>ERZ825324.895-NODE-895-length-39214-cov-4.440895_pt1 | contig 39214 bp, 34 predicted proteins | sample MGYA00519859_ERZ825324 | MGnify/ENA primary metagenome ERZ825324 (study PRJEB31778, sample SAMEA3449198) | human gut metagenome | biome: human gut; feature: human-associated habitat; material: faeces | place: United Kingdom | collected 2010/2012 ...
CATTGGTTTGTATTGGTTTGTTATTCAGAAGTTTATGCAGCTTCCGAAAATGACAGCATGACAGGAAACTTGTTGTCTCTTGTTGAAGGGTCCATCAAGGAACCTACTTCGTTTCCACCTTTATGCTTTCTCCGATAACCTCTATTGCCTGTTCATTGCTGATGGGCACTAACTCCAAATCGGTGTATTTTCGTATAATACTTTTCGTTTCCCTTTCAAATGGGAAACTATTGTAGTGTACAACCGGGTAAAAGTTGATAAGCCCCAAAGCTGTAAAGTCACAGAAACCGGGAGTTAAACTCAAGTGGTTATCCATCTCTTTGGCATACTTTATATCCGGTGCCATAATCATGGTGCCTGCCGATTCTCCGATATATGTTTTTCCTTTTTCAATCTCTCGGATTATGAGCTGGTCTGCTTTTTTCTTTCGGAGTTCCTGAAGGAGAAAAAATGTGTTTCCTCCGGAAACGTAGATATAGTCGCATTCTTCCAACGCATGGGCAATCTCCTTTTCAGGCATTTGGCTTATCTCTAAATCCACTATTTTCAGACCGTATCCGCTCAGTGTTCTCCGCCCGTCTTCCACGTATTGCCTGTATTCTTCGTGAATGCTTGCTGTGGGGATAAATGCCACAGATTTTCCTTTCATATCTTCCCCGGCGAAAGTGGGAAAGAGTGTGGCTACATCGGCAAACGATGAGCATAGAAATAGTTTTCTGTCCATTGTCTGTTTGATTGTTTTATACGTATTTCCCCTTGTGGGATTTCGGTAAGAGAAAAGGCCGGTAAGGATGGCGATTGCTGCAATCGCTGTGCCCACTACTGCAATCTTATGTTTTTGAATGTGCATTGTCCGGTGTTCCTTATCGTTTTAGAGTGTCAGGCAACATGCCGACATCCTATGCAAAGTTAGGCAAATTTAGGGAAATCCCTATCTCTATTTAGGGAAAAGATGCAGGAGGAGTGCCCGGAAATAGTTATTTTTGCTCTGTGAAGTATTGGGACAAGTAAAACGAACACGATATGAAAAAGGTTGTGATAGTGACAGTTTGTGCAGCTATGATGCTGAGCGGTTGCGGAACATACGCAGGGACAGGAGCGTGGGCCGGCGGTTCGCTCGGATCTGTGCTTGGATCGGCCATCGGTGGCATTGCCGGTGGGCCACGAGGGTCTGATGTCGGAACGATTGTCGGCATGGCCGGAGGAGCCGTCATTGGCGGTGCCATCGGCACTGCAGCCGATCAGAAGCGGCAAGAGGATTTGGAGCAATACAGGCGCGACAGGGCGGAGCGTGAACGCCAGCGGCAAGAACGCCGGCAGTCTTCTGCTGTGGAAGGTGATCAATATGAAAGTTACGGCTATGGGCAAAGTGCCAACTCCGGTAGCAGTTACGATACCACCGACAGCGGTTTTGACGCCACCAATAGCGGCGATGACCGTATTTACGACTTCAACGGATCCGACTATACGGGCGATTACAGTGCCGGGCAGCCTGTCACCACCTATCCCGATGCGTCGAATGCAGAGAAAATAACGGGCGGCTATACTTACACGCCTACCATAGAAATCATCAACGCCCGTTTTGTTGATGACAACCAGAACGGCGAACTCAATCGCAATGAGGTTTGCAAACTGATATTCGAGATTATGAATCGGGGCGACAAGACGGTCTATGATGTCGTGCCCACAGTGATTGAGGCCACGGGTAACCGCCATATCTATATCTCCCCAAGCATTCATGTGGAGAAGATTGAGCCCGGCAAAGGCATTCGTTACACGGCCCTTATCAAGTCTGACGGCAAATTGAAAGACGGAAGTGCCAAATTCTGTGCTTCCGTCATATTGGGCAATAAGGCCATCTCCAAAGTCAGCGAGTTTAATATCCCAACCCGCAGGTAAGCTGCTTGTGGCAAATCAATCTGTGCGACTGAACGTGTAGACGACTTGGTTGTTGCCATATATTTTTCGGCGAATTGAACGAATTGTGCGAATGAGATGGTAAGGATAAATTCGTATAATCCGCACAATTCGCCGAAAAGAAGCAAACACGTGTCGGTGAATGCGAGTGTTTACCAGTCTTTTAATTTGTCGAATATATCACTCCACGAGTTGCCTTTCTTCTCTTTGACGGCCGGCTCCTTTTTCTTGGTATTCGCCGACTGTGGAGACTTGGCATTTGTTGATTGTGAAGGCTTAGCGTTTGCAGGCTGAGACGGTTTGGCAGCTGTTCCGGCCGGCCTTTTGGCAGCCGTTTCCCTGTTGGGCTGTTGCTCCGGCTTGTGCGCCTTGGCCGTCCCATTCGGGTGTTGTGCCCGAGTCTCCGGGATTTTAGCCGGTTCCACATCCTTTTTTTTCCATGCGTCGATGAAGCTATAACCGACATCTGCCACCTCAAAGTTTATCTCCGGAAAATCAAACTCCTCTTTTGGTTTGAATGGAACTCCCCCTTCTCCCACCACTTCCACTTTCACCGATGCGATCCCCTGCGCAAGCATTCCTATTTCCTGTGCGGCCGCCCACGAGAGGTCGATGACTCGTCCCCGGCCGAAAGGCCCCCGGTCGGTGACCCTTACCACCACCGACTTGTCGTTGAGCAGGTTGGTTACTTTGAGCATTGTACCGAACGGGTAGGAACGATGAGCACAGGTCAGGCTGTCGTGGTGCAGCCGTTCACCGCTCGCCGTGCGTGAGCCTGTGGCCCGTTTGGAATAATACGAAGCTCTACCGCTCTGCTGCTGGGCATGCAGAACGGTAAAGCTCAAAAGGGTTATGATCGCTAAAATGCTGTTTCTTATATTCACTATCCGTTAACGTTGGTTTATTCTGTTGCAACCCCGCTTTCTCTCCTGTCCCGGAGAGGAAAGCGGAGTGGGGGCGAGGGTGTGTGTTACACGATGCCCTGTGCCATCATGGCATTGGCCACTTTCATGAATCCTGCCACGTTGGCCCCCTTTACATAGTCTATGTAGCCGTCGGCCTCGGTGCCATATTTCACGCACTGTTCATGGATGGAGTGCATGATTTTATGCAGATTTTCGTCCACCTCCTTTTCGCTCCACGACAGTCGGATGGAGTTTTGCGTCATTTCCAGTCCCGATGTAGCCACTCCTCCGGCATTCACTGCCTTACCCGGAGCAAAGAGCGTCTTTGAGGTGACAAACTTCTCCACCGCTTCGGCCGTGCATCCCATGTTGCTCACCTCAGCCACGCAGCAAGGTTGATGGGCCAATATCTTGTCGGCATCTTCTCCGTTGAGTTCGTTTTGAGTGGCGCAGGTGAGATAGATGTCAGCTTTCTGTTCCCACGGTTTGCGGTTGGCAAAGAATTTCGAGCCACTGAATTCCTCTTCGTAGGGTTGGCAAATGTCGTTGCCACTGGCGCGCAACTCCAGCATGTAGGCTATCTTCTCGTCGTCGAGTCCGGCCGGGTCGTAGATATATCCGTCGGGGCCCGAAATTGTGATCACCTTGCCGCCCAGTTCCGTCGCCTTCTTGGCAGCTCCCCAAGCCACATTTCCGAATCCGCTGATGGCGATGGTCTTGCCCTTGATGGCGATGTCACGTGTCTGCAACATCTGGTTGACGAAGTAGAGTGCCCCATAGCCTGTGGCCTCCGGACGGATGCGTGAGCCTCCATACTCCATGCCCTTGCCCGTAAGCACTCCCTCGAAACGGTGGGTGAGTTTCTTGTACATGCCAAACAAGTAGCCTATTTCCCGGCCACCCACGCCGATATCGCCGGCCGGCACATCCTCGTCGGGGCCGATGTGGCGATAGAGTTCGGTCATGAATGCCTGACAGAAGCGCATCACCTCTGCATCCGACCGTCCGCGTATAGAGAAGTCGCTTCCTCCCTTGCCGCCACCCATAGGCAGCGTGGTGAGTGCGTTTTTGAAAGTTTGTTCGAAGCCCAAGAATTTCAAGATGCTCAGGTTCACCGAGGGATGGAAGCGCAGTCCGCCCTTGTAAGGGCCAATGGCACTGTTGAACTGCACCCGGTAGCCGATGTTTACATGCACCTCTCCCTTGTCGTCTGTCCACGGCACGCGAAATGTGATCACCCGTTCCGGTTCCACAAGACGCTCGATGAGTTTGGCTTTCTCAAATTCGGGATGTCGGTTGTATATGTCTTGAACTGAGATCAGTACTTCCTTGACGGCCTGTAGATACTCTGATTCTCCCGGATGCTTGCGCTCCAAATCCTGCATGATTCTTGAAACTTCCATAGTAGTAATATTTTTATGTTTAGGTAAAGTGTGTCAAAATGTATATTTTGATAGCGCAAATATATTCTTTTTATATGAAAGTTCCAAGTAATAACTGTTAAAAATCCATTCCCTGCTTTCCTTTTGCATTTTTTTCGTATGCCGCAGATGGGGTGGCTGCTATTGCAACTGCGATGTCGGTGGGGCTTTGAAAACCGTGCTCGGCAGGAAATTAGGGCGGCTGAAGCCGTCCGGAAAGTGTATAGTGAAAAACCAAGCAAGAAAATGAAAATATTTGAAACGTCGAATGGACGGGAATGGGTGGGAATGCGCGACTGCTGTCTTGAAATGCTTGAAAAAACGGAAATGTTTGCCCACTACAGCCCTTTGAAGTTGCGAAAGAGCCACCGTGAAAAGCCGAAAGGGCCGTAGTCAGAAGTTCAAAGAGCCTCTTTTGGAGCATTGAAGGGCCGTAGTTAGAGGCCTTTCGACCGATGGAATAAAAAAAGGAAGGGTGTGCGCCCTTCCTTTGCCGGTGCAAAGATAATAAAAATGTGGCCCAAATGCAAATGGGGTGTGAAAAGTGTTGACTTTTTGAAATAGGTGGTAGGTGATAGATGTTTGGTGGTAATGAATTGTCTGTTATTGATAATTGCCCCTACACCTCTCTTTGTGAGATTCGTATACGGGGCCTTGCATTCGGAAAATAAAAATGAATGGGGTTCATTTTGTATTTTCACTCATTTGCACTATCTTTGCGAAGAATACTGCACGCTTTCCCATGCGCGCAGGTTCAATGACAAATGAAACTACAGCCCATGGAAACGAAAATACCACAGGAGTGGAACAAGTTTTATCTGAAAGACGTGACGTTCATCAACTTGATGAGACGCCGCATCTACAATGTGCTCATCGTGGCCAATCCCTACGACGCTTTCATGCTCGAAGACGACGGGCGCGTGGAGGAAAAAATATACAACGAATACACCGAACTCGGCCTGCGCTATCCTCCCACGTTCACCCAAGTGTCGACAACCGAGGAGGCGGCCAAGGTGCTTGAAACCACCAATGTGGACTTGGTGATCTGTATGCCCGGCAATGCCGACAACGATGCATTCTCCGTGGCCCGCTCCATTAAGGCCGACTTCCCCGACATTCACTGCGTGGTGCTCACGCCGTTTTCCCACGGCATCACCCGCCGTATGCAAGATGAAGACCTCTCCATCTTCGACTACGTGTTCTGTTGGTTGGGCAATACCAACCTCATTCTCTCCATCATCAAGCTCATCGAAGACAAGATGAATCTTGAGCACGACATCAGGGAGGGTGGGGTGCAGATGATTCTGCTTGTGGAAGACTCCATACGCTTCTACAGTTCCATTCTGCCCAACCTCTACAATTTCCTGCTCGTGCAGAGCAAAAGTTTCTCCAAGGAAGCCCTCAACCGCCATTCGGCAACTATGCGTATGCGCGGACGGCCCAAGGTGGTGCTGGCTCGTACCTATGAGGAAGCCATCACCTTATATAATAGGTATAAGGACAACACGCTGGGCGTGATCAGCGATGCCCGCTTCCCGTTGACTCCCGTCGCCAATCCCTCGCCTAAGGCCGAAGACAAAGACCCCGAGGCCGGTCTCAAGCTGCTGCGCACCATCCGCGCACAAGACGAGTATGTGCCGCTCATCCTCGAAAGTGCCGAGACGGAAAACCGCACCAAAGCCGAGGCGGAGGGATTCCGCTACGTGGACAAGAACTCAAAGACGATGAACCGCGACCTGCGCCGTCTCATGGAAGAACACATGGGATTCGGCGACTTTATCTTCCGCGACCCCAAGACCCACGAGGAAGTGGCGAGGGTGGGCACGCTCAAAGAGTTGCAGGACAACATCTTCAAGATACCCAACGACTCGATGCTCTACCACGTGAGCCGCAATCACATGAGCCGTTGGCTCTGTGCGCGGGCCATTTTCCCCGTGTCGGCTTTCTTGAAAAACGTGACATGGCACAAGTTGCAGGATGTCGATGCCCACAGGCAGATCATCTTCGACGCTATCGTGCAATACCGACACATGAAAAACATCGGTGTGGTGGCCGTGTTCGACCGCATGAAGTTCGACCGCTACGCCCATTTTGCCCGCATCGGCGAAGGCTCGTTGGGCGGCAAGGGGCGCGGACTGGCCTTTCTCGACAATGTGATCAAGCTGCACCCCGAGTTCAACCGCTATGAAAACGTGAAAGTGCAGATCCCCAAGACACTCGTGCTCTGTACCGACCTCTTCGATGAGTTCATGGAGAAGAACAACCTCTATTCCATCGCCCTGAGCGATGCGAGCGACGACGAGATATTGCGCCACTTTCTCCGGGCGCAGTTGCCCGACTCGCTCATTGCCGACTTCTTCACGTTTTTCGAAGCCACGCGCAGTCCGATAGCCATCCGGTCGAGTTCGTTGCTCGAAGACAGTCACTATCAGCCGTTTGCCGGCATCTACAGCACCTACATGATACCCTACCTCAACGACCGCTACGCCATGTTGCGCATGTTGGCCAGTGCCATCAAGGGTGTCTATGCCTCGGTCTACTATCGTGACTCCAAGGCTTACATGACGGCCACGAGCAATGTCATCGACCAGGAAAAGATGGCTGTGATATTGCAAGAGGTGGTGGGCAAGGAGTATGGCGACCACTACTATCCCAACATGAGCGGTGTGCTGCGCTCGCTCAACTATTATCCCATCGGTGACGAGACGGCCGAGGAAGGCATTGCCTCGCTGGCTCTCGGACTCGGTAAGTACATCGTCGACGGCGGGCAGACGCTCCGCGTTTCGCCCTATCATCCCGACCAGGTGTTGCAGATGAGCGAGATGGAGATAGCCCTGCGCGAGACCCAGACGCAGTTTTATGCCCTCGACCTGAAGCATGTGGACGAGGACTTCTCGGTGGACGACGGTTTCAACATCCTCAAACTCAAGGTGAAGGAGGCCGACAAAGACGGGTCGCTGCGGTACATCGCTTCCACGTTCGACCCCTACGATCAGGTGATTCGCGACGGCCTCTACGACGGCGGACGCAAGATTATCTCCTTTGCAGGAGTGCTTCAGCAGGGCATCATTCCCCTGCCCGAGGTGCTGCGCATGTCGATGAAACTGGGGGCCGAGGCCATGCGCCGCCCGGTGGAGATAGAACTGGCGTGCAACATCCATGACGACAGGACGGCCGAACTGTATCTGTTGCAGATCCGTCCCATTGTCGACTCCAAGCAGATGCTCGACGAAGATGTGGCTTCCGTGCCCGACGAGCATTGTCTGTTGCGCTCCCACACCTCGTTGGGGCACGGCATCAGCGAGGAGGTTTGCGATGTGTTGTATGTGAAATACGACGACAGTTTCTCGGCCATGAACAATTTTTATGTGGCCGACGACATCGAGCGCATCAACCGCAAGTTCCTTGCCGAGGGCCGCAGCTACGTGCTTGTGGGGCCCGGCCGGTGGGGCTCCAGTGACCACTATCTCGGTGTGCCTGTGAAGTGGCCCCACATCAGTGCAGCCAGAGTGATAGTCGAAGTGGCGTTGAAAAACTATCGGGTGGATCCGAGTCAAGGCACGCACTTCTTCCAAAACCTCACCTCGTTTGGCGTGGGCTATTTCACGATAGATACCAATGCGCCCGACGGCGGGCTCATTCGCAAGGATTTGCTCGACAGTATGCCCGCCGTGGAAGAAACCGAATATGTGCGGCATGTGCGCTTCGACCATCCGCTGAAAATCATGATGGACGGCAAGAAACAGGAGGGCGTGGTGATGCTTTGATGCAAGTCGCCCTTTGTCTCTTGGCGTCTCGGCACATTACTGTAACTTATTCATTGGTCATGAATTGCAAACTCATTCTTTTGCTTGCCTTCGCAACGCTGATGGCACCCGTGGCAGGCCGTTCGCAAGAACCGCAAATGCTGCGCAATCCCGTCATCCCCGGCTATCATCCCGACCCCAGTGTGTGCAGGGTGGGGGACACGTTTTATCTTGTCAACTCCTCATTCTGCTCCTTCCCCGGCGTGCCTTTGTTCGAGAGCCAGGACCTCGTCCATTGGCGGCAGACCGGTAATGTGCTGACGCGCCCCTCTCAGTTGCCGCTCAAGGGAGCCAACTCGTGGACAGGCATCTACGCACCCACCATCCGCTATCATCAAGGTAGGTTCTATATGATCACGACCAATGTCGGAAACGGTGGCAACTTTCTGGTCACGTCGACCGATGCCCGCACATGGAGCGAGCCCGTGTGGCTGAAGCAACAAGGCATCGACCCTTCGTTGTTCTTCGAGGATGGCAAGTGCTACATGTGTTCCAACCCGGGAGATGCCATTTGGCTGTGTGAGATAGATCCTGCCACGGGTCGCCAGCTCTCCGAGAGTCGGCGGCTGTGGCAGGGCGATGGGGGGCGTTATCCCGAAGGCCCCCACATCTATAAAAAAGACGGCTACTATTATCTGCTCATCTCGGAGGGTGGTACTGAATTGGCCCACCGCCTTACCATTGCCCGCAGCCGCAACATCTATGGACCCTACGAGAGCAATCCGGCCAACCCCATTCTCACCAACTGTTCACGCCGGGGACAGAACATGCAGGTGCAGGGTACGGGACATGGCGACTTTGTGCAGGCCGCAGACGGTAGTTGGTGGCTGGTGTTTCTGGCCTATCGCAACTTTGGAGGGGCTTACCATCATTTGGGGAGGGAGACTTTCTTGGCACCGGTGGAATGGAAAGCGGGTGAATGGCCCGTTGTGAACAGCGGACAGCCCATCGACACGCTTATGTCGGTGCCGGCCCTGTTGCGCCCGGGCGAGGTGGAAGTCGCATCAGCGAAGGAAGAAAAACGGATGTCGGGAGTGGAATGGGTGCATATCCAAAACCCGATAGCCGGGAACTATCTGTACGGCAAAAACGGTTCGTTGACCATAAAGGCGCATGGTACACTCACGGAAAACAACCAACCGTCGTTTGTCGGACGAAGGCAGGAACATGCGTCGATGGCGGTCGAGACGGTGGCACAAACCCGCGGAGCCGAGACCGGGCTGACGGTCTATCAGATCAACGATGGTCATTACGATTTGTACATCGCCCCCAATCCCGTGGCCGGTTATCGGGTAGAATTGCGCTGCAAGTTGAAGGCGGTCGACTATGTGGTGCAGGGAGCCACAGTTGTTTCCGACAAAGTGTGGCTGAGGGTGACTTCCGACGGACTGATGTACAGATTCTTTTATAGTGAAGACGGCGTGAACTACGACGCTTTAGGCGAACTTAATTGTAGTCTGTTAAGCTCGGAAGTGGCCGGCGGATTTACCGGTGTACTGTTGGGCTTGTATGCCTCTGGCAGCGGAAGTGCCACCTTTGAAGATTTCAAATATCTTGGAAAATAAACTTTTGGAGGCCCTTACGATGTTTTTTCTTTGTCAATTAAAAATATTTTATCGGCCTTTACGTTATCTTATATGAGAGCTTCTTGAATGGAACAAACAGACAGGCACACATTTTTTAAACAATAAGAAAGTTATGAAAAAGTATTTAGCAGAAATGATTGGCACGATGGTACTGGTGTTGATGGGCTGCGGCGTAGCCGTGAGTTTGGGGTGCAATAATGGCGATCCCGAGACAGTGATAGGCACAGCTATGGCCTTCGGTCTCTCCGTGGTGGCTATGGCCTACACGATTGGTGGCATCTCCGGTTGCCACATCAATCCCGCCATCACGCTTGGTTGTCTTCTCAGCGGTCGAATGAAGGCCAAGGAGGCAGGCATGTACATGGTGTTTCAGGTCATCGGGGCCATCATCGGTTCGTTCATCCTCTTTGTGCTGACCTCCACTGCGGGGCTCAATGGCACAGGAGCCAACGACTTACAGGCCAATGGAGTCGGCACGATTCCTGCCTTGGGAGGCCTCTTGGCAGAGATTTTCTTCACCTGTGTATTCGTGCTCGTGGTGCTTGGTGCAACCGCCAAGACCAATGGATCTACCAACAACTTTGCCGGTTTGGCCATCGGTCTTGCACTGGTGCTCATCCATCTGGCTTGCATCCGCTACACCGGTACATCCGTCAATCCGGCACGTTCCATCGGTCCGGCCCTCTTCCAAGGCGGCACGGCATTGGCCAACCTGTGGATTTTCATCGTTGGTCCGTTTGCCGGTGGTGCTTTGGCTGCAGGCATTTGGAAAATGATCGATACGGAAAAATAATTTTTTTACAGCAAAAGGCTGTCAGTTCGGGGAGTACATGTGTGTGCTCCCTGTTTGCTTTTATGTCTGCGATCCCTTATGGGAATGTAATGTGGGGGCTCTTTGTCTTTGTCAAAGGTTTTGCAAACTGCATTTTGCAAAACCTCCGCTTCCGACTGTTAAACGCTGATTATTAAACTTTTTAACTTCATTGCAACATTAAAAAACATTCTATCTTTTTGCATTGACAAAAGAAAATGTTAAATTTGCAATCAGTTTAAGCAGTTTGAGAATTATTCATTTTTTAATAAATCATAGAATTATGGCAGTTAATTACAAAGATTTAGGTCTCGTGAACACACGCGAGATGTTCAAGAGAGCCATCAACGGCGGTTACGCCATTCCGGCATTCAACTTCAACAATATGGAGCAGTTGCAGGCCATCATCAAGGCCTCTTCCGATCTCAAGTCTCCTGTGATCCTTCAGGTGTCGAAGGGAGCCCGCAACTATGCCAATGCCACACTGTTGCGCTACATGTCGCAGGGTGCTGTGGAGTATGCTAAAGAATTGGGTTGCAAGCATCCCGAGATCGTTGTCCATCTCGACCACGGCGACAGCTTCGAGACCTGCAAGAGCTGTGTAGACATGGGCTTCTCGTCCGTGATGATCGACGGTTCTTCCCTGCCTTATGAAGAGAATATCGCCCTGACCAAGAAGGTGGTTGACTATGCTCATCAGTTCGACGTGACCGTTGAGGGTGAGCTCGGCGTTTTGGCCGGTGTGGAAGACGATGTTGTAGCAGCAGAGTCCCACTACACCAAGCCCGAGGAGGTTATCGATTTTGTGAGCCGCACGGGTGTTGACTCTTTGGCCATCTCTATTGGTACTTCCCACGGTGCCTATAAGTTCACTCCCGAGCAGTGTACGCGCGATCCGAAGACCGGCCGTCTCGTTCCTCCTCCCTTGGCTTTCGATGTGCTCGATGCCATCATGGTGCAGTTGCCCGGCTTCCCCATCGTGCTCCACGGTTCTTCTTCCGTGCCTCAGGAGTATGTTGACATGATCAACAAGTACGGTGGCAAGCTTCCCGATGCCGTAGGTATCCCCGAGGAGCAGCTCCGCAAGGCTGCCAAGAGTGCCGTTTGCAAAATCAATATCGACTCCGACTCTCGTCTTGCTTTCACCGCTGCTGTGCGCAAGGTGCTTGCCGAGAAGCCCGGAGAGTTCGATCCGCGCAAGTATTGCGGTCCTGCTCGCGACCTCATGACAGAACTCTACGAGCATAAGATCAAGGAGGTTTTGGGCTCCGACAACAAGCTCGCACAGCTCGACTAATATTTCTGCCTTCCTCGCCACCGTGTGAGAAGGGTATGGTATGATTTGAATATTGTTTTCATTAGCAAAATAATAGTTATAAAAAGTGGGAATCCATCATTGTGGGTTCCCGCTTTTGGGGTGTGGTTGTGTATAGGGCGATTCATCCTCGTTGGCTTTTCTCTTGCAAGACAAGTCGGCCTTCTACGTTTCCATTCACCCATTTCCCCGGTTTTTTCTCCATTCTGTCCCGCCCTTGGCAGGTTGATAGTAGGGGTGTGTCCACCCGTTTTCCGGGTTGGGTTCGTCGGAACGCCTGTTCCGACTTTCCCTCTCTCCCGCTCCGGTCCTTGCTTACCCTTTAATCCTCCAACCTGTGGAAAGCTTGCGGCAGGTAGTCGATGATATCCCCAGCGATGAGGCTTTCCTTCCCCTTTTCCCGGGCAGCGATGTCACCAGCCAGCCCATGCAGATACATGCCCAGTCGGCAGGCATCCGCCTGCTGGTATCCCCGTGCCAACAGCCCTGTGATGATGCCCGTGAGCACATCGCCGCTGCCTGCTGTTGCCATGCCGCTGTTGCCCGTGGGGTTGAATTCCACCTGGCCGTTGGGCAGGCAAAGTGCCGAATAGTGTCCCTTTAGTATGATGTAAGCATGTAGATGCTCCGCCATCTGCTGGGCTTTGTGCAACCGGTCGTAGTCTCCGTTGCTTGCTCCCCCCGAGAGGCGGTCAAACTCTTTCGGGTGAGGTGTGAGGATGATGTCCCTCGGCAGCTGTTGCATCCAGGCGCGGTGGTTGGCAAGGATGTTGATGGCATCGGCATCGATGACGAGCGGGCAGGTGGCCCGACGAATCTGTGCGATGAGGGCGATGGCCGTATTCTCGAGTTGGCCCAGTCCGGGTCCGATGCCCAGTGCGTCGAAATCCTCCGTGTCCACCGCCTCGGAGAAGTAGGTCTCCTCATGATCCATCTGCATCACTGCCTCGGGCACAGCCATCTGCATGATGTCGTAGTTGCGCTTGGGTGTGTGAACCGTCACTTTGCCCGCTCCTGCCCGCAGACAGGCCCGGGCTGCGAGCACTGCTGCCCCTGCCATGCCGTAGCTACCCGCCACAAGCAGCGCATTGCCCATGTTGCCCTTGTGGGCGAAGTCGCTGCGATGGAGCAGCCGGGGCCGCAAGTCGCTCTCTTCGAGCAGGGCGTACTGACTTTCGGTCTTGTTGATATATTCCGGCGAGAGCCGGATGTCAAGCACCCGTAGCCGACCGATGTAAGGCTGATTGTCGGCCAACAGCATGGCAAGCTTCTTCTGTTGAAGTGTCAGGGTAAGGTCGGCCCGGACAATGTTCTGGCGTATGTTGTACGTGTTGTCCTCACACATCAGTCCCGACGGCATGTCGATGCTCACCACCCGGGACGGTGACTGGTTGATGTATTTCACCATGGCTGCAAACCCGCCGGCGAGCGGCTTGTTGAGTCCGCTGCCGAACAGTCCGTCCACCACCAGCGTGTCGGCCCCCAATTCAGGTGGATCGAAATTGAGCGTCACTTCCGTGAATTTCTTCAACCCTTTCATCTCCGTGAGCCGCTGCTTGTTGGCTGCACAGTCTTCGGATAAATGGTTGTGTACATTGAAGAGGTACACGCTCACATCATATCCCTCTTCCACCAACAGGCGTGCCACAGCCAGTGCATCGCCCCCGTTGTTGCCCGGACCGGCAAACACCACCACGGGTGTGCGGGTCGAATAGTCCTCGGTGATGGCGTGGGTGAGTGCCTTGGCCGCCCGCTCCATCAGGTTGATGGAACTCACCGGCTCGTGTTCGATCGTATATTTATCAAGCTCATGTATCTGAGCACTTGTGAAAATCTTCATATCAAGGGCAAAATTACAAATAATCTTGGAATTTGCATCCCCTTGCGTACAGAAAAACTTGTTTCTTGCTGTTTAAGTTATAAATCGTAGGAACATTTTGTGAAGTTTAAAGCGCATTTTTGCATAGAGGCTAAATCAAAAACAGCTCCATTGACAGTGGGTGGACGCATTCTCTTTCGCTGATTTCCCGATGTCAGTAACATATAATTAAAAGTGAAAAATTGTCCCACGATGGCTGAAGTTACGCATATTTTTCGTAATTTTGCCACCAAAATAATAATCAGAGGGACAATGGGTACCATTAGAATAAAGGACAAGACCTTCAAGACTTCTATCCCCGAAGCCGAAATCATGGAGAAAATAAAAGTGGTTGCCGACCGTATCAACAGGGACATGGAGGGCAAGAACCCGCTCTTGTTGGCTGTGTTGAACGGTTCTTTTATTTTTGCGGCCGACTTGATGAGGATGCTCACCATTCCGTGTGAAATCTCGTTTGTGAAGTTGTCTTCATACGAGGGTACGGCCTCTACGGGCAAGGTGAAAGAGTTGGTGGGCATCAATGCCGACCTCACCGGGCGGACGGTCATCATCGTGGAAGATATTATCGAGTCGGGACTCACAATGGCGCACATGCTGGAGAGCCTGCGGGCCTGCAGGCCGGAGTCTATCCATATATGCTCATTGCTGGTGAAGCCGGAGAAGCTGTTGGTGCCTTTGGACATCGAGTACACGGTGATGAATATTCCTAATGACTTTATCCTCGGCTACGGCCTTGACTACGACCAGCAGGGGCGTGGCTTGCGTGACATCTACACGCTCGTGAGCGAATAGGGCGCAAGAGGGGAAGGGGGCAGTCCCGTTGGCAACGCATAATCCAAACACATACTTTATATATAAGGTAAAAGATGAAGAATATTGTAATTTTCGGTGCTCCGGGTGCAGGCAAAGGCACTCAGAGCGACAAGCTGATTGAGAAATACGGTCTCGGTCACATCTCTACGGGCGACGTGCTTCGCAACGAAATCAAGAACGGAACGGAACTTGGCAAGACGGCCAAAGGTTATATTGACAACGGGCAGTTGATTCCCGACGAACTGATGGTTGACATTCTGGCCAGTGTCTACGATGGTTTTGGCAAAGAACATGCCGGCGTGATATTCGATGGCTTTCCCCGTACCACTCCCCAAGCTGAGGCCCTGAAGAAGATGCTTGCCGAGCGCGGACACAAAGTGGCAGCCATGATAGAGCTTTCTGTCCCCGAAGACGAACTGATGGCCCGACTCATCAATCGCGGTAAGGAGAGCGGCCGCTCCGATGACAACGAGGAGACCATCAAGAAGCGTCTCAATGTTTATCATACACAGACCTCCCCGCTTATCGACTGGTATGCGAAAGAAGGCATCCACCACCATGTGGAAGGCTTGGGCACTGTTGAAGAAATCTTCAGCCGCATAGCCGAAGTGGTGGATGGCTTATGAGGTGGTAGGTGATGGGTGTTAGGTGATAGGTGTTAATGATATGCAGCGATTGCTATTTGGCTGCTGTCGCTCATCTCTTTCCTCCTCGTTTTTGATAGGACTAATCATTAACACCTATCACCTAACACCCATCACCTAACACCCATCACCTAACACCTAACCCCCATCACCTCACTAATGGAAAGTAACTTTGTAGACTACGTTAAGATTTATTGTCGCTCGGGCAAGGGCGGTAAAGGCTCTATGCACCTTCGTCATGTGAAATACAATCCCAACGGTGGTCCCGACGGTGGCGATGGCGGCAAGGGCGGAAGCGTCATCTTGCGGGGCAACCATAACTATTGGACGCTCCTGCACCTGAAATACCAACGGCATGTCTATGCCGAGCATGGAGGTAATGGCGGGCGAGACAAGTGCCACGGCACCGATGGCAAAGACATGTACATCGATGTGCCGTGCGGGACGGTGGTCTATAATGCCGAGACGGGTAAGTATGTGTGCGATGTCACCTACGACGGACAGGAGGTGATGCTGCTCAAGGGCGGTCGTGGCGGATTGGGCAATTTCCAGTTCCGCACTTCCACCAATCAGGCTCCGCGCTATGCGCAGCCCGGTGAACCGATGCAGGAGATGACCGTTATCCTCGAACTGAAGCTCTTGGCCGATGTGGGACTTGTGGGCTTCCCCAATGCCGGCAAGTCGACCTTGCTCTCAGCTTTGTCGAGTGCCCGGCCAAAGATAGCCAACTATCCTTTCACCACCCTTGAACCAAGTCTGGGCATTGTAAGCTATCACGACCAAAAGTCGTTTGTGATGGCCGACATTCCCGGCATCATCGAAGGGGCGAGCGAAGGGAAAGGACTCGGGCTCCGTTTCCTCCGGCACATTGAGCGCAACTCGCTGCTGCTCTTCATGGTGCCCGGTGACACGGACGACATCAAGCGCGAATACGAAGTGCTGCTCAACGAGCTTCGGCAGTTCAATCCCGAGATGCTCGACAAGCATCGGGTGCTGGCCGTGACCAAGTGCGATTTGCTTGACGAAGAACTCATCGAGATGCTCCGGGAGACTTTGCCCACCGACCTGCCCGTGGTTTTCATCTCGTCGGTTACCGGTTTGGGACTCAGCGAACTGAAAGATGTCCTTTGGCGCGAACTCAATTCGGAGAGCAACAAGTTGCAGGACATAACGGCTGAAGACACATTGGTGCATCGCGATAAGGACATGAGCCGTTTTTCTTCCGAGCTGAAAGACGAAGGAGAAGATGAAATCCTGTTTGTCGACAGCGATGAGGTGGAAGACATTGAAGAGCTCGACGATTTTGAATATGAGGAGGAGGAAGAATAGTTGCAGATGAATCCCCCTGTCCTGAAATACTACGAAGTGGCCGACCGCGTGTCGGCCTTTTCCACCACCCGTAAAGGTGGTGTGAGCTGTGGGTGCTATGGCGGATTCAATGTCAATGCCTTTTGTGGCGATGACGAAACACATGTAACTGCCAATCGCCGACTGCTTGCCAAGGAGCTTGGCGTGGCCGAAGACCGGCTCATCATCCCTCACCAGACCCACGGCATCGAGAGCCGGATGATAGCCGAGGAGTTTTTCGGCTTGCCCGGAAGGGGGCGGCAGATGCTGCTCGAAGGCATCGACTGTGTGATGACCGATGTGCCGGGAGTCTGCATCGGAGTCTCCACGGCCGACTGCATTCCCCTTTTGTTCTACGATCGGGCCCACCATGCCGCCGCTGCCGTACATGCCGGTTGGCGTGGCACGCTCAACAAGATAGCCCACAAGGCGGTGGTGGAGATGCATCATTGTTTCAAGACGGTGCCCCAAGATGTTGTGGCCGTGATTGGCCCGGGCATATCGCTTGCCAACTTTGAGGTGGGGCAAGAGGTCTATGAGCAATTTGCACAGTTGGGCAACGACATGGAGCGCATTGCCAAGATGTATGACAAGTGGCACATCGATCTGCCGGAATGCAACCGGTTGCAACTTGTGGAGGCAGGAGTGCCCGAACGCCAAATCCTTTCTGCGGGCATTTGCACTTACGACCATTGCGACGAGTTTTTCTCCGCCCGCAGGCTCGGCATCGAGTCGGGCCGCATCTATACCGGCATTGTGCTTAGATAATGCCCCTAAATCTCCCTGAATAATGAAGAGAAATCCACGACTACATTTTTTTCTTATAGGCATTGCGCTCTTTGCAGCGATAACGGCTTTTGCACCGGCCCGCAACCAGTTTACGGCGGCCGAGCAACAGCAGATCAGCATTGCCACTCCCGGACTGTTTGACAAGAGCGATGCCTTCACTGTTGAATTTGGCACAGTCGGTGCCGGTGACTACTCTTTTCCGTTGCCTGTGGGCAAGGCTGAACAGAAAACCAACTTCTTCCTCTCCATTGAAACCAAGGAGGGAGATGCCGTAAAAGCCATGTTCGATGGCGTGGTGCGTCTCTCCAGACATCATTCCGACTATGGCAATGTGGTTGTGGTGCGTCACGACAACGGGCTTGAGACGGTGTATGCCAACAATGCTCAGAATCTGGTCAAAGTGGGGCAAAGCGTCAAAGCCGGACAGACCATAGCCATCGTAGGCGGCAAAGGCGGACGGGCGTATTGCGATTTTGCCATCATGGTGAATGGCGCGCGCATCAATCCCTCTACAGTGATAGACATTAAGAGCCATCGGTTGCGCAAGCAGACACTGCTTTGCAAGAAAAACGGCTCTCGGGTGGCCGTTTCCATGGTGGGGGAGAAAGAGGCTTCAGCCGAGCGTAAGTGTGAGACACCCACCAGTCTCGACCCGTCCGACGAACTGACCTACGAACAGTCGAAAGAATTTAAAATCGATTTGGAGAAGATAGCCCGTGAGCATTGGGCCTATCCGTTGCCGGGCAGCCATGTGATAAGTCCATACGGTGGCAAACGCAAGCATTCCGGCGTGGACATCAAGACCTGTCCCAACGACAAAGTCTTGGCCGCCTTCGACGGAGTTGTTACCCTCTCTTGTGCCCACTACGGTTATGGCAACTGCATCACCATCAAGCATGCCTACGGCTTTGAGACCCTTTACAGCCATCAGTCGAGAAACTTTGTGAAGGTGGGGCAAAAGGTGAAAGCCGGGCAAGTGATAGGACTCACGGGCCGCACGGGCCGTGCCACCACCGAGCATCTGCACTTTGAAGTCCACTTCAAGGGGCGTCGCATCGATCCGGCCGTCATCTTCAACCACAGCAGCAAGAAACTCCAAGCTTCGACCCTCGTTTTGAAAAATGGGCGCATGACGACCCAAAAGAGTTGACAGAAATATGACGCAAGAGCACGAAGAAATCAATACTTGGATTGAACGCTATTCGGAACCCCTTCTGAACAGAGCTTTGTCGACCATGAGAAACAAGGAAGACGCTATGGATGTGGTTCAGGAAGTCTTTATTGCCGCGGCTGCAGCCTATCACACTTTCGAGGGAAAGAGCACGCCGCTGACATGGTTGCTGCATATCTTGAAAAACAAAACCGCAGATTTTTATCGGGATAAATACCGCAAGCCGGAAGTTGTCAATATGCCGGAGTTCTTTGACCGGACGGGGGCATGGACAGATGATTCCGTCCTTCACGAATGGTCGAGGGGTATCGAAGAGGGGGAAGACCGGCATGCACTGATGAACACCTTGGATAATTGTATAGACCATCTTCCCTCCCAATGGAAAGTCACGGTGAAACTCTACTATATGGAAGAGAAAAAAGCCAATGAAGTTTGTCAGGAGTTGAACATTGCCACGACTAATCTTTGGAAGATTCTTCAGCGCAGCCGTATGCAACTAAGAAAATGTATAGAAGTAAACTGGTTTGAGAAGTTATGAAAGCATTGATCAGCAGATTGATTCATATCATCATTATGCCTTGCAGCCATGTGCCGTTGCAGATAGAGCAGCAAAGGGCCGGCGAGCTTCCGTTCGTGAAGCGGATGAGGCTTCGCGCTCACTTGGCTGTGTGTAAATGGTGTGCTGCCTATGCCAAGAAAGTGGAGATGATAGACGGTCTTCTCACTAAAAAAGCATCGGAAGACAAAAAAATATGCACTTTGAAAACCTTGAGATACAGCAGTTTAAGGATAAACTAAGAAAAAAAATGTCTTCTTAGCGTCATTTTTCTGTCAGGATTAGAAGAAGTTGACGACTATACAGGTGGAAAAGCCCTTCAGGGGCATTCACTAAACATAGTCATAAATTTCAAGAATCTGACAGGATGAAGATAAGGAAACAGCTGCTTTCGGGCAACAGACTCTATCAAATCGGGTACAATGTTACCCTGTTCGGCACCGCTGCCATTCTTTTGTGGATCGGTATCTTTAAGTTCACACCGACAGAGGCGGCAGCCATCAGACCTTTAATCGAATACCATCCTTTCAGTTTTTGGGCATACGACATGTTCGGCCAGCAAAGCGTTTCCAACTTTGTCGGTATCGTGGAAATATCACTTGCAGTCGTACTCCTTTTATCCATCAAATTTCATTCTTTGAGCCTGTATGCAGGGGTGGGAATTGTTTGTACCTTCCTTGTCACGCTCAGTTTTCTATTCTTCGCCCCCGGAGTGTGGAGAATCAGGGACGGCGTGCCCATAGCCGACTTTTTCATCGTCAAGGATTTGGCCTATTTGGGGTTCGGGTTGATGCTGCTCGGTCGGTCAATGTCCAACGACAAGGAAAAACATGATGCGGAAATGACATCCTCTTATTAAATAATATAATCGTATAAAACAACTAAAAGCAATGAAAAAGATTCAATTTGGCGCCGCTTTGTCGGCAGTAGTGTTAGCAAGTATGGTGTTTGCTTCTTGCAGTAAGGATGATGACATGAAGCCTTCTACGGGCAGTATGCGCACCCTGACAGTTGAAAACATCGTCGCACCGAAACTTTTTGTGGAGAGCGGGGCGTTCAAAAACACGGGAAAATCTCCCGTCATTCAACCCGGAGAGAGCGTCAGCTTCAAGTTTAAGGCTGGCAAAGGGCAGGCACTGATGTTTACCATGATGTACGGGAAGTCCAAAGACTGGTTCTTCGCTTCCCGTCAGCCCGGCATCAAACTGTTTGACGCACAGGGGAAGGCAATGACAGGAGATGTGTCTGCACAAGTGAAACTTTGGGATAACGGGACGAAAGTCGGTATGACAGACGCAAAAGAGTCGAACCCCATCATGGAGGTGAAGGGAGTGGATGTTGCCAAACTCATGAAAGTGATGCTGGCTTATGACGAACCGACCTCCGAGTTCACGCTCACCCTCAAAAACACTTCTGCCGGCACGGACAACGAGACTCCGTTCTCACCCGGCGTGTGGGCCGTGTCTACCTTTGACGGCAGCAAACTGCTTGCAGAGAAGCCCTTCTTCACACCGGGAGAAAAGTCTAATCCGGAGATGACAGACATTGCCCAAATGGGGAATATCGACAAGCTGAAAATGAAAGTGGAAGCCAACACCGGCATCATCACCGGCATCTCCCCGGTGCTTGTGGTTGTGTATCAAGGTGAGAAAAATCCCATCTACGAACTCGGCAAGAAAGATAGCGGCATGGGACTGAAAGATTTGGCACAAATGGGCAATGCAAGCAAGTTGCAGGAGAGTCTGAAAAAGATGAAAGGTGTGAAAAGTGTTGTCGTTGCCGGCACAGCCCCTGTGGGTCCCGGTCAAAAGGTCATGGCGCAGTACAAGGTTGAGGCCGGAGACAAGCTCGCATACGCTACCATGTTTGGCTTCTCCAACGACTGGTTCTATGCCAATGAGCAGGTCATTCCGGCCGGTTCGAACGGTGACATTACCGGTAAGACAACCCTCCTTGATTCCGGAACAGGCGTTGACCAATATCCCGGAGCCGGTAACAGACAGGCGCTTTTCGGCGGAACACCGCAGGCAGAAAGCAAGCCCATCAGTAAAGTCGGAAACACTTTTCCCGTTCCTTCTGTCGATAAAGTCTTGAAAATTACAATTAAATAGGAAAGGGGCGACTCCCGTCGAACCGGGTAAACAGATTGGCAAAAACCGGGATGGTTGATGGCTGGTTGCGGAAATGAATATATGTATTGGCCACACACCGGCAAAAATCGGTGAAAGGTACCTCCAAAAGATACCGGATGGCGGCGAATAATATGAACAAAATCATATCCGTCAAAATTCTCCAACCAGAATGAGAAACCAGCTTCAGAACACCGGAAAAGCCCACCGATTTGCTCATTCGTGCCCATCGAACTTCTGAAAGGGCCACACTTTCTCGTCGAAAGGGCCACAGTTATACGACAACTGTGGCCCTTTTGCAAGCCCGTTTGGACCCTTTTAGGCCTGTTTTTGGCCCCGAAATCGTGTCAGTAAAATTCAAACGGCTGATTGTCAGCGTTTTGGAAACATCGCCAAAAATCGCGTATTTGCATCCCGTGGGTTGTTGGTTGCGAATATTGCAAGCAGAGAGGTCGAAAACGAACAATTAATTTGACATTTATTCTGTCCGGAGGTGTTTCACTATGCAACATTCGTTGATCCTAAAAAGCATTTGATTGCATAGCCTTTATGCCATAGAATGGTAAATGAAGGGTGTATGGAGGCAGTTTGGTGGAGCATTGTCGGGCCATCTCAACTTAACCAAGCGGAGAGTAAACAAAGAATCGGGCAGTCGTGGCTTTTATGATAAAAAACTGTAATAATGGATAGAATCTGAATTTTTTGTGCTACTTTTGCACTTTGATACAGTTAAGATGATAGAGACAAGGCAAGAATGCTCCGCATCAAAAAATTAGATATCTTCATAGCCAAACAGTTTGGCTTGCTCTTTGTGGGTACCTTTTTCATCTGCCAGTTTGTGCTGATGATGCAGTTTCTGTGGAGGTATATCGACGAGCTCATCGGCAAGGGCCTTTCTATAGAGGTGCTGGCCCAGTTTTTTTTGTACATGAGTCTGATGCTCGTGCCGCAGGCCTTGCCCTTGGCCATCCTCCTCTCCTCTCTCATCACATTCGGAAATCTGGGTGAAAGCTCTGAACTCACGGCCATCAAGGCCGCAGGCATTTCGTTGATGCAGACCTTCCGCTCGCTGATTTTCATCACGGTGGTGGTCATGGGCTGTTCGTTCTATTTCCAAAACAACATAGGTCCGCAGGCCAACATGAAGATCACCCAGCTGCTCATCTCGATGAAGCAGAAGAGTCCGGAACTGGAAATCCCCGAGGGTATCTTCTACGACGGCATCCCCAACTGCAACCTTTATGTGCAGAAGAAAAATGTGAAGACGGGCAAACTCTACGGAATCATGATCTACCGGATGACCAACAGCTATGAGGATGCGGCCATCATTCTGGCCGACTCGGGCATGTTGCAGTCGACGGCAGAGAAGAAGCACCTCGTGCTGACACTGTGGAGTGGGGAATGGTTTGAAAACATGCAGTCGCAGGAACTGGGGAACAGTGCATCGGTGCCCTATCGGCGGGAAACGTTTTCGTCGAAAAAGATTGTGCTCGACTTCGACGCCGACTTCAACATGACCGATGCCGCTTCGCTCTCCAACAATGCCAAGGCCAAGAGTCTGGGCAGAATCAAGAGTGACATCGACTCCCTCAACCATGTCTACGACAGCATCGGTCGGGTGTATTACAACGACGGACAGCAAATATATTACGCGAAAGCGAGCATCAGCAAAGCCGACTCGTTGCGCGTGGACAGATTGCTCAAGAACGGCAAGGCAGAGAACCCCGATACCCTGTTCAACCGGCTGCCGGCCGACCGCAAGCTCGCTGCCGTGAACAGTGCCTTGAGCAGAGTGCAGAGCGACATGGGCGACATGGACTTCAAAGGCATGATAACAGGCGACGGAGACCGCATCATCCGCCAACACGAGATAGAGGCCATCAACAAGTTCACCTTGGCTTTCTCCTGCCTCATCTTCTTCTTCATCGGAGCACCCTTGGGGGCAATCATCCGGAAAGGCGGACTGGGAGTGCCGGTCATCGTCTCCGTGCTCGTGTTCATCGTGTATTACATCCTCGACAACACCGGTTACAGAATGGCGCGTGGAGGCATGTGGGCCGTATGGTTCGGCAAGGGGTTGGCCCCGGCAGTGCTGATACCGCTGGCAGCCTTTGTCACCTACAAAGCCATCAACGACTCGATGGTGTTCAACATGGACCTCTACCGCAATTTCTTCATGAAGATAATGGGCGTCCGCATCAAGCGTCACCTTTTCAGAAAAGAGGTGATCATCACGCCCCCCGACTACAACGGCGATGCAGAGCGGCTGACACGGATTGGCAACGATGTTGCCGCCTACAGCCAAAGCCATCGGTTGGTGCAGGCCCCCAACATCATCAAGGTGTTTTTCAGATACCGCCCCGACCACGAGATAGAGCGCATCAACGACGAGTTGGAGGCCGTGATAGAAGACCTTTCCAACACGAAGGACAAGGTGATTCTGCACGAGCTCAACCAATATCCCGTGATGGCGGTTAAGGCGCACACGCGGCCTTTCGAGCGCAAGTGGATGAATGTCACGGCAGCTTTCGTCCTCCCCGTAGGACTCTTCCTCTATCTGCGCATGTGGCGCTTCCGCCTGAGACTGCTGCGCGACTTGAAACTCATTCACCAAACCTGTGCTAACATCACGGAACGAATTAAAGAACTGGGGCCGGTTTGTACGGAATGAACCTCCATATACCGGCATCCCGCTCAGATATTTCAGCAACATATATAATAAGGTACAAATGGAAGAATATAAACTCAATAGCGTAGAAGACGCGGTAAAAGACTTTAAAGAAGGGAAATTCGTTATCGTAGTTGATGATGAAGACCGTGAAAATGAGGGTGACCTCATTATCGCCGCCGAGAAAATAGACGATGAGAAAGTGAACTTCATGCTCAAACATGCGCGTGGTGTGCTGTGTGCCCCTATCACCATCAGCCGATGCGACGAACTGGATCTTCCTCGTCAGGTGCAAGACAATACTTCTGTGTTGGGTACGCCGTTCACCGTGACCGTTGACAAACTCGAAGGTTGCACCACCGGTGTCTCTGCCCACGACCGGGCAGCCACCATCCGGGCGCTCGCCGACCCGGCATCTACCCCGCAGACATTTGGTCGGCCCGGACATATCAATCCGCTCTATGCGCAGGACAATGGCGTGCTCCGTCGCAGCGGCCACACCGAAGCCGCCATCGACCTTTGCCGCATGGCAGGTCTCTATCCGGCCGGTGCGCTGATGGAAATCATGAATGAAGACGGCACCATGGCCCGTTTGCCCCAACTTCTCGAGTTTGGTCGGGAATATGGCTTAAAAGTGATTTCCATCAAAGACATGATAGCCTACCGCTTGAAAAAAGAATCGCTTATCGAGGTGGGTGCTAATGTGGACATGCCCACCGAATACGGGCATTTCCATCTCATTCCCTTCCGCCAGACCAGCAACGGCATGGAACATTTTGCCCTTGTCAAAGGCAAGTGGGAGGAGGATGAACCCGTGCTGGTGCGTGTACACTCGTCGTGTGCCACCGGCGACATTCTCGGCAGCAAGCGTTGTGATTGTGGCGAACAACTGCATAAGGCCATGCAGATGATTGAGAAAGAAGGGAAGGGGGTGGTCGTCTACATGCAGCAGGAAGGCCGTGGCATAGGGCTGATGAACAAAATGGCCGCCTACAAGCTTCAGGAAGAAGGCTACGACACGGTGGATGCCAATATCCACCTCGGGTTCAAGCCTGATGAGCGCGACTACGGCTGCGGGGCACAGATGCTCCGCCATCTGGGTATCCACAAGATGCGTCTCATCACCAACAATCCGGTGAAGCGGGTGGGGCTGGAAGCCTACGGACTGGAGATCGTTGAGAATGTGCCCATCGAGATTACCCCCAACCCCTACAACAAACGCTATCTGGCCACCAAGCGCGAGCGCATGGGCCATATCCTGCACTTTGTCTGAGAAACGGGAGAAAAACATTTCAGGCATCAATTTAAAAAAGGAGAACGAAACTTTGTTTTTGTCCTCCTTTTGTTTTTGTCCCTTTCTCCCGTTGGGCTGGGAAATGGGGGCAAAACGAAGCTGACGACCAGATGTCGCCACACCGATGCGGCTTGCAACTTGGAATATGACAAAAATGACATAAATTCAAAACAAACATTGAAATATTGCCACCATTTCTTCTCCATAAAGAATAAAATGCTTACTTTTGCATCAGCATAACTTCAGTATTATTAAAATATGGCACAATTATCAGATCGTCTAAACAGATTGGCACCTTCAGCCACGCTGGCGATGTCGCAGAAGAGCAGTGAGATGAAAGCTCAAGGGATTGATGTAATCAACATGAGTGTCGGCGAACCCGACTTTAACACTCCCGACCACATCAAGCGGGCTGCCAAACGGGCTATAGATGAGAACTATTCGAAGTATTCGCCCGTTCCGGGATATGCCGACCTGCGGAAAGCCATTGTCGCCAAACTAAAAAGAGAAAACGCCCTTGACTATGCGCTATCTGAAGTGCTTGTGAGCAATGGTGCCAAACAAAGTGTATGTAATACTATTATGGCACTCGTCAACGATGGTGACGAAGTGATTATCCCCACCCCTTATTGGGTGAGTTATCCACAGATGGTGAAACTCGCCGGAGGTGTGCCTGTCTTTGTCAATGCGGGATTCGACCAGAATTTCAAGATGACGGCCGATCAACTTGAAGCTGCCATCACACCAAAAACCAAAATGCTGATACTATGCTCTCCCAGCAACCCCACGGGTAGCGTCTACTCACAGGAAGAGCTTGACAAACTGGCTGCGATAATTTGTAATCATGAAGACTTGTATGTGCTCGCAGATGAAATTTATGAGCATATCAATTATATTGGCAAACATGCCAGCATAGCCCGGGCCAAGGGTATGAAGGAACGTGCCATCATCGTCAACGGTGTGTCGAAAGCATACGCCATGACCGGATGGCGCATCGGTTATATCGCTGCTCCAGAGTGGATCGTTAAAGGCTGCAACAAACTCCAAGGGCAGTACACCAGCGGTCCGTGTTCTGTCAGCCAGAAAGCGGCTGAGGCTGCCTACACGCTTGACCAAGGCTGTGTGGAAGAAATGCGTCAGGCTTTTGAGCGCCGTCGCAACCTCATCGTAGAGTTGGCCAAAGCCATTCCCGGTCTCGAAGTCAATGTGCCTGAAGGGGCTTTTTATCTGTTTCCTAAATGCAGCAGTTTCTTCGGCAAGAGCGACGGGATTACAACCATCGGAAATTCCACCGACTTGGCCATGTATCTTCTTGAAAAAGGCCATGTTGCCACCGTTGGTGGCGATGCTTTCGGCGACCCCGAATGCTTCCGCATGAGCTATGCCACCAGCGACGAAAATATCCGTGAAGCCATGAAGCGCATCAAGGAAACACTGGCCAAATTGAAATGACCTTGCATGGCAGCAACAGAGATTTGGCGGGGGAAGCGCATATTTTTGCGCAAACTACCCGTTAAAACTTCTTAATTAGGGGGATAGTTATCTTTAAATTGTTATCTTTGCCAGTAAATTTCAGCCAAAAGGGAAGGTGCGTCTGCACAATAACCACGGCATGGATAAGTGACTAACGAATTTAATTACAATTTTATAAATAACTAAAAATTAAAATTTTAAATTTATGGCAACTACAAATCAAACAGCCAGCCCTAAGAAATCTCAGGGCTTCACAGGTATCCGCGCAGCGTTCTGGGTTATCGTTGTATGCTTCATCATCGCAGTGTGCTTCTTCAAGTTCTTCCTCGGTTCTCCTTCTCACTTCGTCAATGGTGATCCCGAAGGTGCCGTGCTGAACTCCAATATCTGGGGTACTATCTACAAAGGTGGTGTTGTTGTGCCGGTGATCCACACACTTCTGTTGTCTGTTATCGCACTTTCCATTGAGCGTCTTCTCGCTCTCCGTACCGCTTTCGGTAAGGGCTCTCTGCCCAAGTTCGTTGCTAACATCAAGGCAGCTCTGAACGCCAACGACTTCAAGAAGGCTCAAGATCTCTGCGACAAGCAAAAGGGTTCCGTAGCCAATGTTGTTTACGCTTCTCTGAATGCCTACAAGGCCATGAACGACGGTGCCAATGCTTCTTTGAAGAAGTCTCAGAAGGTGGCTAAGATCCAGCAGGCCCACGAGGAAGCAACTCAGCTTGAGATGCCTACTTTGACCATGAACCTCCCGCTGATTGCTACCATCGTAACACTGGGTACGCTGACCGGTCTTCTCGGTACTGTAACCGGTATGATTCGCTCGTTCGCCGCTCTGGCAGCCGGTGGTGGTGGCGACTCTCTCGCTCTTTCTGCTGGTATTTCTGAGGCTCTTATCAACACCGCATTCGGTATCGCCACATCTTGGTGCGCAGTTATTTCCTATAACTACTTCACAAACAAGATTGACAAGTTGACATTCGCCCTTGACGAGGTTGGTTACTCTATCGCTCAGACATACGAAGCAAACCACGCAGACGAGGCTTAATTTTTGCTAACCCTTTAAAAATTTATCGCTATGGGTAAAGTAAAAATTAAGAAGAGTGACGTCTGGATCGACATGACCCCTATGTCCGACGTGATGGTTCTTCTGCTGACATTCTTCATGCTGACGTCTACGTTCGTTAAGAACGAGCCCGTGAAGGTTGTTACGCCGGGATCCGTGTCGGAGATTAAGGTGCCCGAGAAAGACGTGCTGAATATTCTTGTCAACAAAGACGGCAGGATATTCATGAGTATGGACAAGGTTACCGATTTGGAGGCCGCACTTCAAACGATTACGGCCGAAAACGGTATCTCGCTGAACGGCGAACAAATCAAGAAGTTCAAGGATGATGCCATGTTTGGTGCTCCTCTCGACAAACTTTCCGACTATCTGAATCAGGACAAGAGTGACATGTCAGCAGTGCTGCCTACACTCGGCATTCCTACAGACAGTGTCAAGATGTCCGATGGCACCATGGGTAAGAGCGAATTCCAGCAGTGGGTTTCTGCTGCAAAGGAAGTCAATCCTGACATCAAACTCGCTATCAAGTCTGACCAGAACACTCCCTACAAGGTGGTGAAGAAGGTGATGGATGAGCTTCGTGACATGGAAGAGAACCGTTACTACTTGATTACATCATATAAAAAGGTGGAGGACTAAAGAATGGCAGAATTAGCAACAAACGGAAAAGGCGGCGGAAAGCAAAAGAAAATGAATGTCCGTGTGGACTTCACGCCTATGGTTGACATGATGATGCTTCTCATCACATTCTTTATGCTCTGTACCTCTCTGAGCAAGCCTCAGACGATGCAATTAACCATGCCAAGTAACGATAAAAACGTGAATGAAGCTGACAAGTCGGAAACAAAGGCTTCCCAAACCATTACTCTCTATCTTGGCGCAAACGACAAGATATACTATGGTGAGGGATTGCCCAAGTATGATGACGCCAACTGGTTGAAAGAAACCACTTGGGGCAAAAGCGGTCTCCGCAAAGTGCTTATTGAGCACCAGACGGAAGACGGTACCGTGCCTGTCGCAAAGATCATGTTGGCTAAGCAAAAGTTGGACGAGAAAAGACTCAAGAATCCGGCTCAATGGCCTGACAGTGTTTACGAGAAGGCCCTAAACCAGATTAAGGAAGGTAACATTGAAGGCGAACCTAACAAGATTCCTACCCTTACAATCGTTATCAAGCCCCTTGAGACTTGCTCATACAAAAACTTGGTCGACGCTCTCGATGAAATGCAGATTTGCAGTATTGGCAAGTACGTCATTGACAAGATTAATCCTGACGACGAGAAACTTATCAAGTTGAAAGGCATTAAGTAATCAATGATTAACCAATTAAAGAAAGGAAAAGACAATGTCAAAAATCGATCTTTACGATCCTTCATGGATTGAAATGGTGTTCGAGGGGCGCAACCAGTCCTACGGTGCCTACAAGCTCCGTAGGAATGTGACCAAGCGCAACATCCTCGCCATTATCATCATGCTCATTGCTGCTGCCATTATTGCATCCATCATCGGTATTCAAGCCATCGTTGAGGCCAACAAGCCTAAAGTGGCCGTGACCACAGGTGTGGAGCTCGCTACCTTGTCTCAAAAGAAGAAAGCCAAGGTAGAGAAGAAGACCGAGGTCAAGATTGAAAAGAAGCAAGAGGTAAAGCAAGTTAAAAGCTCTATCAAGTTCACGGCTCCTGTCATCAAGAAAGACTCCGAGGTGAAGAAGGAGATTGTTTCCCAGAGTGATCTGAACACTTCCAAAACAGCCATCGGTGCTTTCGATGTGAAAGGTAACACCGACAAGGGTGAGGTGCTTAAGGCCGAGCAAGAAATCGCCCAGCCTGAACCTCCCAAGCACGTTGAGGAGAACAAGGTGTTTGACGTGGTAGAAGAGATGCCGTCGTTCCCCGGAGGTCCTTCGGCACTGATGTCCTATCTTAGCAGCAATGTAAAATATCCCGTTGTGGCTCAAGAAAATGGTGTTCAGGGTCGTGTGGTTGTATCTTTCGTTGTTGAGCGCGACGGTTCTATCACCGATGTGAAAGTGGTTCGCTCTGTTGATCCCTCTCTCGATCGTGAGGCTACACGCGTTGTAAAAAGCATGCCTAACTGGAATCCCGGTAAGCAGAATGGTTCTGCTGTGCGTGTGAAATACAATGTCCCTGTATCATTCAGATTGCAGTAAAGCCGCGAAATGATATGAAACATCTATCTTACATCATCGTAGGATTGACTCTCACTGCCACCCTTTGGGTTTCCTGCTCCGAGCGGAAGCCCAAAGGGGGCAGGACAGATACTTATTCGTCAGGGGTGATTAGTTTCGCCTCTGACGAAAGTTTTAGTCCTATCATCGAAGAGGAGCGAGAGGTCTTCGAGAGTATATATCCCAAGGCTCGTCTCAAGCCGATATATACTAATGAGACTGATGCAGTCAATAAGCTCATGAAAGGAGACATCTGTCTGGTGATCACTTCCAGAGATTTCTCTTCTAAGGAACTCAGGAATCTCCAAGACCGTACATTCATGCCGCGTGCGATCAAAATCGCTTACGACGGTCTGGCTCTCATCGTGAATAAGACAAACACTGACACCTGCCTGACTGTCAACGACATCGGTGGGATACTCAGTGGAAAAATCAAAAGTTGGAAACAGCTTAATCCGGCATCAAATAAAGGAGATATCGAAGTCGTGTTCGATACTCAGAAATCGAGTGCCATCAACTGGTGTGTTGACTCCATCCTTAAAGGTAAGCCCATGACAAGTGAGAATATCATGGCTGCCAAGACCAGTAAAGAAGTGATAGACTATGTGGAGAAGACTCCCAATGCTATCGGTGTCATTGGTTCCAACTGGCTCAACGACAAGCGCGACACCACCAACACCACGTTCAACAAAGCCATTACTGTGGTGTCGGTGAGTAGTATGGCCAAGGCCACGCCTATGAACAGCTGGAAACCCTACCAATATTACATCTACAATGGCAACTACCCACTCGTGCGCACCATTTATGCTCTTCTCAACGATCCGCTCAATGCGTTACCGTGGGGTTTTGCCCATTTCATCGAGTCTCCTAAGGGGCAGATGATCATCTTCAAGTCGGGCTTGTTGCCTTATCGGGGTGACATGACCGTTAGGGATGTTAATGTTCGTCAAGAATAGAAACTTTTATATGGGGTAATACGTCATTCCCATAACAAGCATATTTTGTAAGTGTGTCTAACTTTCAACAAAAGTAAGAATTATGAAAGCAATTAAATATTTAGCAATTGCCGGACTGATGATAGGATTCAGCACCGGTGCCGTGGCACAAGAGGATGTGAAAACTCAGATTGCCAACATCACCAAAGTTATCAAGGATAGCAAGGGTAATGCGGAAGCTGTCAAAGAGCCTGTTAAGGCTTTTTATAAACTCAACAAAAAGAGTGCCCAAGCACTCACAGGCCTTGGCCGCGCTTTCCTTGATGTAAATGATACTGCCAATGCCAAGAAGTATGCCGACGAAGCCCTCAAACGAGACAACCACTACGGCGATGCCTATATTCTGCAAGGCGACATCGAAGCTGTCAAGGACGATGGTGGCCAGGCTGCCATGTGGTATCAGAATGCCAAGACTATGGATCCGAAGAATCCCCGTGGCTACATCAAGTATGCCAGCGTGTATCGTGGCCGCAGTCCGGAGGAGGCTTTCAAGTCGCTTGAAGAGCTCCGCGCCATCATGCCCGACTACCCTGTTGATGCCGAAGGTGCCCACTTCTTCTATGGTGCCCGTAAGTACGACCAGGCAGTGACGCTTTTCGGTCGCGTACCCATGAATAAGCTCAACAAGGAACAGCTCCACGAGTATGCCCTTGCAGCCTACTTTGATGGTAACAATGACAAGAGTCTTGAGGTGGCTAAGGCCGGCAATGCACAATATCCCCGTGACGCTGTGTTCAACCGTCTCACGTTCTACAACTCGCTGGCCAAAAAGGACTATCCCACAGCCGTGCAATTTGCCAAGGCTCTCTTCACCGCTTCCGACAGTGCCAAGCTCATCGCCCGCGACTACATGATGGCCGGCCATGCTTACATGGGTGACAAAAACTACACCGAGGCCGTAAACATGTTCAAGCAAAGTCTCTCCATGGAGGACAACAACGATGTGCGCAAACTCATCTCAGATGCCTATTCTGAGGCCGGTGATGTGGACAATGCCCTCGCCGCTTACAATGCTTATATCAGCAAGAAGTCTGATGCTACAGCCAATGACTATATGTCTTTGGCTGAGATTTACACCAATGCGGCCGACAAAGCAACTGATGCCCAAAAGGTCGGTTACTTCAAGCAGGCTGACAAGGTGTATGGCGACATTGCAACCAAGTTCCCTGACTACGAGGCCTATGCTACCTACATGCGCGCCAATGTCAATGCTAATATCGACCCTGAACTGAAACAGGGACTTGCCAAGCCCTACTACGAGAAACTCATTAGCATTGTCAATGGACACAGCACAGCAGGCAGCAACGACAAGGCTTACCTCAAGCAGGCCTACTACTACATGGGTGCCTACTACTATGTGAACGGCAATAAGGAAGAGGGTGATGCCTATTGGAAGAAACTCCTTGAGATAGATCCTGACAATGCCAACGCCAAATCTGCTCTCGGCATCAAGTAAAAAACAACTATCCCATTAATACCAATCCCCAATAGGTTCTCCGTATAAGAATCCTATTGGGGATTTATTGTTTTGAAGTATAACAACTCTATCTGTTGCCATTTGATACACTATTCCGTTCTTCCATTTGTAATAGCTTCTCTTACTCTTTGTTTTTTCTACCTAAAACCAAGAGGCAAAATGCATAGGACAAAACGAAAGCGGCTCCCTCCGGAGCCGCCCTGTTGTTTTATGTAACCAAAAGTGTTGTCCCAGGTTTAGGGAAGGCTGATAGCCTCGTTGGGACAAACATCAGCGCAAGTGCCGCACTCGGTGCAGGCATCAGGGTTGATGGAATAGATGTCACCCTCGGAGATTGCTCCTACCGGGCATTCGTCAATACATGTACCGCAAGCGATACAGTCGTTACCAATTACGTAAGCCATAATCTTGTTTCTTTAATTCGTTTATAATGTTTTTGTATAATATCAACGAGTAGAATACCTACTTATATGTGATGCAAAGGTAGTAATTATTTTTAATATACCTACAAATGATGATTACTTTTTTCTTAATTTAAACAATTTCGAAATAAACGGCAGCACAATATCGCACCCCGTTTGCCGTTATACAATCAGCATGAAGAGACTATCCACCATCATTTGCCTGACCCTGCTGTCTGTAGCCCTTCTCGCTCAGGAACGCACGGTGCAGAACAGGCCTTATACCGACTTGCGCGACCTCCATTTCGGCGTGCTTGTGGGCACACACCTGCAAGACCTCGAGTTTGTGAACGTGGGGCCACAGACTATCACCAATGATGACGGCACTACGCAGCAAGTCATCGTGAGCACCGACCAAGACCGCTGGGATGCCGGTTTTAATGTGGGCGTACTGGCCGAATTGCGTCTCAGCACCCACTTCCAGCTGCGTGTGGCCCCCGCCATGTATTTCGGTGCACGGCACATCATGTTTCGCAACTACAGCCTGCTGAAAGAAAACGGTGCTCCCACCGAACGGCGGCAAGATCTCAAGACGGCCTATGTGTCGTCGGCTTTCGACCTCATCGCCGCCGCCCCTCGCTTCAACAACCACCGCCCCTACGTGATGGCGGGTCTTAATCCGATGGTCAATCTCAGCGGAAAGGGCAACGACTATCTCAAACTCAAAAAGTTTGATGCCTTTCTTGAAGTGGGGGTGGGCTGCGACTTCTACCTGCCTTACTTCAAATTGCGCCCCGAACTGAAATTCATGTGCGGCCTCACAAACTGCCTCAACACCAATCACGACAAGGACATCCGCGACAAAAGCATGTTGCCCTATACCAACTCCGTGAACAGTGCGCGCAGCAAAATGATTGTCCTCACGTTCTACTTCGAGTGACCCCAGCCTCCATCCCTGCATTCGGGTGATGACATTGAAACAGAACGAGATAAAAGCGTGTTAAGTCATGCGAACTGCTTATTTTCTTCTCAGTCCGCAAGAGGGTGGGGGCACTTCCTTACCGTTTTGTCGGTCGATAACGGCCTTGGCAAAGGAGCAGACTGGATTGACGGTGAGCTGATGCGCTTCGGCGTAGGCTACGGCCGCTTTTACGAGTGCCTTGCCGATGCCCTTTCCCTCGTTGCCGTCGAATACGACGGTGTGGGGGATGACCATTGTGCGGCCATCGATTTCGAAGTCGAGTTGTCCCACTTGTGTTTCGTTTTCAAACGCCTGAAAGTTGTCGGCGTTGGTCTTGATAGTCAGTTTTGTCTCCATACTTTTTATTTTTTGTTGGTTTCTATTGTTTTGCACTCGGACTTCAAAATCAGCCGCAAGCTCTGTTTATAGTTGAAGTAGTTCCACATCCAGTTGAGGAATATCACGGTCTTGTTCTTCACGCCCAAGATGGAACGCAGGTGGACGACCAGCCAAAGCAGCCAGGCCGACAGACCGCCAAACTTGAATCGGCCTATCTCTGCTACGGCTCTCTTACGCCCGATGGTGGCCATGGTGCCGAGATTCCGATAGGTGAACGGTCTCGGCTGTTCGTTTCGGTTTATCCGCATAAGGTTTTCGGCCACATTGGTGGCCTGTTGTATGGCCACTTGCGCCAACTGCGGATGTCCCAACGGATAGTCGGCGTCGCCCTCTACCAAACTTTGGTCACCGATGGCATACACGCCCGCCATGCCCTTCACGTTGTTGAAGCGGTCGGTGAGCACCCGGCCGGCATGGCCAATGCTCGTCTGTGGGATTCCGTCGATAGCGCTTGCCCGGATGCCACTCACCCAGATGACAGTCCGAGCGTCTATACTGCTACCATCGCTGAGTATCACCTGCCCGCCCCGGCAGTCCACAACCGTGTAGCCGGGCATCACGTTCACGCCCATCTCCCGCAAGTCTTTCTCGGCCCGTGCCGACGAGGCACTGTCCATACTTTTCAGCAACCGCCGGTCGGCATTAACGAGATAGATGTTCATGCGGTTGGCATCGAGGTCGGGATAGTCGCGTGGCACCACCGTCCGTTTCATTTCGGCCAAAGCTCCGGCAATCTCCACCCCCGATGGTCCACCGCCCACGATGACAATGTTCAGCAGCGATTGGCGGCGGTGTTCGTCATCTTCGGTTTCGGCCTTTTCAAGGTTTTGCAAAACGGTGTTGCGGAGTTTCATGGCCTCTGTGACCGTTTTCATCGGGAGAGCCTCCCGCTCGATGTTGGCGTTGCCGAAGAAATTGGTCGTGGCTCCGGCTGCCAGCACCAGATAGTCGTAATGAAGTGTGCCGAACGAAGTGTGTAGCACCCTCTCGTCATTGTCCACCGACAGAGCCTCACCCATGCGGAAATAGAAGTTGCGCTGGTTCTGGAACAATCGGCGAAATGGGAAGGAGATGCTGCTCGGTTCGAGTCCCGCCGATGCCACTTGATAGATGAGCGGCGGAAACTGGTTGTAGTTGTTCTTGTCGACGAGCACCACCTGAGAGTCAGTGTGCCGCAGTCTCAGAGCCAGTTGCAGGCCCGCCAGACCACCGCCCACGATGACCACCCTTTTCTGATTGTTGCGTTTGATGTTTGCCCTCATGATTTCCCCTTTCCTCTATCAAAAAGCGTTAGTCCCTGATTCCTCATCCGGTGATGGCGGACGTGCGCAAGAAGCCTTCGCTTCCGTTTTTAATGGTGCCCGACCGAAGAAGTCTGTTCGCGAATCATGGTGATAATCATCTTGAAACGCCGGGCTGCCTTCACCGAGTGGCGTGCTCCGCTGGGTATGACAAAGCTCTCGCCGGCCTTGATGGTGAACACGGTGTCTTCAACGGTGAGTTCCATTTCCCCATCGGTCACTTGAAGCAGTGCATCGAAGGGGGCAAAGTGTTCCGACAGCCCCTGTCCCTCATCAAAGCTGAAGAGTGTCACACTGCCGGAATTGCTGTGGATGAGTTCTTTGGAAACCACGCCACCATCAGCATAATCAATCATCTTGTTGGCTACAAATACCTTGCCTTTTTCCAATATTGCCATTGTCTTAATCTCCTGTTTTTAATTTGTTGTTGATGTATATTTCGGTAATTGTCTCTGTTAAGAGAGGGGCAAAAGACGTGCCAACGGACCGGTAGGTAACAAATGTGCCCGAAACGAAAGGCTTCCCCAATAGCTATATTATGTGCGTTGTCGGGAGCTGCAGTGTGTTGGCGGGTGTCTTCAGATACGCTGTGAAAACGTTTACGTAAGTTTCTTTGTCATTCATTGATGTAGAAACAACATTACATATTAACTTTGCAGCGTCGTTTCGAAACTACATGAAAAATAGTCTAACAATAAAAATCTTAAAGCAACTTTTATGAATTTATTATCTTTACGCACTTTCATGGCGGGGGTATGTGTCTCTCTCGCAAGTCAAGCCTTTAGCCTTTCAGCTGCCACCCTGTCTGCCTACGACAAGAATGCGCCCGTTGGATGGGCCACTGTTGGCGGCACGGTTACGGGCAGCAATAACAAAAACAGTGTGGTTGTGACCACTAAGGCCGACCTGCTGGCTGCTCTCTCGGGCACCGGTCAGAAGACCATTTACGTGAAAGGCACGATCATTTTCAGTGGCATGGAGACGGTGAAAGATGCTGCCAACAAGACAGTTTATGTCTTGCCGGGGGCTGTGTTGAGCAATCCCATCCATAGTGCGGTGGTAAGCCAGTCGGGCATTCTGTCGTTCAGTCGTTGCAAGAACATCATCCTGCGCAACCTCACGTTCAAGAGTGCGGGAGCTTATGACATTGATGGTAACGATAACCTGCAGTTCCAAAATTCCGACTATATCTGGGTAGACCACTGTGACTTCCAAGATGGGGTAGACGGCAACTTCGACTGCAACAACGGCACCGACCATATAGCCGTCACTTGGTGCCGTTTCCGCTATCTCATCAAACCGTACGCCGGTGGTTCGGGCGGTTCTGCCGACCATCGCAACTGCTGTCTCTGGGGCGGCAGCGATAACAATGCCAAAGACCGCGGACATCTGCGCACCACCTTTGCCAACTGCTGGTGGGATCAAGGTTGTCACGAGCGTATGCCCCGTGTGCGCTTCGGACAGGTACACATTGTGAACTGCCTTTTCTCTTGTAAAGGCAATAACTATTGCATCGGTGCCGCCTACGCAAGCAACATCTATGCCGAGAAAAACGTGTTCAGCGGTGTGTCCAACCCTTGGAAATGCTATGCCGTCAAGAAGGGACGCACCGATTACAATATCACCATGACCGGAAACATCGGTGCAGCAAATGAGCAGAAGCGCAGCGGAAGCGCTGCTTTCTTCAATCCCTATGGTATTTACAGCTATTCGGCTATGGATGTTGCCAAGGTGCAAGGGGAGGTGTCGGCCCACGCCGGAGCCACCTTGAATGTCGCCGTGGGGAGTGGTGTGAAAAAAGTGGGGGCTTTTGCCGATGACAAAGAAGTGACTGATATCGCCGCGGTTGGTGAGAATGTTGAGGCCGAAGTGGTGGCTACGACTGTCTATACGCTTTCGGGCACGGAGATTCCCGCCTTTCAGAAAGGTGTCAACGTGGTGCGCACACGCTATTCCGACGGTTCGGTGAAAGTGAAAAAGGTGCTGGTGAAGTAAATCCAGACAGTTCATTCAACTATATAAGAAGGTCTGCAACTTCCCTTGACGGGTTGTTGCAGACCTTTTTTATTGGCCTTCCGGCAGCATTGTCGTCTGTTTCTTAGAAAAGCGAGGCCACAAGTTTGGCTTCTTCACCCTCGAAAAAGCGCGGTTGGGTGACCGGTGTGGCTTGAAAATTATTGTAGCGGAAGAGCTGTAAGGCGGCAAATTCACCGTCGGCAGAGACAAAGGCTTCCAGTCGCATATTGCCGATGGAGTCTGTCTTCAAGCTGCCTGTCTTCTTCACTTCTGCCTCAAGGTCTTCTGCCTTGCTGTTGAGCATGTGCTCTATTTTGGTTCCCATGTCGGCATTGTATTCGAAGCGATAGAGTCGCAGTGGGCTCTGTGTGGGGGTGAATACGGCCTTCTTGGAGAGACCGAAGAATGAACTTTTGACAGTAACACGGGTGTCGGCGATGAGCGCAGGTGTCATCACCATGTTGTTGATATTCGACATTGTTGTATCTTGTTAGGATGAATGAAAAGAGCATAAGACTTTCCTGTGGCAGGAAGTCCGTGCATCTGATGTTTTAAATAAGAAAAAAGGGGCGTTTGAACCTACAAGATACGGCTAACAGCGCATACGTTTCAGTGCGAATACATAGTAGTCGCACGAGTGTGGCGAACAGAAAGGAGCCGCCTCGCGGCGTACTCCAAAGCCTGTATGGGCATTGCCCGCGTGTGGATAAAAGTGATGTAGACCAACCCTGCCCGATGCGTGTGGGGGGAGTGGGTTGGCTGAAGGAACGACCCGCTCGGGGCGCGAACTGCAGATGCGGTAAAGATGCTGCACATCATTGAGCACGGCTTCGTGGCCTTGGCGGTCGTTGCTGTCAACAGTACACAAGCGGTCTCTCGTGGGTACGGAGTCCATCGCCGCGCTCTTGCTTGGGAGGCCAAGTGCCAAAAGCAGCAAGAGTGTGAGCTTGATCAAGAGCCGTTGCGTTGTTGATGAGCGTACAATCATGCGACAAAGGTAGTCCAAATCGCCGATATGACAAAACATTTGATGGCATTTTTCGCATTTGTCAGCCGTTTTGTTGGCAAACGCCGTCGGACTGGTTATGCGTGAACGTTTCTTTTCATCGGTAGATGGAAAGATGCGGGCTTGGTTTAACTGTGTGGTAAGGGAATTTTGTTTAGGTGTTCAAAAAACACCGAAAAGTTGTCGGTTCTGTAATATTTTCGTATATTTGCAGCAGAAACCAACTCTATTGTTTTGATAATCCTTTGATCAGGCAACGCAACCAAGCTCATGAGAATCAGGCATCATTTCATCCCGATGGGCGTCCCGGCGGCACTCTTTGTTCTTTTGCCGGTGCTTCCGGTGAAGCTGCGTTGTGTGTGCCCGGCAGGCATTATATAATTAAGGTGGAGGTCGAATGAAGCATTTTGTCGTTTTGCTGTTGTCGGTATTGTCTGTTGCGGTTGCCTGTGCTCAAGGAATGGCTGAGAGCGTGGGCCGCCAATACAATGTGGCCTACCTCGACATCAAAGCCGGCCTGCCCAAAAATCATGTCAATGATATCTTTGCCGACAGTTTCGGATTCATCTGGATTTCCACCTATGGGGGCGGACTCGTGCGCTATGACGGCTACCGGTTTGAGCGAATCAGTGGCATATCCGTCAACAGTAATGCCTGCCGGAGTGTCTGTGAAGATGCTTTCAAGCGTCTTTGGACGGCCTACGATGAAGGAGTCGGTGTGACCGACCTCAAGACGTTGAGGCCCGTTGTCCCCGTTTGCAGCCACGGAGATATAAGCAAACTCATTGGCCGACCGGCCGCAGGAGTCTATGCCGATGCGCTCCGCCGGATATGGCTCGTCACGCGCGACAGCATCTTCCTGCTCACTTTCGGCGGCGGG
>ERZ825324.903-NODE-903-length-38871-cov-16.887933_pt1 | contig 38871 bp, 52 predicted proteins | sample MGYA00519859_ERZ825324 | MGnify/ENA primary metagenome ERZ825324 (study PRJEB31778, sample SAMEA3449198) | human gut metagenome | biome: human gut; feature: human-associated habitat; material: faeces | place: United Kingdom | collected 2010/2012 ...
TCCGACCAGCGTTATTCTGTCCTTCTCTGCCGCTCAGCTGCCGTGGAGCGGTGGGGCCGTGAAGGAGTTGAGCGACAAGAACGGAGCTAACACGGCGGATATCATCGACATTTTCCCGCACATTGACATTTACCATGAACTCCATACAAAGGATAGCCGGATGGTGCCGATTTCTTGGAACGATATGAGCCTGCATCTGCCTCCTGATACGAAGCGGGAAGATAATCTGAGATACACGCCATCGAAAGCTATCTACACATTTACGAATGGCGCGATAGTGCCCCGCAATACGAGGAACATCGATGCGTTCGCAGAATCCCTCTATGATTGCGGAGTAACGGCAGATGAGGGCAAAGCTATCTACGGTGCGTATATATCTGTACTCTCTAACCTCGAAGAACGGGTGGATTTCAAGGACAATACCGAGTCTCTCGCAGCACAATGCAAGGAATATGAGAAGGAACTCGAAAGGCTGCGGAAAGAGAATGAGCAGCAGAAAGAGGAGCTGTACAAAACAAAGAAGGCGTTGTCTGATAAAGATGCCATCATAGAGAAGCAGGCGAATAAGAGGACCGTAGAAAAGCAGGAACTCAACGACCTGCGTGAGCTGATTTTCGCTCTAACCAATGATGCAGGGGAGGAGAAGCCCAGCCAGAAACAGAACACCGCATTCCCGTACCATACCCAGAAGAAGCATGTGGTGTTCGGCGGGCATCCGACCTGGCTGAAAGCCATCAAGCCGATGCTGCCGGATGTAAAGTTCATCGAAGGTGTTCCGAGCAGCGAACAAATCAAAGGTGCCGAGATGGTATGGCTGCAGACGAACTATATGTCGCATAAGGCATTCTATAAAATCATTGATATTGTCCGCAGCAAAAATATCCCGCTCCGGTATTTCACGAGCGCTTCGGCTGCAAAGGGCGCGGAACAGGTAGTGGCGGCGGACAACGGTAAATAACCGCTTTAAAAACGAAGGACAAAGCAAATGGGCAAATACATCACGCACGAACAGCTGCCATTCAAGGGTAAGCTCGTTAAAATCCGGCTGCGGACCTATGGATTCAACAGTATTGTCACTCAGCCATGTAATGAGGAGGAACTCCTCGAAATCAAGCCGGATGGCACCGTAAAACTCAAGACAACCCGCATGGACGGTCGGCAGAAACGCAAGGTTCAGATACCGGTGGAGGATGCCGAATACATCTTCAATGCGTTTATTGCCGTATTCTCCGAATACAATAAAATGAAAATCCCGACCAATTCCGGATTCTGGAGAGTCCGCCTGCTAACCGATGAGAATGAAGTGTTCTTCTACCACGGCTCGAACGGACAGGATTTTGTGTACGAGGGCAAGACCTTAACTGAGATTCTCCGGGAAAGGACAACGCTCAAAAAACTCAACGGCTTTGCTATGAGCATCGATAAAGAAAGCCATGTATCGAGCATCGACATCAGATTTCGGCAAACAGTGGCGGAGGATGCTGCCGAGAAGGTCGCGGAAAAGTATCATGCGCCGGTAGAGGATGTCGTTGAACGACTCATTATTAGCGGCATGACCCATGAAATCGCCTACAATCGCAGGGTAGGGAACCACAAGCGTGTATCCATGACATTTGAGATGCCGGAAGCGGTCAAGGACCTGCTTGCATGGTATGAGGAGCAGCCTCTGTTTGAGCCTGGCGAGGTGAATCCGAAACCTGTCACAAAAGAAGGTATCAGTAGGACCTACCAAATCACGACCCTATATACTGACAAGAAATCGGCGTCCTATACGGGGTCTTTCGATAAGGAGGGACTTCCGGGCAACTGGGCGAACTTCATCGGCAGAGTTGCTGCGTTCTTTGACACGGAGAGTCTCGGCGAGATGTTCAATGCGAGAACCTTCGACAGAGTCACGGCAAAGACTGACGATGCCGTTTTCTGCGGCGTTGAGATTCTCGGAGTGGTCGGGGCTCGGTATTATCGATGCGATGACGATGTGTGTTTGGGTGATGTTGTCATTGTGCCGACTCCTGCGAAGAAGCAGAATCTGGCCGGGCAAGTCGTCGAACTCCGGCGCTGCAAGGCAACTGCCATCCCGAAAGAGTTGCAGAAAGCTAAAGATGTGCTGTACATCATTAGGGATGGGGATGCTGAAAATCACGGGTGAAGCAGAGCAAAAAATGAGTGTCTGTGAAATCCATTAGAAATTGCTGAAAGGATACCAATATGGCGGAAAATGGCGAGAATAAGTCAGCTGTAGATAATGACGGCTGGACTCCTATGTGGGAAGGCAAACCGAAGAAACCGGGTGGCTATCTTGTGACACGTGTCAATCCAAAGATGACAACGGCGGCTTTCTTTGAAGATGGCAAGTGGTGGAGCGATGCGTTGCACGAACGCATGTGGCCGTCTTACATGATTATTGCGTGGAAACCCATGCCTGCGCCTTATGCGGGCAATGCAGCCACTTTTGTGCCTGATGTGGACCTGAAAGCGGCAGTAGAAGTATTAAAGCGGCGTGAAAGGGACGTTGAGCGTTACGCATACATAATGGAACAGGTATGGAAGGTAGATGTCTCGCAAGATGAGGACTTCCAGCGAGTGTTCAACGCTTTCTATCGTGTGCGCCGAGACGAAGAATGGCGGAAAATATACTTTGAAATGTTCGAAAAAGTGAAACAAAATCCGCAATCGCGGTTTGATAGGACTCTCGAAGAACTTTCCGTAAGAGTTGGAACTCTTGAACCTTCTTTTGTCAGTAAGATGTTGGCAACAGTGGACATCAATGAGCCGATATGGGACGCGAATGTCCTTGCCATGTTGGGGCTAAAACCTTGCAAGAAAAGTGGCAAGTATCGGCCTGATGATATCTATGACTGCTACAATACAATCAATCATTGGTATTATGAATTCAAAAAGTTGCCCGTGGCAAAAAAGTGGATAAAGGCATTTGACAGAGCACTGCCGAAGCATCAGGACATCAGTGCAACGAAGAAGATTGACTTTATCCTATGGGCTGGCGGCGAGGCACGCATAAAGACAAAGCGGTAATTGGCGTGCGGGAGCAAAGGCTTCGCTGAGGCTGAAAAAGAATAAAACTAGAGGGACAAGAACATGTATGATGGCGTACCCTTTTCGGGCAGGCTGGTAAAGCTGCGGCTGAAATCAAATGCTTCGAGCTACGGGCCTATCCCGGAGCCAGATGCCGAGGTGGAGCAGAAACTTGAGGTTTCCGTCAAAAAGAAAACAGCAAGGCTGTCCTGCTACAATTTCGGGAACGGCGCTAAGTATCTGCTGAATCAGGTATATGTGCGCAGAGAATCCGAAAAGGATATCAGGGATATTCTGGCGATGTTTGAGGCGGTGTTTTCCGCCTATGAGCCAACAGGGTTTGTTTGCGATGCCGGGAGCTGGGAACTCGTTCTGACCAACGATAAGCGGGAACGCTTCCATTACGAGGGCACGCTCTGCACGGATTTTAACTGGCAGGGGAAGAGCGTATCCGACCGTCTGCGCTCGATACTCGACTGGCCAGACCTCTGGGCGTTTGCGCCTGCATTGGAGGAAGAAGCCGATGCGGGCAGCGAGACCGATGACGAGGATACGCTGATGTGGCACACGAACGTTGTGCGAGAAAAAGACAAGCCTTGAACGCTTAGTTACCGGAGTGGATGCGTGGGAAGGGTATAGTGTGTTCAGAACGGAAGAACCAGCATACTCTGGCACCCAGCTGGCGGTAGAGCAACGCCTCAGCGGGCGGAAAACATTCAGCCTCAACGGCGGATAAGGCGGGAACATCAGCGGGTACAGCGTATCGAATCGTCATGGCCTTCGCTATGCCTCACAAGGATTTGCCAAGATTGTAGGCGTCCAGCAGAGTCTCAGTATGGTTCTTTGCATCTCCCGGCTCGGCAATACCTTTGCCGAACACATAGCCTTTAAGCTCAGCCTTCTCGAAACAATCGACCCAACCCTGCAAACCGTTGTAAGCCTTGTCGATGGCGTGCGCATCGTCATCAGCGGCGGTGGCAAGCATGTAAATGTCACGGAACTTGTAGTCGGACTCGTACAGAGGATTCAGACGGTCAAGCAGCGTCTTCATTTGGCCGCACATCTCGTAATAATAGATAGGCGTGGCGAAGATGACGACCTCGGATTCCTTGACCTTTGCCATGATTTCGGCTACATCATCCTTCAAAACGCAGTGACCGGTTCTCTGGCACGACATGCAGCCGATGCAGAACCGGATATCTTTGCCGTGCAGGGACACGAATTCAACCTCATGACCCGCATCCTTCGCGCCGCGCTCGCATTCCTTTGCCAAAATCTCCGAATTGCTATTTCCGCGCAGGCTTGTGGAAACTACAAGAACCTTCTTTGCCATCGTTTTAACGCTCCTTTTGCTCTGGCTTTTGCTCGTCAAACGCAGAAAATCTGCCGCGCCAGCATCGAGCCGCTGTTTGTCTTCATTACTTTGTGGATGAACCCCTTGATATTTTCCTTGCTGTACTCGCTCTCGGCGGCGTTCACGATGTAATCGGCCTCGATGAGGATTTGGTAATCGATGCCGTCAATGTCAGTCAGGGTATGGTGATGGCTGACCAGATACGCAACGTGGTCAACCTGTGCCGGGGTCAGACCAGTATCATGCAGAAATTCCCGCACCAAGGGCCCGCCTTCAAGCTCCTGATGTTTGCCGTCTGCATTGCCGTATTTCTTTCGGCAGAGAGGGCAGGCAATGTCATGCGTGATAGCGGCAACTTCCAGTATGTACTGCGTCTCAGCATCAATATGTTCGAGTTCGCCGATGGTCTTGGCGAATGTCCAGACACGAACAAGATGGTCGATGTCGTGGATGTTACCGTTAGAATAGCAAATCATCTTCTCTAAAATTTCCGCAATAGTCATGCCTCATACCCTCCAATACCCTCAGAATTGCCGTTTGTCTTAGTCCGGAAAAACCTCGCCAAGTGCAAGCACTGCATTGCGTACACACTCAGGACAGGGACAGAGCGGCTTGCCGGTTTCGATGCCTTTCAAGTCCTTGCAGATAGTAGCGCCGCATTTAGCCTCAAACTTCTGCAGGAGTTCTTTAGAAATCCGGGGCGTGGCTATGCCATCGGTCAGTATACCTGCTACCATCACAGCGCCGACAAGAGCGCCGCAGGTGCTCTCCATGCATCCCATACCGGCAGCGTACCCCGCCGTCAGCTTCATGAGGGTATCCTCACCGACAGGCAGCTTGTCCTGAAATACTTTGACAACCGACTGCGAGCAGTTGCACTTGCCGGTGGCTTTCAGTTCATACGCGGCTGCTGCGCGTTCCTCAATACTTTGCATATTATCACTTCCTGTTTTTTTACTATTATAGCACGAAGAGGCGTCATTGAGAACGCCTCTTTTCATTTTGTCAAGAAGTCAGCAGTTGTAGTAACGTAAACCGGACTACAACCGGAGAATTTTTCAATCTATATTGCAACCGGCGGTTGTAAATGATATAATAAAAACAACCAATAAGCAACACAATACAACAATATCGCGTAAAACGAGCGGCGGGAGGGGAAAGACCATGGCACAGGAGCGGACAATACTCCATTGTGATATGAACTGTTTCTACGCTTCCTGTGAGATGGCCTACCACCCGGAATTGCAGGGAAAACCGATTGCTGTATGCGGAGACCCGGAGAGGAGAAGCGGTATCGTTCTGACAGCATCCTATCCGGCAAAGCGTATGGGCGTAAAGACCGGCATGCCGCTCTGGGAGGCACAGCAGCATTGTCGGGATATTATCTTTGTACCGGCACACTATGACATGTATACGAGGTTCAGCGGGTATACTAGAGAGATATTCCTGCGCTTCACGGACCAGGTCGAGCCGTTCGGTCTGGATGAAGCATGGCTCGATTGTACCGGCAGTCGGATGATGTACGGCGACGGTCTGACGATAGCTAAGAAGATTTCTAACACGATAAAGGATGAACTTGGCATCACCTGTTCTATTGGTGTTAGCTGGAACAAGACCCTTGCAAAGCTCGGCTCAGACTACAAGAAGCCGGACGCCATCACGGTCATCAATCGAGAGAACTTCAAGGACATCGTATTCCCGCTTCCTGCCTCGGATTTGCTTTATGTCGGCAGCAAGACATCAGCGAAACTCGCCAACTACGCCGTGCATACGATAGGGGACTTGGCGCAGGCGAACCCTAAGTTCATCCAAGAAAAGCTCGGCAAGGTCGGTATCATGATTTGGCAGTTCGCCAACGGCATGGATACCTCTACAGTAGCCAAGTACGAGTACAAGGATGTTGTTGCGCCCATCAAGAGCATCGGTAACAGCTGGACTACGCCGCGCGACCTTGTGACGGACGAGGATGTATGGATAGTCCTCTACCTGCTCTCTGAGAGCGTTGCGGCACGGCTCCGGGAAAACCATTTCCGATGCCGGGGCGTGGAGGTGACGCTTCGGGATTCGAGCCTCTTTGCATTCGAGCGGCAGACAAAACTCGGACAACCCACGATGCAGGAGCGGGAGATAGCGCAAGCCGCCTATCTATTATATAAGAAGAATTATAGATGGAATGAGCATCTCCGTTCGATTGGTGTTCGTGCTATTGACCTACGGCCAGACACAGAGCCGAGCCAGATATCCTTTGATTATTCTGCTGAAAAGCAGGAATCCATGGAAAAACTCGAATCCGCTATCGACGGAGTCCGGAACCGATTCGGATACTATTCCGTACAGCGCTGCGTGATGTACAAGGACAGGTTCCTTTCGCATTGCGACGCAAAGGGAGACCATACAATACACCCGCACGGGTATTTGCAGGGGAGCATTTGATGATTTATGCCTGAACAGCGAATTAAGAAATATGTGGAAGTCATCGCAGACTTCCTGCCGGACGGAACGCTCACACCGCAAACCGTCGTCTGGGATACCGGGCAGAGGTTCGACATCACAAATATCTCCGAGATACTGCCTCGAAAATACTCAAAGACAGGCGGTGTCGGTGTTCGGTATACCTGCCAGATAGGCCGGTGCAGCACCTACCTGTATTATGAGGTAGGGAAGTGGTTCGTGGAAGCAAAAGAAAATGCCGTGGACGAAAACCCCGCTTGAAAGAACAGGGAAGACACCACGGCAAAATTAGAAGGAGGAAGATAGCGGGTTAGTTTTCGACCTCATCATCGGCCTTGTTGAGAGCTTTAAGAGCACGCTTGAAAACGACAAGTTCCTTGTCGGTCAGAGCAGCGTTCACCAGCTGGGCGTAGAACTCGGGACGGGACAGTACTGGCTGGAAGGTTCTCGCATAGGTCTTGCCTGCACGGACGAAGCCAACGCTCTCGATGAACTTCTTGTCCATGAGGCTATTGAGAAATAGAAAAATCGAGCGCTCCTGCCAAGAGTTGCTTTCGTCCTTCTTGGCTTCTTCGATAATCTGCTGCCCGGTGAGCGGGTCTTTGCTGTTCCAGAGGATATCGAGGACGGACTTCTCAGCAGCAGTCAAATGATACGGATAAGTTTTCTTGTTCATTTTCACACACCAATTTTACTACTATATGGATAGGTTGTCATACTGCTTTCATTATATCAAACAATATAAATTCGTCAATATTATTTTGGAAATTTAGCAATTTAGACATGGCAAGATAATTTAACTAAAAAATGATACAACACGATAAAATTGAAAGCGGGGTGGGCAAATGGGTAAGTACACAGACAAGACTTGCTGCTTCACTGGGCACAGGATTATCCCTCCCGGAGAGGAGTCTAAGATACTGATTCGTGTCCGGCATCGACTTATCCCGCTCATCCAGAGTGGCGTCACCTACTTTGGCGTGGGTGGAGCTTTAGGCTTCGATACGATGATGGCGGACCTGCTTTTAGAGCTCAAAAAGGAGAACTCCCGGATGCGGATTATCGAGGTGCTGCCGTATGAGGGATACAGGGCCAAGTGGACGCCAGAACAGCAGCTGCATGCAAAGAACCTCGACCGGCAGATGGATAAGATAGTGTATGTGTCTAAAGAGCCGTGCAGAGGCGCATATCTTGCCAGAGGCAGGCATCTGGTAGATGGTTCTCGTTACTGCATCAGCTACTGCAACAAGCCAACGGGCGGCACAGCCTTCACCGTGAAGTACGCTTTAGAGCGGGGCCTAACTGTGTACAATGCCTCCTCTTTTGATGTAAACACCCTCTTAGGGCACAAAACACTCGGAAACAGCTAAAATGCACAAAAAACACATATCTTGCTATTGAACATACAGCGAAATATGCTCGATTTTTATAGGTTTGTTGTGATTTTTATGGAAATCGGCGCAAAATCAAAGGTAACATGATGTAACAATTGGCGTTCGATTAGGAAAGCTATGCGCAAAATATGTGCGGTGTTAGAGAAGGCTTATGTACCTTGACAGTGTGATACTGATATGTTACATTGACACAAAAACGGCGATACAGCGCGATTGGGTCTGCGCTGATTTTTGCTAATATTGCCCTAAGAACAGCAGATTTTGGATATTTACTCGAAATTTGGTTAAATGGAGCAGCAGACATCCCGTTGACGGCGCAACATCAAAAAAAGGGAGGCACGAAAAGCGTCTCCCTTGGTGTTGAGATTCACGGGATGATGCTCACGGACCCGTCCCGAATCGCTTCCTCGATGCAGGAAATCTGAGATTCAGCAAACAAGCGGCATACACGCAGCTGATTGTCCAGCTGCTTTTTCGTGCATTTATTCGAGGAAACCATCTGCTGATAGTCATAGGCAGGGGAGAGGTCCGGCTGGAACATGACATAATTGAGCAGATTCTGGCAGGATGCGAACAGGACATTGACCTCTGCGCACCGGGAATTATGCTCGGCCTTTAGCCGTGTGCTCCACCGGCTTTTGCGGATGAGTTCCTTGCACTGCTTAAGAGCGGAAATACTGTATGTGGCTTTATCCATGGTTGGACCTCTTTTGTAAAGACTTTGATTTGTGTTGTTTTTGCAGCATATAAAGGTCTTGATTTGTGTTAAAATCCGGCGAATTACATCAATGATGCGTCAAACAGCTTGTTTCGGACTACATCCTCGTAAAAATGTCATTGCCGTCCAGATAGGTATAAGACTTTTCCTGCTCCACGAAACCGTTGAGGGAGATGAAGCCTAGCTGCCTGATACCGGGGTCGTTGACTCCTTCCATCCGCTGAGCCTCGCCATGAATCTCATCGAGGGTCATCGGATGGGCAGAGTATTTCGGCAGATAAACCGCATAGCCGTCTGCGAGTTCTACGGCGATAGGAAACTCTTTGCTATCGCAGCGAACGGCGGTATCGGGATAGTAGCTACCGATGCTCCGGACGCCGTTCATCTGTCCAGAACGGACTTGCAGGCTGAAATATTCCCGGCAGATATCTTCGAAGCGACGGGCGATAAAGTCAGTCAGAACGGGTGCTATATACTCGTCATAGAAAGTTTCTGCATCCAATACCTGAAATGCACTGGCGTTTTTATAGACATAGGTATAGTAGAACCGCAGCAGATTATCGCTGAGTTCGTAGGTTGCCTTCTTATTATCGTTTGGCTTGTTGATAGGAATATTGCGAGATAGGATTTCGAGGTCTGTCAGAGTCTTTATCTGCTTGGCCAAGTTTCCGGTTTTCTTGACGCCCAACGCATCCTCGATTTCCGTATAGCGCTTCCTGTCGTTCCCAAGAACAGAGAAGATGCGCTCGGCATTGACATTCAAGGCACTGTCCGAGAAGACCAGCTGGCTGGCATACAGGTACACGGGACTCATCGGATTGAGAATCGTGCCGATAATGTTCTCTCGCAGAGTAGCGGCAGGATTCAGTGCTTGATTGATGAAGGGCGAGCCGCCGAATACCGCATAATGAGCCACCTTGTCATAGGCACTCTTGTCGGGATAGAACTTAGCGGTATCCAGATAGTTCAGTTCATCGAGTTTGAGGGAAGCAGCAAAGCGTCCATACAGAGGATTCCTCTCCTGCAGGAGGTCCTTCATCATCCCGATATGCGAGCCAGCGAGAATGAGTTCAATGTTTGAGAGGCGGTTATCGATGATGCATTGAAAAACAGAATCGACCACGCCGGAATCGTTCATAGTGTAAAGATGGGTGTACTCGTCCACAACGACCACCATCTTCTGAGGCATGGTGTTAAGGTAAGCAAATACATCTTGGAGGGTGTTAAAGGCAAGAGGTACAGGCAAGACCTTGACGCGAACCAGTTCCCGTACAAGGCCGTCGATATTTTCTTGCATGGTCCCTTTCAGGCACTCGAAGTATACAGTCTGATAGGGGCATTGTTCGAGAGCCTTCAAAATGAGTGTGGTCTTTCCGACCCGCCTCTTGCCATAGACCAACACAGCCTTGCCGATGTGCTCATGCTGCAAGAGTGCAAGTTCTTCCTCTCGACCTACAAACATCTGCTGTACCTCTCTACATTGCTGAAATGAAATTCAGTGAATTTGCGTTCAAGAACATTATAGCATTAGTACGACGAAAAGGCAAGAATCGGCGAGGAGAGAAGGAGGGCCACCGCGCCGCAAGCGATGGCCCTGTTTTTTATTGGCAGCATACGCAGCATATAAAGAATTACATCGCCAGCAGTATGAGAGCGGCGACTACGGCAACTATGATGATGAACAATAGGGTTCCGCAGCCGGAGCTACCGCCGCCACTATTGCGATTTCCACCTCCGCCACCGGAACCGCCAAAGTTGCGGTCAAACGATTGTTTGTAATGCGCATAGCCGGTGCTGCCGCTTCCAAAATAGCCGTAATCGTTCGCCATAGTACACTACCTCATTCGCTATATTTGGCCTTGTTTCCCGCAAGAATATCTTCACAAATACTCTTATGCTCCGGCAACATCTCCAAAAACGGAGCCCACCTCTGCTGTACTTCTTTTCGGCCTTCATCATCCATACTGGAAACATCGTCGCAATCCTCGCATTCTAGTACGACATCGGTCACAACTTCGCTGAACAGGCGGAAAGCTAAATCGTGCGCTGTGCGGAAACTGCAATAATCCTCGCCTCGCTGTTTATCGGGATTTATCGTCATGAGGACATACCCGGCTTTCTCGGACCAAACAAGGTCTAAGCTGGGATGCCGGTGGATGTACCCGGAGAAAGCATCGGCAACACGGTCCATTTCGGCGCTTTTCAGAATGTAGTTAGGCATCATGATGACTGCCCTCCAAAATTGATATTTTTTGTATCTCGCTGGCACCAAGAACCGGTATATACCGTCCCGGCTCGATGACGGCGAGATATGCGTCCTCGGCACCGTTTTCCGGGTGAAACTCATCCACCACGCCTCGATGCGTGCTGTTATCGGGGCTTTGGGTCCACTGAATACGAGTGCCGCATACACAGCGGCTCATAGTAGCGATGATTTCGGTATAGGTCATATCTTAATAAGAGTCCTTTCAATCTGCGTACAGGGGAAGGCGTCTGCTAAGTCTTGCGATGAGGGTCTGCGCAGATACCTTTTTCGCGCCCATCTCGATGCGCTCCATGCTGTTGGGTTTTGCGGTCTCAAACTTCTCAGCCAGATTATCCTCATATAGGCGCAGAGCCTCGCGGATGGTTTCGACATCGAACTGTTTTGTGGGACCAAGGTCATAATAGCTGTTGCGTCCGGTAGGAATTTGAGGGATGTTCATGACAAAGCGCTCCTTTCGAGAGAGTGGTATATCCTTGTTTTCCGTTCTGACATTCGCCAGTATGGCTCAGGCAGCAGCAGGCTTGCCCGGCATGCCATGCGGTGAAGGGCAAAAAACGGCGATAATGAGTAAGATAGTGGTTTTCGGACAGGCATGGAGGCTCTTTGCTTTCTAGCCTGTCTTTATTATACTACTTGGTCTGTCCCATAATTTGGACTTTCAGCGAAAAATCGGGAATTTTCTGAAGATTTTTGCAAACACTGGCTTATTTGCCAATCTTGACTCTGCTTCTGCATCTTAACTCAAACAAAGTTAGGATACAAAAAATAAGTTAAGAAACCGGATAATGCATTTTCCGGGAAATCAGGCGACATACAATGAACACTGCTATGTCTACCTCCGGCGCTGTCAATACGCGAAGTTACCAAACATTGCCCATCAGCTTTGTGCAAGGCGAAAAAATAGTGGTTTCGAGTAAAGACAGATTGCATTTTGTCGCGGAAGATTATACAATATTTTATATATACAATGCGATAATATCAGCTGAATTTAGCAAGGAAAGTGGCTTGCCATGATAAACAAAGAGGAATTCGCCAAAACAAAAGACGAGATGCAGCCGGACGGAAAATATCAGATGCCCGGAAACAAGATAATCGTCCGAACACTGGACCTGTATCAGTCATTTGCTGAAATCAGGAAAGAATTGGACGGTATTGTAGCAGAGCATTTCTAAAAGGAAATAGAGGAGAACACGATGAAGAAACGGACAAGCCTTATGATGGCGGCGGCATTGGCTGTATCCATCACAGCCTGTGGCGCTACGGCTAATACGAACGCAACGGCATCTTCTGCCACCGACAAGAGCACAGCGACTGCCGAAGCGGGCAACGATACGGTGACCATAACCTATCCCGAGTACATGATTCCTGGCGCGATGAGCGATGGCACGGATGAGGAGAGGATGAAAGCGGCAAAGGAATTCTGCAAGGTCCTACTCGACAGAGAGGGTGTTTTGGAAGCTAAGCCCAGTGCCGATGGGTCTGTCATTGCGACGATGACGAGAGAGGCGCACAAAAAGTCGCTCGATGACCTCAAAGCATCCATCGACGAGACATTTGACGATTACTTCGATGATGATGATGACGATGAATCGGATTGCAGCGACTATACCTACAATGATGACATGACGGTCTTTACCGTGAACTTGGACGCTAACGACTACGAATCTCCCTATACAACGGAGGCAATGCTGTTCGGCATCAGCGCTGAAGGGTATCAGACCCTGAATGGCGTTGAGAAGCCGAAAGTCACCATCAATTATGTAGACGAGAAGACCGGGAATGTCTTGGGGACATTGACATACCCTGACGATTACGATAAAATTTTCGGTGACGCAGAGGATACGCTGCGCGAAATGAGTGAAATCGACTGAGCCTAAAAACAATGCACCTACAGTAATTGAGGCAGGAGGTACAGAAAATGTCTGAACAGGAGTTTAAATCGTTTGAGCTCAAAGTAAAACCGGACGAATACGGTGACCTCAACAAGCCTCTGCCCGAAACGGTTTCGAAACCCAATGTCGGATGCGGTATTCGCAATGACGAGTGCTTCGGCCTGATTTTTGCATGGATTGTGGCACCGGAAGAAGCGATGGACTACGATTCCGTTGAGGATACCGTCAAAGATGTGCGCTTGTCCCTGATGGAGAATATGGGTCTTCTGGAATGCAAGAACGGCTTGACCGCGAAAGGGCACAAGTACATTTACGCTATCCGGAAAATTCAGGAGACAGTGCAGGGCCTGCCGAAACCGGAGGTATCGTATCTCTTGAACCTGAATGTGAATGTCGGCGAGGATGACTATTTCGTCAACGGCAGCTTCACCGAGGAAGGCATGACCGGGGCGCGGGACAGCTTCGGATTTGCAATGTTCCAGAACGCCATAAAGGAAAAGCACACCGATAAGCATTTCACCACAAAGGAAATCATGAAGATGTTCTTTGAAGACCCCTATGATTCCGAATACAGGGATGGTTTTCTCATGAACTTCTCGGAACGCGATATTTTCGATGAAAAATTCCCCGACCATCCGCTGAGCATTGCCAGAAAGTATGTGAAGTGGGTGCTCGAAAACAACTGATGCATCAGAGGTGCTACGGTGACATTCTATATTGAACCTATTAACCTTCGCCAATGGAACCTGTTCGACAAGGTCAAAGGACCCGGGCATGTGGAGCCGTTCCTTGCTACCCGTGACATGCAGATTGGGGACATCGTGATGCTGCATGTTGGCAAGCAGGACCCGGCGCATGAGAGCGGCATTTATGCCTATGGCACTGTTATCTACGGGCCCTATATCCTGACAGATAGCCCAGACGACTACTGCAACAATAAGCGAACCGTGGATATCCGCATCGACCGTATCGAGTATGAGAAACCCATACTGACGCATGAGCAATGCATGAGGTATACGGGTCAGTATCGTACCGTACACAGCATTGCGGATTCCTTTAACGGTAACCTGAAAATGGTACTTGGCATCGACTAAGATTTCTTTTTGGAAATTTTCGGCAAAAAAGTAAAGAAAGTTTTCAATTTCATCAAAAACCTAACAGGTACAAAAAGAGCGCTCACAAAAAAGTGGGCGCTTTTCTTGTCGGCATATAATCAATGGCTTGTGCCAAGGACTAAGAGTTAGCCATATGTACTGGGTACTATGCACAGTTTCGGGATATACCGCTTATGCAAAGGGGAGAACATTATCAGGAAGTTGTAAATTCTTCTGAAATTGACTCCAACAAATACATAATGTGATATAATATACTTACAAAACTATCCCTCAAAGTTAAAGGAGGTATATCATGAAAAGGAGAGTTAGTACAGCGAAAAGAATCGTTGCTGTAGCACTGGCTGCTACGGTTGCGGTTTCTTTGACCGGCTGCAAGAAAAGAAAAAATACCAACGATACGACGAGTTCGGATGTGACAACGAGCCAAAGCCAGGCTGCGGTTCCGGAAACACCAGAAGTAACTGCCACACCTGCACCGACCGCCACGCCTGCACCGACCGCCACGCCCGCTGAGAGCACCGATAAGAAGGACAATACCACCAGCGAGCCGACTAAGACAGAGAAGCCGAGCACCGGCACTTCGACTTCCGGCGGGACGACAAAACCGGCGGCGACAAAAACACCGGCACCTGCTCCGGCAGCTACTCCGGCTCCTACCGCAAAGCCTCAGGTAAAATACACCTTCACGGTTCGCCGTCATGAGGCAACCTGCACCACGCAGGGCTACGATGAGCATATCTGCCATGAGTGGGGCGGCATGAACTACAATGACCGCTATGTTCCGGCAAAGGGACACAGCTGGGATGGCGGTACAGTCACGAAGGCTGCTACTTATACCGAGACCGGTATCAAGACCTTCAAGTGCAAGGAATGCGCTGAGACGCGCACAGAGGAAATCCCATCTCTCAACAAGACCTATCATATCAAGAGCGTTGTTGCTCCGACCTGCACCGCTGAGGGTTATACCATCTATGAGTGCAACGAAGTCCCCGGTCTGACCTATAAGGGCGATTACAAGGCAAAGCTGCCGCACGCCTACGATGCCGGTAAGGTCACAAAGCCTGCTACCATCTACGAGAAGGGTACGAAGACCTTTACCTGCACTTCCTGCGGTGCTACATACACGGAAGATATCCCGGTAGTCGAGAAGACATGGCATAAGGGCAATACGGTAGCGCCTACCTGCACAGAGAAGGGCTATACCATCTACATCTGCGACCAGGATTCCGCTCTGACCGAAAAACGCGATTATACGAATGCACTGGGGCATGCCTGGGATACCGGTACAGTCACAACGGCAGCGACCTGTACGACAGCTGGTGTTAAGACCTATACCTGCACTCGTAATGGCTGCACCGAGACTAAGACCGAAGAAATCCCGGCTCTGGGCCACAAGTGGGATGATGGTACTGTCACCATACCCGCTACCTGTGAGGGTGTTGGCGTAAAAACCTTCAAATGCCAGAATACCGGCTGCGCAGAGACTAAGACCGAGGAGATTGCCGCGCTGGGTCATAACTACGATGACGGCGTTGTCACCAAGGCTGCTACCTGCACCGAGGATGGCGTTAAGACCTTCACCTGCCAGAACGACAAGAGCCATACCTACACCGAGGTCATCCCCGCAACCGGTCACGATTACGATGATGGCGTTGTGACCACCAAGCCCACCTACACCGAGAACGGTGTCAAGACATTCACCTGCCACAACTGTGGTGATACCTACACCGAGAGCATTCCGGCTCTGGGTTACACCTACAACGAGACCGTGGTCGCTCCTACCTGCACTGAGGACGGCTATACCATGCACGAGTGCGTGGAAGATGCTACCAAGTCCTTCAAGGACAACATCGTCCCTGCGCTGGGCCATCAGTACAAGGAAGTCACTACTCCCGCTACCTGTGGCGCTCCTGGCAGCGTAGACAATGTCTGTGAGCGCTGCAACGATAAGCAGCATGTGAGTGACATTCCTGCTACCGGCGAGCATCAGTGGGATGAAGGCGTTGTAACGAAGGGGCCGACCGCTACTGAGACCGGCATCAAGACCTTCAAGTGCAAGGTTTGCCAAGCAACAAAGACCGAAGATATTGCTAAGGTGCATAACCACGATTATACGCGCCTTGGCGAAATCGTTGAAGGACCCTATTGCGAGACTGAAGGCAAGCGTTGGATGTACTGCAGCTATGAGGGATGCAACGAAAGAGTGTTGATGCCTGTGCCCGCTATCGGCCACCATGACTGGGACACCGAGCACACCGAGTGTCTGAAAAAGGCTACCTGCACCGAGAAGGGCACCATGCTGATGCACTGCAAGCGCGATGCTTCCCATACCATGACCTACGACTACGGCGGTACAGGTCACATCTGGGAGGAGGGCGTCATCACTACCCCGCCTACTTATGAAGAGTACGGTGAAAAGACTCTGCATTGCAAGAACTGTGACGCTACTACGACCGAAAAGGTCCTGCCCACCAAGTACACCTTCACCGTTACCGTTGTCCCGCCGACTTGCACAGAGGACGGCTACACGATGCACAAGTGCAATCAGGATGACAGCCTCTCCTACAAGGACAACATTGTACACTCCACCGGTCACCATGCCGAGATGCGTGTCATTGAGCCTACCTGCAAGGAAGAAGGTCGCACCGAAATCTACTGCACCGTCTGCGGTGAAGTGAGCACCGTTCTCTCTACCACGCCCAAGAAAGACCATACTTGGGATAACGGTGTCGTTACCACCGAGCCTACCACTGAGCATGAGGGTGTCAAGACCTACACTTGCACTGGCTGCGGCGAGACCAAGACTGAGTCCATCGCTCGTCTGCCCGCAAGTGCCAAGGTGGCTGCAAACCCTATCGTAGCCGGGGCTGAGCCTGTTGTCGAGGTTCCGGCGCAGGAAATGAGCGCCGAGAGCATCAACGCCGAGACCTATGTCGCAGAGACTCCGGTTGAGTCTGCTGTACCTGCTGAAACTTCTTCCGAGCCCGTTGCTCCTGTTGAGCCCACTGTACCTGCTGAGACTCCTGCAGAGCCTGCCGCTCCTGTTGAGTCTGCTGAGACCGAGAAGTCTGCCGAGACTTCCGAGGACAGCACCGACACCAAGCAGGAAGATGCCGACATGCCTAAGGAGACCGAGGCTGAGGTCGTAATCGTTGAGGGCGCTGCGGAGTAAATCTCCCGTTTCCAACACTACAACATAGGTCCGCAAAGACCTGAATCCATCGAGGCTTGCCGGGAAACTGGCAAGCCTTTTTTATTGCCCGGCAGACCCGTATGGTGCCGCTTACAAACCAAAGAAAGGTGATACGAATGATTGATTACATTGAGAAAGCAAAGGCGTTCGCCATGATGGCGCACAAGGGCCAGACCGACAAGGCAGGAAAAGACTACTTCACGGCGCATGTGGCCGTTGTCGCAGACGGCGTTGAGCCTGACCCGCTGGTGAAAGCTTCCGCCTACCTTCATGACACAGTTGAGGATACCGGCACCACGATAGATACCATCAGAGCGGAATTTCCTCAGGAAGTGGCTGAGGCGGTCTCTGTACTGACTCGGAAAAAAGATATGACCTACGCAGAGTATATCTGGCGTGTTAAGCAAAACGACATTGCCGTCAAGGTAAAACGCGCAGACCTCGTCAGCAACATGGACCTTAACCGAATCCCGTATCCTCTCACAAGCAAAGACCTTGCACGAGAAGCCAAGTATCTCCGTGCCTACAAGATGCTTGATGGCAGAAAGACAGTCTCTGCTGTAAACCCCTATGCTCTGTATGACTATCTCGTTACCTGCGGCTGGGAGAGTGACCCTTCTGAGAACCAGACATCCGAATCTCCCGTTCTGAAAGCGCCTTTCGGCTCCTACAAGGTGCTGGTTCCCCTTGACATGCAGCGTACAGACTACGAGCAGCGCCTCAGAGACGCTCTGGAAACACTTTGCTTCTTCGAGGCGGCACCGATGTGCGATATCCTCGGAACGCTCTTATACTGGACGCCAGCACCCGCAGAGAGCAAGTCCTGAGCCGAGGAAACGCCATTTTAGAAACTTGCAAAGACTCGCGTTTGTGTTGCTGTTGTTTTTGGCTGCTTTCTGAAAGTGCAGTTTCAGCACTGATTCGCACAAGACGAATACGACAAGCAAGCGAACAAGATGCGACTCGTTCAGATGTTAATTGTTTGTGAATCATACTTGTACTCACTACAAATCTGCATCAGAATATGGTATAATACAACCATAAAAACAGCGATAAAATGTGATATTCGCTGCAAATTCAAGCCATGCAACTGTCGTCTGCTTTTGCGGACGACATACTATGCTCCAGTGGCGGAATTGGCATACGCGGCAGATTCAAACTCTGTTTTTCTCCGGGTTCAACTCCCGGCTGGAGTACCAAAAATTTTAGAATCGATTTTATAGGAGTGTGTCCATGAACATCATAAACGCAGTGACCATCGGAAAACTCATCGCCGCGCATCGCGAAGGTGACGAGCAGAAGTTCAAAACCTACGTCGATTTTATTGTCAAAGCCTACGAAGAGCAGGAGAACGACCGTGCCGCACGAATCATCCGCAGCAGCTATACGGGTGACTACGGTGAGCAGGGGAAAGTTGTTCTGGATGGAGCCACAGAACAGACTACATACTATGAGACAGGCTGGTATGAACCTGATGTTTTGGGCTCCGGTGGTTCCTATCGCGGAGTTACAAAAGCAACTTCCGAGGAAGAAGCATTGCAACGGCTACAAAAACACTCTGCCGACTATGCACATCGTATCACCGTATATAAGAAAGACGGCAAAACCATAAAGCGGGAAATTGCCGAGTATGACCAGTCAACAACCCCGCCTAAACCGGCTCGCCGGTTATAGACGGGGCTTGCGGGGCAACTCGTAAGCCCGGTTGATTAGCCTTGGTGAACGGCAACTTCGGTTGCTGCGAACTCCGTTATGCATTTGATGAGCAATCATCTTCATAATATAGGCACCCCGATTATGCTCCACAAGTGTCGGGCTCTGCGGGCAGTGTATGTATCAATGACGCAAGCCATTGATATGTATTACGTTAAAAATCTCTAAGGGTAGGAGATGTGCGGCTGCCATGTCGAAAGGCTAAAACAGTGCATAACATTGGCGAAGTGGACCACAGGGCGCAAGCCCTGACTTATAGTTTTATTACTATTTTACGAAAGGAGTGCCTTGCATGAGCACTTGCGTTTGTGTTCTCAGCAACAATGGTGAACGCTTAATGCCTACCATCCGTCTTGGCAGGGTACGCCATCTTCTGAAAGACGGAAAAGCAAAAATCATTAAGCATCATCCATTTACTATCCAGTTACTGTATGACAGTAAAACAAACACGCAGCCCATCGAAATCTGTGAGGATGTTGGCTACAACTACATCGGCATCAGTGTGAAAAGTCAATCTCACGAGTATGTATCTGCGCAGTATGATACATTACAGGATGAGAAAGCCTGCCACGACAGTTGTCGTAAGTTGCGCCGCACCCGCAGAAACAGACTGCGTTACCGTAAACCGCGTTTCGATAATCGCAAACGCGGCGAGGGTTGGCTTGCTCCTTCTTTGAAACATAAGAAAGAACTCAATGTCAACGTTGTTAAGATGTATTGTACAGTAATGCCTATTACTCATGCAACGGTTGAGGTTGGCTCTTTTGATACGATGCTTGTAAAAGCAATTCAGGAAGGAAAAGTCATTCCTGAGGGAGCAGACTATCAAAAAGGTCCTCGCTACAATTTGGCAACCTTGCGGGAAGCGGTATTTTACCGCGATAACTATGTCTGTAAAATTTGTGGGCGTAAAGCTACAGAAGGTGCGATTTTACATATGCACCATATGTTCTACTGGAAAGGTCGTCACGGCAACAGCCTGAACGAACTTCTAACAGTATGCGAAAAGTGCCATACGCCTGCCAATCACCAAAAAAGCGGTAAGCTTTATGGTTTCGGAGAAAAGATTAAATTTGCCGACCTTTCCGGTGCAGCTTTTATGAATACTGTTAGGTGGCAAATCGTCAATGAACTCTACGTTGCTTTTGGCAAGCCATTTGTTACAATCACTTACGGCGCAATGACAAAAGAAAAGCGTATCGCGCTTCAGCTTGAAAAAAGCCATAACAATGATGCATATGCAATGGGTGAATTTCATCCAAATCTCCGTTGTATGTTTGAGCACTATGAAAAGGCAAGGCGTAACAACCGTATCCTTGAAAAGTTTTATGATTCTCGCTACATTGACATTCGTACAGGAGAGATAGCCACCGGAAAAGAACTCTTCAACGGTAGAATTAACCGTAACCACAAAAAGGATTCGGAAAATCTGCACAAATACCGTGGCAAGAGGACATACGCAGGGCATCGTGCTCTGTTACGCAAAAAGGTGAATCTCAATCCGGGTGATTTAGTCTCTCTCAACGGAGAAAATCTCATTGTGCATAGCACTCATACCAAAAAGAATGGTGCTGTAAATGTAGAGTTCGAGACACCCGCAAAAAGCGGTCAAAAATCCGCAAGCCTTAAAAAGCTTAAAATTGTAAAAGCAGCAAATTCCATACATCCCGCATGGAAAAAAATATCTTAATCATTAAAAGAAAGGAGTAGCAGGGTATTTGTGCTAACTGAGTACACTTCAAATTGCCTCTTGGTTAGTGCATTCCTCACCGCCTAAGTCGCAAGCGACTATAGACGGTGTACCCTGCACACATAATTTAATGAGGTGGAATGTATTTTCTCTTGAAACCGTTAAAACAGCATTGGAACCCAAGTTTGTGTTGGAGAAAGTCCGTTATGTGACGGACGACGAAGAGTACGGTGAAGGTGAGTCTACACGCCTTGTTTTCCGCAACGTAGAAGAGATGCCGGAAATCGACCACATTGAACGAACCATCTCCACATTCTTTCGGGACACCTATGTTCACTTCAAAGACAAAAACATCAAGCCGATGCGCCTTTGGCAGGATAATCTCAACGAAAGCGAAGACCATATCCGCTATTCCACAAACCATCTTGTTTCGCCGCCGCTGGAACTCATTGGCAAAACATACATTTCTGACGAGAGCTACACACACAAATGGCTGGTAGCTCAAGGAGGAACTGAACTTCTTGAGAGAGTATCCATCACTATTGATGTCGATGTAATTTACGCCTATGACAATGTCAATAAGGTTGAGGAAAGTTCCGAAGATGGCGAGGTACATGGCGTTCTCATCAACAGTACGATGTATCTGCGCGAATCGGAAATCAAGCAGGTTGCTCAGCTTATCAAGGACGAAAAGCTCCGCAACCGTGTATTGACGCTGATGCGCTCTCATCGCCGTATTGTATCGGACATTCGGGAAATCGCATCCGCACAGATGCTGAGTCAGGTGTGAAATCATGAAGCATAGAATCTCAGAAATCGGCGTTCAGATGCTCGAATACCAAGAGCAGCTTGCCCGCGAACACAAATACAAGCCTATCCCTCGTACATTCTTCTGCGATGTGCGAGCCGAGTTTCAGAAAACATTGCCGGAATGGTGTAATATATCCGGAGATACAACTCCGCTCGAAACCACCGATGGCACTATCATTGCGAACGGATACAACCGTATCGTGATTGGTGACTACGGTGCATTTGTTGAGTTTTCTCGCGTACAAGCCTATATGCGCCGTCTCAAAATCAAAGAAGGTCAGGTTTATCGTATAGAAGACCCGCGCTATGCTGAGCATGTCAAATATCTCTGGCTCACAGCGAACGATAGTTCCGATGTGAAGGTGTACGAGCAAAAGCGACCAGTAGAATATGCTGATTATAAACCCGGTATGTTGTATGTCAGTGTATATGAGGTGTTCCCGACCAAAGCTACCAAATAAGAGAGGCTCTTATGAAAAGCATGCAGCCGAAAATTGGCGACACTCTCTGGGGCGTCTGGGAACATCGGTACTACAACGAAAAGCGGCTCGTTGAACTGGAATATGTTGTATACCCTGTCAAGATTACCAGATTCTTTAAGGGAAAATATGTCGATGCGCATTGCGTCGGTGTGGATGTGGATGGTCACACCACTGTCCACTGGATTGCGGTCAAAAACATCGGTAAAACGGCGCTTTATAATCCGACTGATGCCGCCAAGCATGCCGAGGCGATGTCGGATTACTATGACAAGCACTACACTTTCGGAGGTACACCAATTAGGCGAACACAGTGGGAACATTTTCTTGAGAAGGACTAGGCATGGGTAAGCACAAAAATAAAAAGCGCACACCGATAGGTTCACTTCCTCGAATCCTCGCGTCTTGGGCGAAGATAAAAACAAGAAATTCCAACCATAGGTTGCGGAATGAAGAGGCAAAAGAGGAGCAGATATGAGTTTGCACGGAGAACCCTTGTTTGAGGGGCTGAATTTCAAGAAATTGTTTGGAAAAGAACTTATTGTCGATAAAGTGTTTTGGAGTTATGACGGCATTTCGCTGCTCTGCGTATGCAAGGATGAGGACGAAAAATTGTATTTCTGTAACTGCACAGAAGTGCGAAGCGAAGAACGCTGGGTCCTGTATCCGGCGTCGAAGCAGCAAATCGAACAAATCGTCAGCAAAAGCAAGACCCCGGCCGAAGTATTCCGGGATAGCCGTGTAGTGTATATGTATACCATCGGCTTGGATACAGACCAAGGAACATTGAGGGAACTGGCGGTCAACGAATTGCCGGATGCGGACAGGCTCCCGGAAGGAGCGTATTTGTGATGAGCAAGCACGAACTCGGTGCAGACCGCGTTCTTCACGAAGGCGCTGGCTACCGCGATAGGTATAAAATCAAAAGCAAGAAGCCGCCAGTTGGCAGCAGGGAAAATCCATCCGACCCGAAGCAAGAGGGGACAGATGCGGTGTACATTCCCAATACCGCAAGATGGGTGAAAAAGTAAACCACAAGTTGATTGACCAGAACCACAAAAGTGGTATAATGTAAACAGAACGAAACGAAAGGAGACAACCGAAGATGCTGTGCAAGACTGTTAATGCTATGTCGTTTGCTGAGTATAGTTACGAATCTGAATTCGAGTCCTACGAATCCAGCTTTGTTTCCTATACCCATCGACAGGCAAAAACAGACCTCGAACGGCTGCGGTGCGTCTTCTGACGGCATTTGCATTCCGAACGCTGCTTGTCGATTCATTTCGGCAGGCAGCGCTTTTTTGTTGCCTGCAATATAGAAAGGCAGCAAGAAAATGAACGTTCCAACCATCGATATCCAGCAAACAGGTGCCAATATCAAGGCACTGCGAAAAGCAGCAGGCATCAAGGTCAAGGATGTGGCAGACACGCTCGGTGTATCCACACAGGCAGTCGCCAAATGGCAGGCAGGCACTGCACTTCCTACCATCGACAACCTTGTGATTCTCGCCGCGATGCTCAATACGAAAATTGATGACATCCTTGTCATCGCATAAACCCTCGCCGCAGGATTGCGGCTATAGGGCCGAATAGACGAATTGGTTAAGTCACAAGCCTTTCACGCTTGAGAGTATGGGTTCAAGCCCCATTTCGGTCACCATCTGCTTCTGTAGCTCAGTTGGTAGAGCAGTAGGTTGAAGCCCTATGTGTCGCTGGTTCGATTCCAGCCGGGAGCACCATATGTGTCGGTATGCAAGTGGCTAAAGCAGGCGGTCTGTAAAACCGTTCCGTTACAGTTCGTAGGTTCGAATCCTACCCGGCACACCATAAGGCCCCTTCGACAAGTTGGTCCAAGTCGCCAGCCTCTCAAGCTGGAGTCGGCAGTTCGAGTCTGCCAGGGGTCATACAAGCACCCATAATGAGATAGTAAAGTTTAGAGTTCGGTAGTCAACTTTATTGTTTAACAAAACGGGTGCAAATCTGCAGAGGTCGCCTAACGGTAGGGCAACGGATTGCTAATCCGTCGTCGGGTCAATCCCCGGCTTGCGAGTTCGAATCTCGCTCTCTGCGCCATATGCTCATGTGGCCGAGTGGCCGATGGCAGCGGTCCAGAAAACCGCCGGTGAGAAATCGCCCGAAGGTTCGAATCCTTCCATGAGCGCCACTGCCTCTAAAATCTTCGATTTCAGTCGAGGATTTTAGGGGCACTTTTTTGTTTGTATCTTATTTGTTACGAATCAGCGTTCATGGTTGTACTGAATACACATTTGTGGTATAATGCTAATAAAGTAACGGAGGTGCGCCATGATTTTCGAAATGACCGAAAAGCAGTATCAGCTGTTTTTGCATGTCATGCAGGTAATGCAGACATTCTACGGCAACAACTTTTCTTCCATCTGCAAAGAGGTGGGTGACGCCTACGGTGTGCATGATGCCGATATTGAAAAGGCGTATACGATGTTCACGGATTTCAAGGTCACCGCTCCCGTACCTTCCATGCAAAACGCAGCGAAGGAGATTTATCATACTGCGCTCTCGGCAACGAATATCGAGGCAGAGAACAAGGAGAACCCGTATACTAAGCGCATCGACATGAACGAAAGTGCTTGGGTAAAAGCTGCTGCCATCCTCGATGCGTATTCCAGAATCCTAATGGGACAGTTCAGCATCATCTATGAGGTTCTCGATATAGCTGATACCGACAACAAACCGCAGCTGCAGGCGTATCATGACGCTCGTTGGGGCGGCATCGGCATAGCGGAAGCCCGTGACCTTCTGATTCCACAGCTGAGAAAACTCAGGGTTGGCTGGAATGGCAATTTCGGCATCTCCAACGCAGGGCTTGCCTACAACAGCAAACTTGCCTATGAGATGCTCAAAGCAATCCTGTATGCGTGCAGGCAAGGGGACGGCACCGTTCTGAAAGTGACGGACGAGCCGTTAATGTTTGCACCTGGCAAATCAAACATTCGTGCGTTGTAAAGCATTTGTTCCTTTAAGAAGGAGATTCCTATGAAGGCAAATTATAAAGTCGTAAACAACCGTCAGGCGCAGCTGAAAAAGGTCATTTGGGACTTCAAACCGACGGGCGCATGTGCCTTTCTCATGTTCCGCTACTATGTCATGAAGATGATGGCTGCAACTGATTCCGCCAAGGAGCAGGGGGTGCCGCTCGGTGACTATACCAAACTCGAAGTCGAGGACAGTGTCAACGAGTTTCTTCGTGACGCGAAGGATGATGCTATCTCGAACTATGTTGACCCCGATGTGGAGCCCGAGGATATCATCATCCACTTCGATGGCACGCCGAAAGAGTTCGCCAAAGAATTCGAAATGCACGTTCTCGTTGCAATGACCAGCAATTTCGAGCATGCGTTCCTCGATTTCTCGGACATCAACAGTATCAGCCGTAGTCACTTTGAATTGGCTGTCGCACAGTTCATGTCCGCATACGAGCGGGAAGACGGAAAAGTCGATAACTTCTGCAACGATGATGAGGACTGATAATCATGACTGCTCTCAAAAATGCACTCGCGGTAAATGACGGCAAAGCGGTCGTCATTTCGATTAAGCGTGAATGGCTCTCTAAAATCATGGCAGGTGAAAAGACTCTCGAAGTCCGCAAATCCCGCCCTTGGGAAATCTCGTTTCCGTTCGCAGTATTCTGCTATGAGACGAAGGCGAACGGCGGTGCAGGGGAAATCATCGGGGCCTTTACCTGCGAGGACATCGACCAGCTGAACTGCCTGACGGGATTGTCTCCTTACTATGCAGACGGCGAAAAGCTGTCCGGTATGGCGGATAAGTTTATTCGGGAAAGCTGTATCGATATAGCTGCGCTGTTCGAGTATGGCAACAAAACCGGCATGCTGTATGGCTGGAATATCTCAAATGTCCGCAAACTTTCTCTGCCCATGCATCAGCTGCACCTGAAACGCGCCCCGCAATCGTGGCAGTACATCAACCTGAACGCAGACGATATCGAAAGCGTAGCTGCCGCCAGCGAGTGAGCAGGAAGCGTAGCTGCGAAGAAATTGGCGAAGGCGAAAGCGTAGCTGCATCTTAAAATCCCCCTTGCACAGTTGTGCGAATCGAATAGAATAGTAAGTGCATGATAGATACCATCTTCTGATTCCCCATACCGGTAGATTCACAATCTGTTATGTGCTTAGAGCAGACTCTCGAAATGAGGGTCTGCTTTTTTGTTTCCATTTTCAGAAAAGGAGGTAAACCTTGAATACCAGAACATTTACGCAATTTGCAAAAGCAGCCGAAAACTGCCGCTACAAGAACGATTTTCAGTTTGATTTGGTGCAGTGCGAGAAAGCGTATCAAATGGGCGGCGAGATGCGGATTGAAGCCGAATGCTGGCTGAATCTCTTTGAGAGCCTTGAAGAAGACGACATCAAATCTTATGTCAAGTCGGTCTATAGGCCAGGAGACCTTGACCCGTTTCGCAAGAAACTGCCGAAGGAGTAAGTCCCATAATGCAGATACTATTTCATCTCATGGCAGATACCGGATGTTTGCCGGACAAGGTCGTTCCGCAAATTCCTACGAATCGGATGAAGGGGGAGGACCAGGAAACACCAAGAATCTGTACCGGATACACGCTTGATGACTGTCTGACTGGCATCGGTATCCCGCATTTTATTTCGAGTTTCCTACTATCGGAAATCCGGCAGGGGAGAAGCGCGAAGCACGCCGCCGAGACGATGCTCCTGCCGTTTGTCGGAAGGGTCTATTGTGTCGAGGATAACAACCCAGCGCTGATACTGGACGATAAGACAAAGTATTTCGTAGAAGATTCCGTTGTCACGCACGAATGCTGGCTGACAGAGTACATTGCACCCGTCAGAACGGAAAAGCTGTGGCTTGTGGACGGTGAAGTTCAGTTCATACCGTTTTTGCATAACGGTAAACAGTACGAATACCCTGTCGTTCTTGATTCTCAGTGGTCTTCGATTCCGATGCGGCCCGCTCCCGAATTCCGAAAATGCCTTCTCGATGTGACTAAGAAATGGCTTGAGGAAGAATAAGATGCGGGAAATGTGCCGTGAATAACAACACTGAAATGCAAAAATCGCACACAAAACCATGGCGGAGTCTTTTTCGGAAGACTTCGCCTTTTTTTGTTTTTCTCTTGCGTATCCTTGCGAACGGCATAGAATTGGTATTGTACGATAGATAACATTCTACACAGCCGAATCTTTCGGGCGTACATCATTCACAATTCTGTTTTCAAATTAGGCAGACTTACCATTCGTGGTAGGTCTGCTTTTTTTGTTTTCAGAAATCCGTATCCATCTTTTTGAACGCGACTGCAAGGAGGTCCGCTATGTTTAATCGCAATTCGAAGAAAAACACCCGCTTCGCCATCTATGCCGGTAACCCAGGTTTTTCCGGCATGGTTATCTGCTCCGATTTTATCGGGTATGTCAAAGCACCGTCGCTCAGCGACGCCTATGATGCAGCGTATCGGTATCTTGCCAACAGCGGATATACCGCCATCGTAGTCCGTGAAGCATGAAGTTTTTCCGACAACCGAACATCAATCACATCCCGCCGAACAGCTATTGTCGGCGGGAACTTTTATTCAAAGGAGTAATCACAATGAACGACAAACTGAAATTCTATGCCGGGACCACCGCTTTTATGCTCAGCATCATCACCATCATAGGCTGCTTAGCCTGCTTTTTCTCGACGCCTGCGTATGCTGCGCCGGTAAAGCCAGCTGATGATTCTGATATCGAGTATGTCACACCGTTGGAGGTCCATCTTCGGGAACTCAACGCCCATCCTCCTTTTACGCCGGTACTGCCTGCACCTGAGCAGGAAGTGACCGAGACAGAGCCCATATCTGAGCCTTCTGTCGAGACGGCAGAGACTGCGGCGGAACCGGCAGAAGAACCTGTGACGGACACGATGCCTCAGAACCTTTCTGACAATGAATACGCCATCTATACAGCGTTGCGGGATGCAGGTCTTTCTAAGGCCGGCACTGCAGCTGTGATGGGGTGCATGGCAATGGAGAGCGGGCTTCGTGTTACTGCCGAGAATCCGAACGACGGAGGCTATGGGCTTCTGCAATGGACACACGGCCGTAAGACGAATCTCTTGAACTGGTGCTATGCATCGGGTTTGGATGCAAGTTCCGTTTCCGGTCAGGTCCAATTCTTTGTCCATGAGCTCAATGCCACCTACAGTCAGGCAGCTGGGTACTCGTATCCGGTATACGAGACACTCACCACGAGCGACAGTGTAGAAGATTGTCTTGCGATGTTCTTCTCGCACATGGAAGCCGGGGTGAATGTCCCTATCTCGTCCAGCAAGGTCTATTGCGGGAACCTGACCACCTTACAGCTCTACAACAAGCGGCTGAACGCTGCTTACAAGTATTTCTAAAAAATGAGGCGATTTACTATGACAAACACTGCGTATAAGACTCGAAAACTACTGTCTATGCTCTCCTGTGCCGAGAAGGAGAACGACGGTCTGATGCTGACGCATAACCTGCAAAACATGCAGCGCAACGGCAAGCAGACGGGCTGCTACGGACACATCATGAATATCCTGAACGGAAAATGCGTGTATGTGACCACAGAACGGTCTTGCTATCAGCCGATTGCCGACAAGAATATGGTTCGCTATGCCGCCGATATGAAGGATTACTCCTCTGTATCGCTCGGTGCCAGGGGCCGCAACCAGTTCGTGACCAATGATGAGTTGGTCGGAAAAATCGTTGACATGCTTCGATAACCGGAGCAAAAAAGGAGCATTACCATGAACAGAATCATCTATACCATCTTCAAAACCTTAGCTGTCCTGTTTGTTCTCTTCATCTTCCTGAGCATCAGTGCTTTGGCACAGTCCTTCACGCTGCGCAATATTTCGCTGCTCGTGGTCAGTGTCATTTGCCTGAACAAATGCTGCGGCATCCTGTTAAACTAAGGAGAAAAAATCATGAAGAATAAATACAAAGTTGTTGCCTTGGTTCCTTTGGAGTTCTCTGTTGAGGGAAACTCTGATTCCAAAGAGGCAATCGAATCCGTCAAAAATATTTTCAAAGCGTGTCGGGATGATAACGACTACGCGGACATCGTTTTTGATGGTATCGAAGAGTCACTTCGTCACGACAGTATCGAGTACAAAGTTGAAGCCGCCCAGCCTGAACCTGAGGTGAAGGCAAATTCCGAAGCTTTTCAGCAGTTTTCTTCTTTTGCTCCTCAGATTTACCGGACAGGACTTTGCGTATATCAGCTTCGTTTAGATTTTTGAAGCCATAATCGGTCAATTTGTAATAATCCATAAAGAGGTCGTACAGTTCCGTTGAGGGCTCTGCGTTCTTGATATACTGCGAGAGCACCGAAACCCTGAAACTGTCTTCGAGAGAAAAGAGATACGACCGAATCCGCTTGACATTCCCCTCAGAAATTGCTTTTGCTATCGAGAGAATCCGATTTTGAAATGCTTCATCCGATTCGTTTGCAACAGATAGGCGCTTGTCGCCGTAAATCTGAAGATTCAAGACAATCGGGATGGTAGGATTTTGAGGCTCGCAATAATAGAGCGAGGACAGGATGTTGTAGGAGGCATAAATGTTCTCAATGGGAAGAAGCGGGTATTTCTCCTGAAATTCCCCGGCAGTCATGCCGACGGTATAGCCCTTCTTCTTGAATTTGGCGAAATCCTTTTTGGTTTTCACTTCCGATAACGGTAGCAGATTATTGAGGTTTGCCCGGTTGGTATTAACGAGAATGTCTCCGATAGTCATGTGTGTATCTCCGCTCTGGACGAATTTATTTGCCTCAATTATACCACATTTCTGGTGCTTTTTCCATACAGGAAAGGCAGAGGGCAAACTGCAAATGAGTTGAGGGATTTGGTCCATCTTATTCCCAAAAAGTTGGAAATACGGACACTTTTGGGAATTGAGTTACAGAAAATACGGACAAAAACTGCATCTCCTCCGAAAATTGCGTAGCTGCTGGAACTCAGGGAAGCGGGGAAGGTCAAAGCGTAGCTGCCGAAGCGTAGCCGCGTACAAAACGAGCCTGATTTTGAGAAAAAACTTGCAAAAAAGTGCGATTTGTGGTATAATACATTACAGAAGGCAGGAGGTATAGACTCGACGGTGCCATCGATGATGGCCTTGTAAGCCGGTGCGGAGTAAACACCAAAACCTTCGACCCGTCAATGACGGTTGCGGCACTTGAATGTGCTGCGCTGCAGAGATGCAGCTTCCTTCTTTCTATCAAAGTGAGAACCCCTTGTACCGGTCATTCGGTGCGAGGGGATTTCTTTTTGCTTTTTTTGCTTGCGTGTTTGTGCGAATTGCATAGAATAAGAATTGTACAAGCGGAAATGGGTCTGGCGGGTTCTCGAACCTCTTTCTCTTTCCCGCCGAACAGAAAACCTTCCTTTCTAAGTGCGATTTTTTGCATATGCCATCATGTCTGCCCGCTTGTACATCCTATCCTGCCAGTCACCGCCTTTGGCTGGCAGTTTTTATACCGTGGCTGCGTGTTCGTGGTCACGGTTTTTCTTTTGAGCAATTTCTCAGGCTTTGTCGCTTTAAGGACAACAGCCTTCACAAGCGAGCGGCGAGCGGCGGGTAACGGGGGACTGCACCCGGCTATAATTTGTCCAGAACGGAAGTAATACTGAATAAGGAGGAAAACATCATGGGTTGTTATCATGTGAATCTCCTCATCTATAGCTGAAAGGCTTAGGTGGGGAGGTTCACTCAAGTGAGATTCCTTTTTTATGCGTCGCAATGCACAACTAAAAATCGCCCTCGACCTGTCCATGGGTCGAGAGCGATTTAACTGTCAGGAAAACTGTAAGGTCGCAGGGCGGGGAGTTATGCCCAGGGGTCAGCTGCCTGCGGAATACGGATGCCGGTCAAAAGCTGCTGCTCCCACAAAAACCACTGCCCTGTGGATGGTTTGTTGCGTAGCTTTAGAGGGCGCGGGCTGTCAGCGCCGCTGCAAGCCACATATAAGGTCAGGTACCCGTCAACAAACTGCGTCCGGCTGTAAGTGTTTTCCGAAACGGTGACTCGGTACGGCTGCACAGGTGTGTAGTTGTTTTCCGGTGTGGAACCGACAAGGTAGGAACGCATCAGGTATTCCTTGCCGCGAAAACGGTCGCGGATAAACTGTTTGTCGATGCCGTTCAAGGGACGCGGACCGCGCAGGAAATCCAGCATTTTCTCGGTCTCGGCAGGGTTTTCCGGGTACAGCGCCAGCGCCGCCACTGTCAAAGCGGCCACTTCCTCCGGCACAGTCAGCGCAGCCTGGGGCATAGCCTTCAGCTCGTCCAAGGTCTTGGGAAGGCTGTTCAACGTGATTTCACTCATCTGGGTACCTCCTGTTCATCATGGTTTTCGGGCTATATATTTTTGCCTGTCACGCCTCGTGTGTCAGGCAAACGACTGCCTCCACATGAAACATAGGTGTAGCGTATGATAGCAGGAAGTAATTTGCAAAGCGCCCACCTCATTTACAACGACATTTTATTGTGATGTTATTATAGCACAAATACAATTAGTTGCAAAGGTTGTTATAATTTGAAAAATAACCCAAAGCGCGAGGAGAATATGCAACCGATAATAAAAACTAACGCTTGGTATACGCTGGTGACAGGCAAAAGCGAGGTCATCAACGCATCGTGGTGCAAGCAGCAGCTTGCCAGGATTCTGAAGAAAAGTACCGATGCAATCATCCTGTTCGATGTTACCGGCAGCTATGCAGCGCTTGTTTTAGACCACGACAGGCTCATCCCAGGACAAGTACCGATGGCGGTCAAGCAATATAAGTCCACTCCTGAAGGATTTGTCCTTGCACATACCGTCAAGGTCGATGTCGAGGATTCGCAGGAACCCCGGCTTCTGGTTTTCGATGTAAGCTGGGTCATGGCAGTTTCTTGGAAGAAGGGCATTGCCGCTATTACGAAAATTTTGAAAGTCTGGATGATGTGCTGCGAACCGCAAGCAGAACCAATCTGGCTGTTCCTGAACATCGACCCGTATGGTTTCGAGTTGTCGGATAGCGAGAGCTGGGAATGCTTAGAGCGCATTGTAAAGGACAAGGAATTCAAGGTAAAACCTGTCTTCCTCACTAAGGGCAAGACTGAGCGAGAAATCAACGAACACCTGCACATCAAGGCGTAACGGCGGAGGAATCCGCTAACTGTCTTTTCAAAGCGGCCTCCACGGGGCAGACAGTGGGCAACAGCTTTTGCTGGCGAACGGCTTTCAAATAAAAAATCAATATATCATAAATTACGGAGGAAATACTATGACTAACGAGCAGCTGAGAATCGCATTGGTTGCAAACGCCGTTACCCGCTCGAACCGTATTGGTTTCGATTTTCAGGACCCGGCAGGCAAGACTCTTGACGAGTACACGAAAGAAGCCATGATGCAATGTGTCCGTGTCGCGCAGAAGATGCGTCAGCCGGGCCTTGATAAGGAGTTGGCGGGACAGGTTTTCCCCATCTACACTATCGGGAACTGGGCGCGGGAGAAGGTCGTCTATGACTTCGACAAGGATTTTCAGGAACTGCTGATGGATACGGACGACATCGTCATCCATCACGAGATTCTCGAACGCCTCGCATTCAAGGACTTCTATCTGCCGCTGTATGATAGCAAGGATTACTGCGGTATGTTCGTACATATCGAGTTCGAGCCCAAGACCAAGGATACCTTCATCGGCATCGTGTTGGTCGGTGGCGTTGCGAATGAGAAGGAGAACTATGCGTTCCTGTCTCTGCCCGCCTGGATTAAGGAGGGGCAGACGTTGACGGAAGCGACTCGAAGCACAAAGCAGTATATTGAGAAAGCTGCGAATCAGCGCTCTACCACCGATGTGGCAGTACCCGATACGATGGAGGAGATTCCTCCTGTCTACAACGAGGGCGCACCGTATGTTCGCCTTGCGATGCTCTGCGCCTACTACCTCGCGAGCAAGGGCTCTGATGTACACCTCAATCCTATCAAGAAAGAGGACCGTCAGCCGTTTATGTTCAAGGGCAAGGCACAGAGGGTCAATGTCAAGGTCTTTACGGTAGGAGACCATGTGGCAGAGAAGTACAAGAATGAGGGGGACGGAAAAGCACCGCGCTGGCGTCACTACTGGGGCGGGAACGGCCGCGAACGCCGTGAGTGCAAGTTCTCGTTCTGAACAAACAACGGGTGACTGCTATGGATATAGTCAATGTCTGTACGGCGGGACTGATGCTGTCATCGGCTGCGCTGTTTGCGGGAAACGCTGTGTACGATTATAAGTTCGGGAAGAAAACGACGGCGGCTATCCGGCAATTTGAGAGCGGGAAGCCGTCTTCTATCATCGACGATGTGTTGAATCAGACTCTTCTCGTAATCGCGATTTGTACCGGAATTGCGTTTGTTTTCGAGGAACTCGCCTTACATCTTCAAGGCATCGAAAATGTGCAGGCACAGTACATGGTGCAGTTCAGCCTTAATGTCTTTATACTGGTCAGCGTTCAGGCATTGATGTCTATTGCTTTCCTGCTTACCGCGTCCACCGTGGCAATGTTCGGGCTCAAGCGGAGAGGGCTGACGAAGTTCACCATCATGGCATACCTCTGCAAAATCGCAGAAAATCTCGCGGGCGTGTATGTGCTTGTCGAACTGGCTGTCAGCTACTTGCAAGCAATTTAATATCACCTAACATCGAATAAATTTATAACATTGGCTGCGCAGGATAAGTCTTGCCGCTTACAGAAAAAGGAGAACACCATGAGCACTGAGTTGGTCGCCATTGAGCGCATCACGATTCGGAAAGGGGACAGCAACGCGGACGATATCCGCAGCTGCCTCGCACATTATCTGCTTCAGTTTATCAATTCCGCCAGCATTGAATCTCTGTCGATGCATAAGCTGAGCATCAAGGCCGATGGCAAGACGGTATTGTTGTTTGTTCAGGATAAGACCGGCGGCGTGGGTCTGAAAGGTCTTGATACCGACTGGCAGCATACGCCGGAAATGTCCGCAATCCTTGACCAGTTGGTGACGGATGTGGATGTTGAGGTGTTCCTGTCCTACGAGATGATTCATTATTTCAGCACCGAGAACTTCTACGGCTACAATTTCTGGAGCGAGGTGTTGCAGGAGTACGGCTGCGAGGCGGTTCGGTACAAGGGCCTCGAATACTACGATGTGGAGAGCAATGTTGTCATGCTGTCCTTTGACGGTAAGGAACTCTGCGACAACCCCGACTATGTGCCGGAATCGGCGGTCAAGGACATCCACAAATGGTTCTGTTATACCTTCGAGATGTCGCTCGAACCCGATACGCCATTCACTGCCGCACAGGTAGATAAGATGCTTGCTGCTATCGAGTCCGTGCATGGCGTCTTTGGCAGAGAAGAGGACGATGTTGCGGATGTTGGGGAGGATTACCTGTCCATCTGCACCGGCGTGACGCTGACCGACAAGGAAGTCCCGGCGTTTGCTGCGTTCCTGCAGGCAATGTCGGATGTCGCCAAAGAACTCGATACGACGCTCGACTATACTGCCGAGTTCACCCCGGCAGAAATGGAAACCTTTGCAGCCATGATGATGGATGACGACAAGGGCAAAATCGTGCCGAGATATTACCGCTACTGATATGCTGAGTCTCACCTACAAATGGTGAGGCTCTTTTTTTGTATGGGAGAGAACATAATGATATCCAAGGAACTTTTTTGCAAAACGATTGCTGACATCCAAGAGCAAGAACGGAAAATCTCGGAATTCGACCATGCGCTAGGCAAAATCTGCGACTCGGCGGTAGTGTTCGATGCCGACAATCTGTATCTTGCTGCATTGCTCCGAATCCTCAAAGAGCAACTGGACGACAAGGCGGACACCATTGAGTGGTGGCTGTATGAGGATGTTCGCAAATGTATCTGGTTCGACCTCGAAGATGGTCGCCGGATGCGCTACGACATGCCTACCGCCGAATCCCTGTATGACTACTTGACGCTGCCGTCTGAGCAGCTTCCTCTTGAGGTGGAATCATGATTTTCGTTTTCTCGCTTGTCAGTGCAGCGCTGCTTTGCATTGCATCGTTTATTTGCTACAAGCTATCGGGCAAAATGCTGGATGAGAAAGATGCGGAAAAATGCGCAAAGGAAGCGGAACTCGAAGAAAAACTGATTGACCTCATGATGCAGAAAAAAGGCAAGCCGCTGTCGGACGATGAATTCAGTTTCGGCGGTGCTTATGAGGCATTGGTCATGGGGGGAGAGCGTCAAAAGCAGTTGGAGGATGTAGATGAAATTGACAAATTAACGGACAAAATTCATCTGCTGAGCATGGTCGAACAAATCTCATACCTCACGCTTTCATTCGGCGTTATGCTCGTCTGCATGCTTTTGTTCGTGACCGGTATTATCGCTGTTGGGGTACTGGCTGCGAGTGTATATGCTAAGTGACCAGGCACATTTCTAAGCACTGCGACATTTTTCCAAGGTTTTGCAAGGCCGTTTGCAACATTTTTCCGAAATTCACTGATATTTACTGATATTTTTTGCAGTCATCCATCACGGATGGCTGCTTTTTTTGTTTTTACGCGAAAAAGTTGCCGATTTGTGCGAATTGCAGATAATGAAAATCAAGGGCAGTCATAGCGGTGTTGTCCGCACAGAATTATCAGAAAAAGATTTTCCGGACAGTGTCTGGAATTTTGGAGGAATCATAGATGTACGGTAAACCGATGCATTTCGTAGACTGGCTGATTGATATGCCGGAAGAGTTTTCATTTTGGGTAGAGGACCAGATAGCAGTAATGTCGCCGTTGACGATTGCAGTGGTAATTGTTGTCGCATTGGCTGTTTTGGCCGGTATATGGCTTCTCGTCGTCTCTGCCGCCAAAAAGGATGTGCGCAATACCAGCGAGATTCTGGCGGGCGTTGAGGAAGTCAATCAGGGATATGAGTTCTATGATGTGGACGAGGAAATTCGTCTCGAATACCCACTAGAATCGCTTGAAGAGTATAGGGGTGCTTCCCTCGATAAGCTGTTCATGAGCACTGTTCGGAAAAAGATTCCCCAGTTTGAAGAGGTTTTCGGATGGGCGCAGTCGAATGTGATTCAGTTTGCGGCATATAAGGAAGAACTCAAAAGCATCCCCAACTGGACCGAGAAGGACGATGATTGCGGGAGAAGAATCCCTTTCTGGCTGTATAAGCACTATGAGAAGAAACTGGTCAATGCAGCGGTGTTCGGCACTCCCGTGACCGAGACGACCTTTATTGCGGTGAAACAGTATGTCCCGCATAAGGGCAAGACGATAGAGGAGTCTAAGACCTATTCGATGGCAGAGGCTAAGGAATTCGTAAGACTCGCTAAGGCACACGAACGGGAACGCCAGCAGCGGGAAAACGAGCGGAGGCAGGCATCCTCGCAAATCAAGTACGAGGTCTTGCAGCGTGACAGGTTCCGGTGTGTTGTCTGCGGCAGGACCCCGGAACAGGGCGCGAAACTGCATATTCAGGCGGTAAAGCCGCTTCCGAAACACGAGAGACCGTCTGCAGATTGTTTCCGAACCGTGTGCGAGGATTGCATGAGGAAGAAGGGGTGAGGGGCAGAGATGTTCAGTATATGCGTACTTATCGTAGCAGCAGCTGCCGTGTATATGGTCGAAGCGTATATTCATACCTACTACGCGATTGAGTATATGCACGGCACACCGCTGTTCTTTGTGCTTCTGGCAAAATACGCGGCACCGGTCCTGTTCCTGCTCCTGTGCGGGTACTTTGCGTTCCGGTACAGGGAGAAGCGGCGGGAATTGGAAAAGCCTGCGCAGGAAAAGCCCATGAACAGAGAAGAAGTTTATGCTGAAAAAATTAACGCGACCGTAAAAACGAAAGCCGTGTTCTCAGACCAAGCCGACCAGATGCTGTATCAGGTCAAGCGATTCGGACAAAAGATGGCGGTAGCCTACAGCATGACGCAGGACAGCAAGATTTCCGGGGAGCAGGCAAAGTGCCTGACGCTGTTGGCATCGGCAGAGCGGATATTTTATGACCGGCTGGATGACGCTATCCGCTCAGCATCGATGTTCGATGAGACAGAATACAAAGCTTTCCAACAAGGCACTATCTCGTTCGGAGATACCGATACCGCTAAAAAGAAGCAGGAGATATACGCCGGTATCATAAAGACGATAAACAATGTGGTCCATGATAATGAGCGTCTTATCCTGCGCTTAGATTCTCTTGCCTATGCACTCAATCAGCGCTCAGCACAGAATCCGTGGGATACCGATGTGGTCTTGGCGATGTCAAGACTTGATGATGTCATCACTAAGACGAATCAAGACCTTGAACAGGACGAGGAAATCAGCCGCGAGGCTTTGAAACGATACGACACTCTAAATGGAGGTAATTGACCATGGCAAGAAAAGGTGTGTTTCCGATAGTAGCGACCTTAGCGGTCGTCGGCGTGATATTGGCGGTGTTCTCCCAGACGGTGATGCGGGACTCGAATATCAGCACCAATACCATGACAACGGAGCAGGCGTATGCGGATTTGAGCGGGAAGATGAAACGCATCGGGGTACAGGAAGTATCTGTAAACCCGCAGCAGCTTGATGTATCGGAGTTTTTGGACGCGAAAGATGAGTTGCCGGATATCGACTCCTCCTACCCGTTTGTGTTGGAGGGGAACGGTGATGTCAACATTGAAATCTTCTCTTCCGGCGAGAAAGCGGCAGAAACGGGTTCCGATTCTTTCCTGACAAGCATGGCAAAGAAGTTCAACGCCCAGCACAATAAGACTTCCGGAGACAAGACTATGAGCGTCTCTCTGCGCTCCGTTCCGTCCGGCACAGCGGCTGAGTACATTTCGACGGGAAAGTATCAGCCGGAGTGCTATACCCCCTCAAATACGCTTTTTGGCGAGCTGGTAAAGAACGAGGGTGTAGAGTTGACCGTTGAGGCTGACCGTCTGGCCGGCAATGTGGCGGGTATTCTCGTATCAAAGAAAACAGGGGATATGCTTCGCTCTGAATACGGTGAAGCGTCTGTTTCTTCCGTTCTGAACGCAACCATCGATGGCAAACTCATGATGGGATATTCGAACCCCTACACGAGTGCAACGGGTCTCAACTTCCTGCTTGCGGCCCTTGCAAGCAGCGGCAGCGACACGATTGTCGATACGGCTGCTGTTGAGAACTTCCAGAAATTTCAAGCGAATGTCCCTCTCGTATCCTTCACGACCCAGCAGATGGTCCAGTCGGCGGACAAAGGCATCGTGGACGGCGTTGTGATGGAGTATCAGTCTTATCAGAATGACCCGACCTTGCAGCGCAACTACGAGTTCATCCCGTTCGGTGTCCGGCACGATAATCCTTTGTATTCCATCGGGAATGTCTCCGCTGAGAAAAAAGAAGTTATTGCTGCCTTCGTTTCCTTCTGTGCCCAGAACCAGGCAGAGGCGACGAAGGACGGGTTCAATGGTCTCGATGACTATGTCTATACCGGTAAAGTATACGACGGCAATACCATCGCACAGGCGCAGAGTGTCTGGAAGGAAGAGAAAGATTCCGGTATTCCTATCGTGGCGGAGTTTGTTGTCGATACTTCCGGCTCGATGCGCGGCGAACCCCTGAATGCCCTGAAAACCGCGATGATAAACACCATCCAGTATATCAATGACGACAACTATATTGGTATCATTGGCTTTGATTCGGATGTCAGAGAATACCTGCCTATTGACCAGTTCTCTCTGACTCAAAAAACTCTGTACA
>ERZ825324.904-NODE-904-length-38863-cov-6.266929_pt1 | contig 38863 bp, 11 predicted proteins | sample MGYA00519859_ERZ825324 | MGnify/ENA primary metagenome ERZ825324 (study PRJEB31778, sample SAMEA3449198) | human gut metagenome | biome: human gut; feature: human-associated habitat; material: faeces | place: United Kingdom | collected 2010/2012 ...
CGAAAAATTTGACGACGCATCTGTCGCACAATCTTTGTGCGGTATTGCCATAATGGAAACAGCCCTGCATGGTCTGCGTTTTGCAAAGACCGTGCAGGGCTGTTCTGTTGTGTATGCAAAGCTGCTTTATGCAGTGTTTCCTTAATCTGCTGTGGAGCGAACCTGTTCTACGAACCGCAGGAACTGTGCCTTTCCGGCATCGGTGCGTTTGAAAACACCTGCGTCCAGCAGAACCTGTTCAAAGACTGCTCCGATTTCCTGCTGAATGATCGTTTCCGCATTTTCCGCATTGGCTTCGGGGTGGCGTGTGCGGACTTCCTCCAGCCATGGCATGTGACTGCGGAGAGAGTCAGTCTGTGTCAGGTCGGCATCAGAATACAACGCCCTTGCCAGTACCGGCAGTTCTCCCGCCAGACGTGCCGGCAGGACAGCCAGTCCCATGACTTCGATCAGACCGATGTTTTCCTTTTTGATATGGTGCAGGGACGGGTTCGGGTGGAACAGTCCCAGCGGGCGTTCCGCCGTGGTGCGGTTGTTCCGCAGCACCAGATCGCATTCGTACAGTCCGCCACGCATTCTGGCAATGGGGGTAATGGTGTTGTGTGGTGTGCCGTCTGTTTCCGCATAGATTTCTGCTTCGGCATCGGTATAGGTTCGCCACTGGGTGAGCACGTGGTCGCAGGCTGTCGCAAGGGCAGAACGATTTTCACTTTGCAGGCGAATGACCGACATAGGCCATTTGACGATTCCCGCCTGTACTTCCGGCTGATTCGGCAGCAGGAACGGTGTTTCCACCGGAGCCTTTGCCATGGCGAAAGTATAGTGTCCGCCCTGAAAATGTTCGTGGCTCAGGATAGAACCGCCCACAATCGGCAGATCGGCGTTGGAGCCGATGAAATAGTGGGGGAGCATGTCCAGCACATCGAACAGCTTTTCAAAAACTGCCGCATCGATCACCATGGGAACATGTTTCTGATTGAACACGATGCAGTGTTCATTATAATAGCCATAGGGGGAGTACTGGAAAGCCCAGTTTCCGCCGTGAATGGAAATGGGGATCGGCCGGAGATTCTGCCGTGCAGGATGTGTCAGCGTGCCGGCAAAGCCGGTGTTTTCAATGCAAAGCTGGCATGCCGGATATTTGGTCTGGGGTTGGTTCTTGGCTGCGGCAATGTCGCGTGGGTCTTTTTCCGGCTTGGAACGGTTAATGGTTACGTCCAGTGTGCCGTATTCGCAGTCATATGTCCAACGCAGATCCTTGGCAATTCTGCCGGCACGGACGTAGTTGGTGTCCTTGCTGTACTGATAGTACCAGTCTGTGGCTTCTTCCGGACTGCGGTGATATGCGGCGAAAAAGCTGCGGTTCACTGTGTGCGGGCGTTCTGTCAGCAGCCCCATGATGCGGGTGTCAAACAGATCTCTGGCGGCGTTGGAGTCGGTGATGATGCCTTTTTCTGCGGCATAGGACACCAGTTTGTCCAGAATTTCGTCAATGGTGGGCAGCACCTCCGGCAGGGCAGGCGTTTCCCACGCAGAAAGCTGCAAGAGATCCATAAGCTGATTCCGCAGGAAGATCTCATCTTCGGACGTGATCAGTTCTTTTTCGATACCGTACTGAATCAGTTCCTGTATGCTTTGTTCGATCATATGCATTCTCTCCTGTTATGCCAGATACAATTCCTTGACCGCTGCTTCACCGTCGCCGCGGTAGAACAGATACAGCGGGTGAGTGCCGTCGGAAATGTGCAGGGGAGCACGGCTTTCCGTCCATGCATCTGCCGGAGCAACTGGAATCTCTGCCACGATGTTTTTGCCGTCCATGTTGTCGGAAACTACAAACTTGCCGTTGCAGGAACCGCGGTACTGTACGCCGATCTCCTTTGCACCGGAGAATGCGAAGTACTTGTATCCCAGCATGGTGCCGTTCTGAATTTCGCCGATAAAGCGATCCTCACCGCAGTGGGTCGCGTTGGGGAAACTGTCGGTGTAGATTTTGTTGGAGCCGTGGGGCATGTGTCCGTTGGTGATGTTGCAGGCGATCACTGCCGGATAGGTGCCGGTACCGTGCAGCGGCTTGCCGTTCAGACCGCAGGAGGTGATCTCTACCTGCGGAATGCTGCCGTTCGGCAGAATGGTAATGGGTTCTGCACATGCCTGACGGCTGTAGTCGGACTTGTGAGTCAGGCGGTGATAGAATACGTACCACTGTCCGTTGATGCATTCGATGCTGCCGTGTGTGGTGCCGGTCATGTTCAGGCGGTCTTTTTCGCTTCTGCCATGATAACCGACATCACCGTTGGAAACGATAGTGCCGCCAAAGACGAAATCTCTGTCCGGCAGGTCACTGGTGGCATAGCAGAGTTCGTGGTTCTGCCAGGAGGAGTAGATGAAATAATACTTGCCGCCGATCTTGCGAATGGAACTTGCTTCAAAGAACGGGTGCTCCTCGAAGCTGGTGCCAATGGGGTATGCCGGAATGATGTGCCGCGGTTCGCTGGTGACTGTCAGCATGTCATCTCCCACAGTGACTGTGCAGGGACCCATGACACTGCCCTCTGTTTGCAGGACTTCGTTTCGGCTCTTGTGATACCGCTGCATGACTGTCTGAATGGCTTCCTCGTGGTTCGGGAAGTCCTTGTCCAGAGCCTCGTCTGACCATGTGCCGTAGTAAATGCGGATCGTGCCGTCATCGTTGATAACGCCGGGATCGAAGCAGACGTAGTTCAGCATGGGGCTGCCGTCAGGATAGTGCACAAAGCCCAGATACCGGAATGGTCCTGCCGGAGAATCGCTGACAGCTACGCTGATCGGTCCGTTGTAGCCGCCGAAGCCGGCTCTGCCGGACATACAGTAGTAAAGGTAAAATCTGCCGTCATTGCCCTGTACAACGTCCGGAGCGTACATGAACTTCCGGTCTGTAGGATATGCCGGATCCTGATCGGCACGGTAAATGGTGCCCTCGCAACGCCAGTCGGACAGGTCCGTCACCGGAGCAGAGTAGGTGGTGTAGTCCAGCATGCAGAAGGTTTCGCCGCCCTCTTTGTCGTGGGAGCCGTACAGGTATACACGGTCACCGAACACATGGGGTTCACCGTCCGGAACACATTCATAAATGGGGAGAAAAGGGTTATATACTTGTTTTTTCATCAGAAAAAATTCCTTTCTTTTCATTTCCGGAGAAACAACATTGTTCCACCTGGATTAAGTTCATTATATGCGATTTTTCTGCATCTGTCAATAGCGTTTTTCATTAAAAAACAGAAGAAACGTTTCATAAATCTGGTGGTTTTGACAAAGTTTTTCAGGTGGTGTTTTTACGTGGAAAATCGTGAATTTTGCCGAAAAGACACGTGTCAGGCTTCGTTTCAACACACCCTAATTCAAGCAAATGTCAATGATATACTTTAAGGCAATACCGCACAAGCTTTTAAAATATTGATTTGGCTCTGCATATTCATACAGGAAAAATTCACCGTTGCTTTTGTCACAACAAATATGCTGTTCTTCCATATAGCCTAAAATGATGTATTTGTTTGGTACCTTTCCGTTTGAAAAATCATTTCCAATTGCAGGCTGGGGAGAATTATCGATACCATATAAATGCACATATCCTCCAAACAATCGTCCGCCATTAGAAAGCGTCAGCCACTCCTTTTATACCAGAACTCTCTTATTTTTACAATTATTTTCTTAAAATCATTTTCCCTAAGCAGCATACAATCCGGTGAAATAACCGGTTTTGTATGCTGCCTTTTCCGTTTTTAAAAATTCATATAAAGTTTACATCTGCAACCTTCCCATTTTGCCATGCTCCATTGTCTTAGTAATATCAGGAAGGAAAAAAAGCGGCTTCTCAAAACAGAATCCAAAGGGAGAAAAAACAAATTGAAACAACTACCACAGGGAATTTAAGGGAATGTTGCACAAAGCACAGCTGCCGGTTTGGTATAATGCGGTTTTCTTCAATAGACATTGACAATTTCACATAAAAGTGTTATAATTAAAATAAGCGTAAAACCGCAGAAAAATGTGCAAAAAGCACAATTCAAAATAAAAATCAAAGCAGAAAACTAGCCATTTTATTCAACTGAATTGCTGAAATCTCAGGAATATGGCTTATGAAGATGATTGACACAAAAATAATGGTGTCACGTGACAGGAGGAATTGAAATGTATCGACAAATCAGTATATGGAAGCGTGTCATTTATGGCATGCTGGCAGTCGTAATGGTGCTGACTTCGTGCAATTGGGGAACGATTTTTGCGGCGGCAGCGGCGTTGGGAAATTCTGGCACATTTCAGGTTGGTTTCGGAGCCGTTACCTCAAACGGTGCAACGCTGACGCCGGAAACCAATGACGGTGTCGGCAGCTTCTACATGATCCAGAAGCAGCAGCAAACACTGCTGACTGTGAATATTGTCCCAAATTTTTCCACAGGCTATGTTCGCGGACAGAATCTGGAACTGACGCTGCCGTATTTGTATTGGGACGACAACGGCGTTTTGGTACAGGTGAACAGCTTGGAGGAAATTCCTTTTGCCAAACAGCAGACAGGGGAGTATATCGGCATGGAAGCAAAGCTGAACGACAGGAGCACTTTCGGCAATGCGACAACAGTCTATGATGCAAGCGGAGCGATAGTGGAAAACAACAGTTATGTCCGCGGAAAAATCACTCTGAAAAATGCCTTTGAGCCCCTTAGCGGAAACTGTACGCCGAAGTTTGACATGCAGTTTTACACGGCGAGCAATGCGGTAAGCATTCCGGAAAATGCTGCGGCAACACTGGAAATGAAATTTTCCTATGACGGGCTGTATGATTCCGGCAATACGCCGATCGGCAACGGGTGGTCAACCGATGAACTGGACACCAGCACCAAAATCCAGCGTACGGTTACATTTGTCAACTCCAACTTGGAGTGGAGCACGAAAATTGAAAGCGTTCCTACTGTGCAGCTGAATAATGCCAGCACTGACAAAAGTCAGGCTGTCATGTGGCAAAAGTATAACTACATGGTGTATGAGGTCACAGTGCAGAATGATTCTAAGGAACTGGACAGCACCATTGACAACTACCTGATTACATTGCAGGCGCAGTACAATGCGGACAAGATGCGGAGCGTTCTGGACGAAGATCTTCTCTGCTGGGAAAAGGAAGATCCGAACACGCAGAACAAAAATTTTTCGGCTGATTTTTACCAGCATCATGAATTTATTGGTAAGCCGAATAAAGGCGGCGTTCTGGTCTATGATGTCACCGATACACCGGACTGGAAAACCCAGTGGGATCTGGAACATTTTTCGAATATCCCTGCGGAAACTATCCCATATGGCTATTCCGGTACAGGTACGATTATTCTGCAAAAGGAAGTATCGGACAAGTCCCATACCCTGTATTCTGAGGAGAAAGCAGAAGAACTGAACCAGAGTGATCCTAATGAAAAGCATTATTTTGCCAGAAAATACATGGTTGCGATCCCATATCCGAATAACTTTAACAGTAGTACCGGATTTGAAAACACTTCCGGACTGACCACAACAATTTCATTCGGCGGCGGCAGCAACATTCACTGGTCGAAACAGTATTCAGATTCTACTAATTTCACTCCGCACACATGGGAGAATTTTACTCACCACAAGTATGTCAAGGACGCAGACGGCAACGAAGTGACAGACAAGACAGTGGGTATCGGTGCAGTAGATGAATACTATCTGGACGGATTCCACAGCATCGGTAACGTTCCGGTATTCAACGCGATCTCGACAGACCACGTGCCGGAGGATTTCGACTTACGGGAAATTCAGATCTGCCTGAAAGATGACACGGTGCATTATCCGGATATTCAGCTGAAAGACTGGTTCAAGGTAGACGGAACAGACATCAACCAGTTTATCCGGTTTGGCTTTACTGATGCAAACGGCAATGTGGTCTATAAGACTGCCGGCGAACTGGGGCTGCATCTGGAACAGGATACCGATGCCGGCGTGACAGAAGAAAAGAACTGGACACTGGAAATTGGCGACGTGCTGACCGACCAGACTGGTCTGACATTCTGTAACGAGGTAGAATTTGTATTTCGGGAGGAGATCCCACGCTATACCGAGTTCAACGGTTTGATTACCATGCGTGGTGCATTTCCGCACCTGTGGACATATGACAACAAGATCGACACCTCTTACGAAGTGCACTATTACCAGCCGCCGACGGCATCGGAGGACGGCGAGGGCAAGTGGGTTTCGGAGCCGAAAGAAGTCACACAGGCAAATGCTGTTATCCGCACAGAACCGGCGAAACCGGCACTGACCGGCGTAGGCGTTTATGAAGATGTGATCGGTGATCTGGTGCAGAAAAACAATCCGCAGACGGTTTCCCTGAATGACGATACCGCGGCGGCTCGTTTTGTGATTTCCAACGACAGCATTTCCGAGATCAGTCCGGCAACACTGGACATTACCGGTCTGTATCCCGATGAGGATTACACTGCCGGCGGACTGGTCGCCTCGAAAATCCTGCTCAGTGAGAACCTGCTGAAGAAGGCAAAGATCGAGAAGATCGTACTGCACGGCAAGGTGGTAAACAGAGAAACACTGGTCGATTCGGATATTACGCTGGACGATCATTACGGTACTGATGCAAACGGCAATGTGGTAATTGCAAAGTCTGCGTGGAACACACTGACCTATCTCACTGGCATGACCGTGTATTTTCAGCGTATCAGCGACAGCATTCCGCTTGCCGATGCAGCAGATGACGGGAACTGCTATGTGCAGATTCACGGAACGCCTACCACAGAAAGGGACATCACTCCGCATGGCGTGCTGAAAACGGCATACAGCTTCGGCGAACATGACCAGACCGCGTTGGATCAGACGGAGGAGGATACCGTCACACTGAACGTGTCCAAGGTGCTGCCGGAGCTGAAAGCGAGCGTACATGCGATTCGCAAGGACGGCACAGAAGCCTCTGCGGTGCAGTCTGTCCAGTATGATAAAAACGGAATAGCATATCCCGTTTATCCGACACTGGCTGTGCCGAACCGCAGCAAAACGGAACAGACGTGGTATCAGTTCCTGCTGACCAACAATTCCCGTTCTACCAGTTCTCATGCACTGCTGCAAGTTAATATGGACAGTGTCGGCAATGAACCGACAGACTGTCTGAAAGACATAGAGGGCTTTGACACCCGAAAAATCGTCCTGAACGGCATCGGCGATGGACGGGCGGCTGCCATCGAAAAAATTGAACTTTTCGACTATGATAATACAACTTATACCGCAGACACCGAGGCAAATATTGTGCCCAGTCTGACGGTCGGTTCTGATGCCCTGACCGCAGATGCAGACGGCAATGTTACGTATACCGTTCCGGATACCATTCAGCGTCTGCGGAGCGTGCGGATCATTTTCTCACGCATCTACGGAAATACAGATCTGGACAATCTCAAGGAGATGAATCTGAAGCTGTACGGCTCGACAGATTGGGTCGGTGATCTGAAAGCATCGGCGAGATTCGAGGTAATTGGCAGCATCAACGAGGCATCTAAGACGTCTTCGAAGGCGACTATGCAGGTGGCAAAGACCAACCTTGTCATTACGCCCTCTGCCAATCGTCCGGAAACGAACCAGACCAGCAACAAGAGCCTGACGGTGCCGAATAAGGCAAATGATCTGTACTACGGTTTCCTGCTGGAGAACAAAGAAACTTCTGACTGCTATTCCAAGGCGGGGAAGTCGCTGATTTCTGTTGATCTTCAGAGCGTAGGCGTGAAAACGGAAAAGGACAATGCGAAAATCGTAAAGGGCTATCTGTCGGACAAGGTGACGATTTCCTCCAACTATGCCAAGAGCGGCAAAATCGAAAGCATTAAGCTGACAGCATTCCTGCCGGAGGGTGTTTCCGGCCCGGCACAGGTGAAAATTGTTTCCCTGGAAGAACTGGAAAAGAGCAAAAATTCCGCAGGTGAACTGGAAGTAGATCTGTCTGACTGGAAGGAACGGGGCTTGTACCTTTCTAATATTGAGATCACTTATAATGATTTGGAACGCGACCTTTCTGCGGAGCAGGGCAACGCACCGGAACTGCGTATCTACGGCACAAGCGACTGGTTTGACGATCTGACTGCGAAAATGACGGTGACACCGCAGCATGAACTGATGCAAAATCAGGCAAAATCCGCATCTGTGGCATTCCATGTAGACCGCCCGGGGCTCAGCGTCAACACCCATATTTACTATAACGATCAGAAAGAATCCACACGTGCGGCATCGGGCAACACGGACGGAAATGAAACCATTTTCGGCGTGCCGTATGACCGTGACTTTCTGCTGCGTGCGGAATTTGCCAATGAAACCATCTCGGTGCTGGACGATACCCAGATCATTGCCAAGGTTCCCTATGAAAAGCAGGGAGAAGCACGAACTGGTTTCCATACCACGGAACTGCGAATTTATCAGGATCTGATCGATCAGTTCGGCAAATTTGACAATATCATTCTGACTGGTAAAGATGCGGACGATCAGGAGAAAACCGTAACCCTGCTGCCGAAAACAGACGAAGCCGGAAAGGTTACCGGTTTTTATACGGAAGATGCACCGGATACCATTTATACATATACAGACGGTGCACTGACATTTACCAGAGATACAGACACGCGGCTGTTCCCAGCGTTCGGCATCGAGAACCTGACACAGGTGGAACTGAACGGCAGACTGGTAAAGCTGGTGGACAAATCCGCATTGGAAAAGCGGTATATTGAATTTGACGGCTATGACGATTCGCTGTTCGGAAAGACCGATACGCTGGAAGTGGAAACACACAACTATCTGGACGGCTTCCGGGAATCCAAGGGCTATATCACAGAAGCATACGATAAGGACAAGTATATTGTAACGAAGAAAGACACCACGGCGATCTATGTCTCCAAGATGTATTTTGACACCACTGTTATGGCATTCTATAAAGATGCCAGTGCCGGAGATAAGAAGTACACAGCAGCAGCCAGTGCGGTGGAGCATTTGCGGAAGAAGTATGCCCAGCCCACAGAAAATATGACGACTTGCTCCTGGAGAAGCGATAAGCATATACACGGCGCAGACGGTTATCTGTTCTCTGAAAAAGAGAAGTGGGGAGATAGTGCGGATAACTCCGAGTTGGAGATCGGCTATAAATCCATCGGTTCTTTCGCTGTGGACTTCCGCCAGTATCTGAACACAGGGAACAATCTGCCCAAGGCAAAGCCGACCCTTGCCGGACAGGAACACCAGTCGTATGACTATGTGCGCAATGCATCTTTGAATACGGCGGCAACTGTGAATATTACATTAGACCTGCCGTCGAACACATTCGATGCGTACTATCTGAAAATTGACCCTCGTGCCAAGGACTATGTTCAGTCGGTTACAGCGATCTATGCAGACGGCACCAAGCGTACCCGTTCCGGACAGGAAATTCTCTATGAAGCCAACGAGAGCAATGCAGACGGAAGCTTTGCACGGCTGAATCTGCTGGGCAGCGATGCGGACATGTTCTCCGCGGACGATGCCAACTATTATAAGAAGCCGGAGAGTTATGACGGAAAGAAGCCGGAAAATCCGGTGACACAGGTCGTTGTGACCATTGACATCAACCGGTATCAGACTGTCAACAATGACGGCAAAACGGCAAAGTCGCCGGACTACGGCACATGGTATGACCAGACGAATTCCTCCACACAGGGAATGTTTGAAGTTACCGGACGTTTCTACCGCATGGACGAGGCGATTGCCACAGCACACGCAGATGTGACCGTGGGCAACACCACTGACGGCAGAAGTATGGTGCGTACAGATTCCGGTGCAAAAAAGGAAAAGTCGGAATGGTCTTTCACAGATCAGTATTATGCCTGGACCAATCACCATGACTATTATTGCGGGCACTATTGGACTTATGAGATATTCGACTATACCGCAAAGCATTTGCAGTCCAGCACGCGTGTGCATATTGTCAACGATGAGGACAATGTACAAAAGGGTGTCGGCGAAACACCCGGAACGGCAGAAAACCGCAATGCGGAATTTGGAAAGGACAACAGTTTCGCGATCCGTTTTTATCGGAAGGGCAACACCAAAGAAAGCACCATTCCTACATCTCACGTCAACACGACTTGGGGCGGTGTGGGTCGCGATGCACCGAATAACAATGTTTACCATTGGGCAATGAACAGCCCGTACTTCCGTACCGATCAGTATGACTGGGTGAATAAGCTGGCATTTACGGATAAGGTCGTGCTGTCTGACAGCCTGCCGCAGATCCGGCCGGATGATGACTATGAATACAAGGGCTTTCTGACTACCGGACTTCAGATCAAGAAAGAGATCTATCAGTATTTCCGAGATGACGACAGCATCATCTTTACCCTGAATGCGAAGAATACAAAGAATGAGGTTGTCGGAACGGCAAAAACCATTTCCGTTCCGATAGCCGAACTGAAACAGATGTACGGCGAAACCGATGACTGGAACATTTATTTCGAGTACACACCGAAACAGCAGGACAACACAGATAACGGGGACAATGCAGGCGGCAGCACCGAGGGAAACGCAGACGATGCGGACACCGGAGCAAACCAGCCGCAGATCGAACCGACCTATGCCGTAAAAAAGGACGGCGGAAAATATGTTGTGGTTCTGGGCGAAGATACTTTTGTGACAGACTACAGCATGACCATGTACGATATTCCGGGTACAGGGGATTATTCTGCGGAACTGACCAACAAGGAAAAGGCAGATTATCACAATACCAATACATGGGATATTCTGGTGCAGGGCAAGCCGTATGCGATCAACAAGACAGACGATGACAGGTACGGAAAGAACACTGCTCAAACCAGTGTTTCCACAGATTATGAACCGGACAAGGAAATCTACAAGCAGTCGGACAATGCGATAATCATGGGCTACCTGATCGATTTTCGGGCAGGGTATCAGCTGCAAACGGAGAATGGCAGCGTATCGGAAAAGCTGTACTATGATTACAGCCAGAGCGATAACAACACACCGAACCGCGGCTTGTTCCGCGTGAAGCTGTTCAATCAGGACAAGCAGAATGCGACCGGGCAGGAGGCGGCTGCACGTATTGACAGTGCGGCTACCACCAACACCATGGACAGCCGCTACCGGCTGGAGCATATCTACCTGCCGAAATTCCTTTTGGACGACAACTGGTTCGGCGTGGCAAATCTGACACTCCAAGTGGGCAGCACGAACGTTCCGGTGAACGTGGTAAAAGGCTCCGGCGTAGACGGCATGGCAGACGGCATCTATGTGGTGCATGTCAGCACAACGGAAACCGCACAGGGCGAGGAAGTCTATACCATTGATGTGGAACAGATTCTGCGGCAGCTGTATCAGGCAGATTCCGGCGTTCTTGGAACCTATACCAATACGACTAATCAGAAAACCTATGTCAAGGCATATGTCAACAGCTTCCAGCTGGACTTCAAGGCGAAAAAGGCAGACCGAAATGACAGTAGTACTGTGCTGTGTGACGGGGAATACCTGTCGGCGGATCATACCAAGAACACCAGTGCATTCCTGTATGACGGCGTTTATGTCGACCGGACACCGGACGATTTCACCAATGACGAGTGGAATGCCAATTCCACGCCGACCTTTGGAAAGGCTCCCAACAGCTATCCGGAGCAGATAACCACCAACCAGCTTTCGGCAGTCTTTACCTCCATTGACCCCAATGCCAATACCTATATTTATAAGAATACGGACGGTTCTGCAAAGGGCAGCAAGAAAGAGGCAGACTATACAGTCAAGAATCTGACGGGTATGCTGAACGCAGAAGTCACCCGCACAAAGATGTACGATCAGGATTCCAAGACCGAAAACATCGATGAGGTGGACTATCTGCACCTGATGCCGTATGATTATGTAGAGTATACCATTCGGGTGAACACGCCGAACGATGCACTGATTCCGCTGGAACATACCACAGTGGACTTCTCTGTTCCAAAGGGACAGCGAATCGTTCGCTGGGACGTTGTAGATGCAGGCGGAAAAGTGCTGACAACGGAAGATGCCGCGGAGAATATTCCGGCTGCGGATATTCACGCTGCTCTGTCAGACGGCGGCACGACGATCGAAGCGGCACAGGGTGTCAAGTATGCCCTGCTTGCAGCAGCAGAAGCAGAGCCGGCAGAAACTGCATACCGGCGGCTGGTGGCAGAACTGGGCAAGGGTGCAAAATCCGATGACCAGATCAAGCCGGGTGAAACGGTTTACCTGCGTGTGACCACACAGCTGACGGAAAACGACGGCAGCTATGATGCTGTCACTGTCGGCACGCCGGATCTCAAAATTCATGCTGCCCCCAAGCACGGCTATCCGCAGTATGCGATCTATGATACCACCAGTTCAACACATCTGCCGAATGCAGACAGAAGATACTACTGGAACAAGACGACGACCGACCGTGCAGGCTTGTCTTATTACTACCGGTATACCGAGGCAGATGCAGACAAGCAGACACAGTATTATGCACACGTGCAGAACGAACTGACCTATCAGTCTGCTGCACCGGTAACGCTTTCCTATCAGGTAAACAACATCAAGCAGAATTACGACGGAAAGGGTGCCGTACTGACAGTCAGCGACCTGTACAATGAAACCGGTCACCATTGCGATACCTACACGGTAGACGTTTCTTTCCTGGAAAAGCGTTCCAAGGACAGCGGCGATATGTTCTACCGCGGCTTTGAACTGACGAAGCCCTACACAGTTCCGGAGGAAGCAGACAAGTTCGGCAGAGTGGAAGTGCTCTATGCCGTTGCAGAGCCGAGTACAGATCCGCGGTTTGCAGAAGACGAAAACATTGCATTTCAGACGGACGAAAACGGTGTAAAGGTGACATGGAAATCCTATGCATATGACCCATCCCGTACCGAAGATCAGGCGGCAGAAGAAAAAATGACAAATGCAGATCTGCCGAATGTAGTGGGCGTTCGCTGGATTTATTATGATCTCAAGGGCTTTGACACCACGACTGCATACAGCAGTACCTCAAAAACGAAGGTGGCGCTCCAAAATGTAACGCTGACCGGTGTCGGCAGATACCAGGATGTCACAGACGGCACAGGCGTGAAGGCAGATACCTATACCCAGTATTTCACAGCCACCAACACCTATGAGCACATTCACAGTGAAAACGAAAATGCAGTGACGGTGACTGAAAGCGGCAGCAGTGTAGCATCTGCCAAAACACCGACAGAGCACACGGCACACCTGACAGACACCAAAGTCCTGAATCCTAAGGTTTATCGGGAAAACCCCATTGCATCGTTCCACACCCAGACATTTTCTTCCGAGAGCGATGCTGCGGCAGCGTATGAGGAAAAGAAAGCACAGAAAACAAGCTATCGTCCGGGCGATACTGTTTGGCAGAAGGTAACACTGAAAAACAACCTGGCCGCACTGAGCAGCGGAAAACAGGCAGGTGAGGAGGGCAGGCTCATCAATCCGGTGATCTATGATAAGGTACCGGAATATTTTACCAAGACTTTGTACGATTCGTATAAGGTCGGCGGCAGCATACCCAATTTCCACCTGCGTCTTCTGAATGCAGACGGCAGTGAAAAGGATTTAAGCAACATTGCACTGTATCTGGCAGACAAGACTGAAAGTGTAAATGGGTATGACTACGGCGGAAAGATGACCTATACAGACGGGTTCAATTCTGAAAATGCAACACAAAAGGCATTTGCAGATTTGAAACCGAACGAAAACTCCACATATCAGATTTCCTTTACAGTATACGAACTGCGGCTGCGTTACAAAGATGCTCCCGATGCGGACTTCGTTTTGCAGCCGGGAGAACAGATCGAGTTCTGCTACTCAGCAACCATTCGGGAAGAAGACCTGCCTATGGTGTACACTGCGTCCACCTATGCAGACGATACCGCCGCATCTGTTGCAGGCGGTGACGGACTGCACCCGGCATATTTCCCCCGCATTGGTGAGTATTATCAGAACAGTATTTATCATAATTATTATAGTTCCTCTACGAACGGCAATCTTTATCCGATGCTGACCGGTGGATTCTCTGATACCGGAAACGTCTGGAGTAATTTCAAGCAGGTGCAGAACAGCAGTATCCAGATGGATATGGACTATTTGATGCACGATATTGGCTTCAGTGCGGATAAGAATACACAGGTGGATATGTGGGAATTTCTGGATCAGACCATTACCCACATTCCGGGTTCTTCCACCACAAGCGGCAGCATCAGCGGACAGAACAACACGCTGTTGGACGAGGATTCACAGACTGCAAAGAATATGCAGACGGTGAAATATACTGCCAATTCCACGATTGAAATGGCTGACCAGCTCCAGCAGCTGCCCCAGACCGTGAAGTACATGGCAGGCGGTGCAAACCGAGATTGGTTCCAGCTGGCAATGGGCAAGCGGAACAAGAATCATGCAGACTGGGCAAATCTGGATTCGGCAAAGGATACACCTGTTGTGTGGAGCGAAACCCGTCTCCACCTGCAAAAGGCATGGCTTGCCACCAGTTCGGAATTTGTAACCAGCAATATCCAATATGAAAAGACGAACGGCGACCACACGGAAAATGTGCTTTGCGATCCGAATTCCCCGTATTTTGGAACATATTCGGACTGGGATGGATTAGACACCTATCATAATAGTGTACACACAGTAACAGACCGGTCTGGTGCAGCTGCACTGGAATATGATGAAGATGTCAAGGTACAGCTTCAGGCGTATAACTACGGTGACTGGGATCTGGACGGTGTGACATTCTTGTATACCTATGCCTATGGCATGAAGCCGGTGATGAACGCGGACGGCAGTCTGGACGTTTCTCAGATACTGGCTTATGCCAACACCGGCGACACGAAGGCAAATACATTCGCTCAGATCGATGCTGCAAATGTCACCGCAGAAATCATTCAGAAACCGGGAGACAAAAATCCGCAGTATCTTGCCCCGAAGGCAATGCGGGACGCGGCACAGAATACAGCGATCACTGACAAAGCGGATGGTTATTACACTGCGGAACAGTATACACCGTATGTGGTAAAGATCACCGTAAAACAGCCGCTGAAAAAGTGGTATGGCAGAGGCAGTGATTTCGGGTATATCACACGGGTGACACTTCCGGCGAGAGTATACACCAATACGGCAAGCGGCACATGGTACGACCGTGTGCTCACACAGCCGTATGTGGCAGAGGGCAGCCAGAATCACCTGTATTACCAGATCTATGACATCGATCACTGGGACGGTTCCACCAAGGTGCTGACAAAGCACAACCAGCTGTACGGCATGGACTACCTCTGGAGTCCACTGTATTGGTACGGCTATACCGGTGACGGACAGCTCGGAAACTTGAAGTATCTGGCATCTTCTCCGAATATGCCCTCTGTCAACGGCTACAATATCCAGAACAAGGAAGTCGTAGCAGACGGCAGCGGCTATCGCTTTACCAGCAATGACAGCATTGACCGTTACAGCAGCGGTACCACCATGTTCTACGCGGAAACCGGCACCAGAGCCGTGCTGCGGAAACCTCTGGTACGCAGCTGGACAACCATCAGCGAAACTGTCGGCAGCAATGAAACCGAGATGTACGGCAAAAACGTAGAGCAGTACTACACCGAAACACAGGGTGAAGTCAACTGGATCAATGTTCATGTGGAGAATAATTATTACTGGGATCAGTACGGCTACAGCGGCAGTGCCGGTACTGAAGGGTACAACAACGAAAAATCGCTGCACAGCTATGGTACAGACGGCGGTCAGAAGGGTTCGCTCTCGCTGCCGGTCATCACCAACATTCTGCCCTATGGCATCGTTCCGGTTGCGGCGGATGGCTCTCGCTATACCACGGACAACGACAAAAACAACAAGCCTCTGAACTGGGAGCTGTACGACAAGGATGCTACCACTAAGCTGACAGATCAAATGGCACTCTATGATACTGAGGTCTACTATGATGATTCTACCAAGCGGTATGTGGTGCAGATTTTCGCCAAGGAAGAAAACGACACCGAAAAGGCAATGACCGCAGCGGAACTGGCAGAAAAGCGGGAAAAGGACGCTGCGATTCGAAACGGCAGTCTGTACAATTTCTGCATCAAGACCTTTACTTATGCAGAGCCGGACGATGTGATCAATGGCGTGGAAGACGAAGATCTGCTGGAAAATTACCTGAACAACTATTCCTATGTTTCCAGCAGAGTGAACGCTTACCGGTTTATCACGGACAATGACATTTCCGGAAATCCATACAAGGTATGCTCGCCGGTAAATCTGAGAGCAGCTGTAAACGCTTATGATACGTATGATTACCGGAGTGCAGACAAGCGAAAGGACGCTGTTGCAGCAACCGATACGGAAGTACTGATGCAATACTACAGCGAGAGAGTGTACTATGATTCCTCTCAGGATACGCTGCCAATGCGTCCGGATACAGACAATGACGGACTTTCGACCACCAATCCGGATCCTTACGTTCTGCTGACCCATAAGTACGAAAACGGTACCTATATGCTGGGCAGCATGAGCCGGTACGCCGAGAGCGATCCCATGGAAATGGACGAGTACCGAAAGGACAAGCCGCTGTCGGAGGAAATTCGTTCCGCACTGAACCGCGATGTGACACTGCGTGACAACAGCAGTGATATGCTTTTCCAGGATATTACTTCTGCCAATGTGATGCAGGATTCCGGCGTTGTGAATACGCTGAAGATTCGCACGCAGACTCCGTCTTTAAAGGCGGAGAATATGGTAGCTGCTGAAAAGACCGAAGAAGGCGAAAAGGGCTTTGCCGGAAACAAGGAAGATCTGGACGAAGTGAAAACCCGTCAGCAGTATCAGAACAACGGGAAAAACTTTGACTACAGCGATATTCTCTGGTACAGTGCCAAGGTTTCCAGCCAGTCGGAGGCAGATTATCGTTACCGCGGAAGCATCTTCCACGCCAAAATGGTTGTCACATTCCAACTGCCGGAAAATGTACGGTACTGGGACGAGGACGATCTGCTGGACGACTACTATCTGGAATACACCGATAAGTCGGGGAAAAAGCAGACATTTACCATGGCAGAGGCAAAGGCTGCCGGCTGGGGCATTGAGCTGACACAGCGGTACTTTGCCGGAGCAGTTGCGCCGGCGGAAAACCCGGCGGACGGACTGACACGGGCAGATTCTGCCACAAAGCGTGGCGGTGAAACGCTGGTATTCGAGATCACCACGCCGAAAGATGACGGCTTCGACTGCACAAATGACAACACCTATGTGGCAGGCTGTCATCCGGCGGGCTATTTCAACGGCACGCTGAACTTTAAGATCAAGACACGCATCGACAATCTGGAACTGCCGGCGGATACGGACAGCAGCTGGGAGGATTATTATGCCAAGGTCTATGCAACGTTCGAACAGACAGACGGCAAGTTCGCCATTACAAAGGACGGTCTGTTTGCAGAACGTGATGCAGACGGCAAGTACTACATCCGCGGCGGCTGCCTGATGCCGAAGCAGGACGAGAACGGCTATGTCTACAACGACTACGGCAATATCGTCTATGAAAAGAAACTGCGGCAGGAAGTGCCGGCAAGTGACATTGTATATGATACCTATGATTTCAACTTCACCGGACAGACTATGGAGGGCATGCAGCTGCAAAATGCGGTGCGGGTGAAGGATACCAACCGTCCAAAGAACAATGCCATTCCGGAGATCGAACCCTTTGACGGCGTTGTACCGGGTGAGATCTATCTGACCGCTTCTTCTGCGAAAGTTACTGTTACTGCACCGAAAACCACGGTGCGTGCAGATCTGAACTATGAGCGTGTGCGTGTCAACGACCCGAACTCCTCTATTGTCATTGCGGAAGACCCGCATATTAAGCAGGTTTATAAAACTGTCAGCTATGTCGATCAGGTGTCTAACGATACCGCATCGGTAAACGAATTCGTGGTCAACTACAATCTGGCAAACTACGCAACGCTGCGTGGTACCACGAAGGTGGCACCGGTCAACAAACCGGGCGTGCTGCCTCACGTTTCAGAGCTGGTTTATCCGAATGTAACGGAAATTTCTACCGGTAACTGGGCGATTCCGTCAGCAGGTGCACTGGAAACCGAGTATGCCGCAGACCAGCAGCTGGTTCATGACATTCTGGAAAAGCACCTGAAAGTGTATCCGTATGTGCTGATCAGCACGAACCCTGCCAATGAAGAAGCATTCCTTGCACCGGAAACGGAGCAGGACGACGGCATTTATTCAAATGCCTGTGCCAACAACGGCAAGGGAACCAGCTGGTGGGTACGTATCGGCGAAGAACAGGGCTATGCACTGAACGCAAACCAGACGATTTCACTGGAAGCCGACAACCTGCGTTTTGACAGCACCAACGAAACGCTGAAGCCGCAGATCACAAGCGGCAGCATCAATTTGCACAAATCGATTCGTCAGGTGCGTTGGGTGATTCGGACAGAGGGCTTTACGGAAACGATTTCCGGAACTCAGGTCCGGCTGACCAACGCAGAGGCACCCCGATATTTTCCGGTGCCGAAGGGATTGTATGTGAATGCAGATGCAGACGACACCACAGAGGGCAGACAGGACCGCAACGATGTGGACAAGTATCACTATGGTCTGGAACCCCTGAGCGAAAGCATCAAGAAAAACAGCCCCCATGTGGCATTTACCACTGCACCGAATGACCCGTCTATCTCCAATTCTGTACACAACAACCATTTCGCCAGCGTGATCCTGCGTAGCGATGACTTCAAGTATGCAGTTTCCGGTGATGAGTCCAGAGTGGGCTTCTATCTGGATCCGCAGCTGCCGTGGCTGGGTATCGATATTGATGCCAAGTATTTCAGCGGTGCTGCAAACAAGGAATACAAATGGGATTCCAATACCAGCGGTATTTCCAGCGGCACCGGCAAGATGCTGAAATATACAGTGACTTATAAGAATCTTAGTCAGGAACTGCTGAACACAAGTACGTATAACCGGAAAAATGCAGAGGCAGATAAGCTGTCTGATCCTACGGTTTCTCTGGCACTGCCGTATCTGGAATCGCTCTCCGCGGACGCATTCCAGTATGTGCAGTATCAGGACGACTCCAACGGCAGCATTGACGGCTATTTCGTCGGCGATCACTACACCAGCACTGCGGAAAAGAACAGCGACAATCAAGTGGTAACGCCTGCGAAGAATCTGGACGATGTGACACCGCAGTGGACATGGCATATTGAAAACGAAAAGGGTGAATTTGTTTCCCTGAAAGACAACGGTGATGTTTCACTGGAAGACGTAGACGTGGAAGAACTCCCGTATGCAGACGTGACAAACACCGAAGTCGCTATGGACACGCAGAAGAACCCCAACCCCTACTTTGTGACAAAACCGATCTCCACCAATGTACTGAACCGGAAGATCGTCAACTTCAAGTTCTCCGGAACTCTGGAGCCGGGACAGCGTATTGTGGTAGAACTCATGGTGCCGCTGGACATCAGCAACAGTAACATCGTTTCTGCGGAACTGATGCAGGCAAAGGCATATGGTTTTAAAAACGGTTCTTTCCGGCCGTATATTCCGGACAAGCAGGGAAAAGTCAAGATCGTTGCCTATGAAGTAGACAGCCATGATGTCAACGACAACAAAAGCAGCGGCGATATGACACTGACGATCACATCACAGGCAATCACCCTGCTTTCGATCGATAATGTCACACAAATGAAAACAGCCACTTCCGATCTGGATTCCGTAAAGGCGGCAATTCCGGTTCGGGTACAGGAGGGCGGCAATTACTCTTACTCCATTTCCATGCAGAACAGTTCAGATTCGGATACCGAGTATAAGACGCTGCTGTTTTATGATGTGCTGCCCTATGCAGAGGACACCAAGGCAACTGATTCAAACGTACCCCGAAAATCGAAGTGGAACGGTTATCTGATTCCGGATTCCGTGCGGCTGAAGCAGGTATCCACCAGCGGTACAGTAAATCTGGATCCGTCTATGTACACCGTCTGGGTCGGACCGATCATCAAGAAGAACGGCAGCTATGTGCTGCAGGATGTCAGCATCCTCCCGAAGCCGGCAGATGATCTGATGGATACCGAGAAAAACAATTTCTACCGGAATCTGTATCAAGATGTAAACGGAAAGAATTCGTATTTTGTCAAGCTGTCTGAACTGATCGGCGATCACGAAGCCGGCAGGATCTCTGATGCCGAATACGATCGGCTGGTACGGGGGATCCGTGCGATCTGGGCACAGATGAATAATGCCGACACCAGACTGGACAAAAAGAACCGTATGGAACTCTACTATGAGATGCATGCACCGCTGAATCTGCCGAAGTATGTTGGTACACCTACAACTGAGGACGAGAATGAAAGTGCAGCATCTGCGGAGAGTATTCGCAAGCAGGTAGAGGGTGTGACACAATGGAACACCTTTGCTTCTGGCTATGATTCTGCAAGTGCGATCGGCAAGAACTATCAGGTCTTTGAAAATACACAGGCCGGTGCCTATATTTCTGCCCCCAGCGGAAAGGGCTATATCGGCAGCTATGTCTGGAGCGACCTCAACTATGACGCTCAGTGTAACGAAGCAGAATATGAGATGTCTGCCAACGGACGGCTGCTGCCTACCGGCAAATGGACGACCGATATTGACTTTGACGGAAAGCCGGACGATCCGGGTATCAATGGCGTAAAGGTGGAACTGCTGACGAAGAAGGGCTATTCCGTCAACGTCAACGGTGAGGCAGTGATTGCCGATCCGGATCCTGACAGTAACCCGAATCCGGAAAAGACACGTTATGTTGTCATTGACGAGGAAACTGGTCAGCCGAAAACCATTGTAGAAAACAACACCAATTCCTATCAGTATACGTTTGACGGACCGGTGACTTATACCACCGAAAGCGACTATTACGGAAATCAGGGCTATTTCATGCTGTCGAATCTGACACCGGGAGATTACCGGCTGCGGTATACACTGCCGCAGGGATACGATCAGTACTCGGTTACAACACGGGAACTGGGACAGACTGGCACAGCACTGAAAGTATACCGTGACGGAAAGGTCGTCTATACCGGCATTCGAACAGAAGATGACCAAACGGCAGTTGCCAACGAAATTGCCAACACAAAGGCTTCGTCCGGACAGCTGATCGTACAGACGGCACCGATTCATGTAGATGCGGTGGAAGAAGATCTGACAAAGCATCAGGCATATGACACCGCCATGACTTCCTATATGCTGGGTGTTTCCAGAGGATACACTTACGGCGGCTGGGCATGGGTCGATGAAACAGACAACAACGGCACCATCGAAAGCGACGGCATCATGCAGGAAGCCGAACAGAAGCTGAAAGATGTGACGGTGGAAATGCACGAAGTCGATGCAGACGGCAACATCGCATCGGAAATTGAGGTAGACGGTGACGGAAATCCGGCAGTCGTCCGCACCAGTGATAAAGGCTATTATCAGTTCCGTCTGTATCCGAACAAGAACTATGTGGCAGTGGCAAAATATGAGGGCAGTTCTGTTATCCCGTATAAGCCTTCGCCGTTTGTTCTGCACAACGATCCGCTGGAAACATCAGATGATAACGATCTGACCAAGGCGGTGAACAATTTCCGCACACGGCCGTTCCTGACCGGTGTGCCTTACGACAAAAACCAGAAGCCGCTGTATGAAAATGACGGTCAGACCTTCCAGATCAACAGAAGCATTTCTCTGGGATTTGTGAACGGCTCCCGTGGATTTATCGGACAGTGGATCTGGGACGACGAAAACTATAACGGCATTCGGGATACCTTTGAAAAGGGTATCGAGGGTGTGACCGTGACCTTGCAGCCGTTCTACTATGACGGCGATACCGGAAAATGGGTAGCCATTACCGGTGGGGACCGGGACATCAAAACCTCAGAATCCGGTTCTTATGTATTCCAGAATGTTTCCAGTTACTACGAAAAGGACGGCAGGGAATATCTTGCTGGTTATCGGCTGTATGTCGATCCGGCTAAGAATGCAGATCTGTACCAGAAGTATGCGATCACCAAGTATAAGCAGTATCCGAACAGCCGTTCTACGGAAAACAGTGACCTGCAATATACCGGTAATATGCAGCACTATCTCATTGGCGATGACTGGTTCGATTATGGCGAAAACGGCAATATCACAGCACCGTATCACAACTATGATAAAAAAGACGACATCATTATTATTGCCGGAGAAACGACAAACCAGAACATCAATGTCATTGCCTATAAGGACACCCATTATGATATCGGCGAAGCACAGCGTCTGCTGGACTACAGCGGCGGCTTTACGGAGATTCAGACTTCTGAAGTAACCGGTTATCTGTGGGAGGACAACGGTAAAAATGCAGCCGGAGAATATCAGGAGGCATTTGACTATGACGGTATCCGCAATACCGTGACCGATGCGGACGGTGCGACACAATTCTACGAAAAGGGAATTGCCGGAGCGACTGTTCAGCTGGAACAGTATGTGCTGCAAAACGGCAAATATGTTCCGGTAACAAGCGGAAATTGTACTGTAAAAACTGATGCAGACGGCAAGTATACATTCTCTGATGTTTCCACATATGCGGAAATCAATGATGGGGAAAAGGTACTGGCACATTATCGTCTGAAGCTGCTGTCACTGCCCAGCGGCATGGAAAACTATGCCGTTACCCGCTATCGGCAGAACGGCGATGCGGAAACCCAAGTGGTGGACAGCCATCTGATAGCACAGAATGAACAGCACGGAGCAGGATATACAGATTATGACATTGCGTCTTATCTGACCTCTCCGGCTGACGGTGATTATTTCATCACTGCAAAGAAGTCCCAGCCGGAAACAGAAGCAGGCATTGACGGAAACACCTATTTTGAACCATATATTCTCTATGATGATGCGGCAGTGCACGACGGAAATCATGATTACGCCTACGATTACATCAAGGCAAAGGATTATGACGGCTATGACGGCGGTCTGAAAGCATTTGAAACCGCCTCTGTCAGCGGCGTGGTCTGGGAGGATACCAATTATAATGGTATTCAGGACGACGGCGAAGCAGCATATCATAACAGCAAGAATCCGGCAGTTGTGCACTTACAGCAGTATTTCTATCGCGACGGCGAATGGGTGCTGGAAAATGCAGCATTCCGGACACACGAAACCAAAACAGACGGAACCTACACGTTCAGCAATCTTCCCACCTATGTGGAAAAGAACGGCGTAAAGTATCTGGCAGGCTATCAGGTTGTTCTGAAAACAATGCCGAAAGATTATGCGGCAACGAAGTACTGGAACGATGCAGATCCGTCAAAGGTTTACAGCAAACTGTATGTGACCGATGCCGATGGTGTCGAGGACAGCCAGCGGACAGGTGACCTGCCGGTTACTGTGCTGCAAGGCAATCACGAAATGCTGATTCCGGCACGGGAGGCAAAGGCAGGCACACAGTCCAACGATGCAGAACCGTATACGGATTACAACTGGGCATATGTCTGCGGTACGAACATCAAAAATATCGACACGCCGAATACTGCACAGCAGAAGTACTATGATCTGGTAACAGCAAGAGATTATGAAAATCTGAATGCCGGTCTGAAAAAACGCAACATTGCGGCAGTAAAGGGCAAGATCTGGGAAGATACGGATTACAACGGCATTCTGAACAACGGTGAAAAGGGCAAGAGCGGCGTTTCTGTCACTCTGGAACAGTATCGCTATGATGCTGCCGTAAAGCAGTTTGTTCACATGAACAATGACATGACTGTGAAAACTGATGCCAAAGGCGTATATCAGTTTGCCAAGGTGCCGACCCACTTTGTGGTTGACGGCACAGATCAGCTGGCATATTACCGCATTCGTGCGGCTGTGCCGGCGGGATATGCGGTGACACGGTATCGTCAGGCAACAGATGACACGAAAACAGACAGCGACTGGATCGCAGCAACGAATTATCTGACTGCACCGGACAATGGAGATTACTTCCTGACAGCACAGCCGGCACAAGGCAACGCTCCCTATAATCTGACTGATGCTGTCACAAACAAGGAATACGATTCCATATTGAATGCAGACGTGACTGACATTTATAACGGCGGTCTGAAAGCGTTCGAAACCGGAAAGATTCAGGGCGTGGTTTGGTTCGACAAGAATTACAGCGGCTTGCAGGAAACCGGTGAAACGGCAATGGCGACACAGCAGACGGTCTATCTGGATCAGTATTATCTGGACGATACCGGAAGCTGGAAGCTGCATCAGACATTCTCCGCAAAGACTGCGGCAAACACAGGAGTATATCAGTTCTCCAAGCAGCCGACGTTTGTAACGGTTGACGGAAAGATGTATCTGGCAGGCTATCGTCTGCGGCTGAACGCGGTACCGGACGGTTATGCTGTGACAAAGTATCAGGTGCTGGATCCCACAGGAAGCTGCATCAACAGTGACCTGCTGGCAGCATCTCAGGAAACGAATGCAGATCAGACCGTGGACTTCAACCAGCCGGACGAGTATATCTTGCTGGCAAAGAAGGCTGTTCACGGTGCATTCGGAAGCAAGGAGTCAGGATTCCACGAATACTACGTGCGGAAGTACGACAATGTCGATTATGATATTGTTACCGCAAGAGATTCTGACGGCGTATACAACGGCGGACTGAAATCCATACAGACTGCGGCAATGGACGGACGAATCTGGAACGACCTCAATTATGACGGCACAATGGATTTTAGCGAAAGCGGCTGCGGCGATCTCCATTTGACACTGTATCAGTATTATCTGGACGGAACGACTTGGAAAAAGACTGCGGCGACTATGACAGCAGTGACCAACAGCAACGGTCTGTATCATTTTGAAGGTATTCCCACTTATGCGGAAGTCGGCGGCAAGCGGTATCTGGCTGGGTATCAGCTGCACTTAGATGCACTGCCGGACGGCAATGCAGTTACTGTACTTGCCAACGACAACAAGCTGCACTGGAAGAACGGCGAACTCACTCTCATGGGCGAGCAGGAATATCTGATCGTTGCAGCAGAGGCACAGTCGTTTACCGGAGAACATACCGGAAACACACCGCAGTACAACACGTATTACGACCGCACTTACAGTGCAGTTCCGAATACGGATACGATCTACGATATCACAGAAAGCCGTGACAGCAAGAACGAGTACCATGGCGGCGTTCGGGCGTTCCAGACAACGTCTGTCAGCGGACGAATCTGGAATGATGCCGATTATGACGGCGGTATGGCGGCGGAAGAAGCTGGCATGGAAGGCTTGTCGATGACGCTGGAGCAGTATTACTGGGACGGCACCACATGGCTGCCGACAGCACAGCAAAATTACACTGCAACTGTAAACACCGACAGCAACGGGAACTATCATTTCGAAAATGTTCCAACATTTGTGGAGATCGGCGGCGAACGGTATCTGGCTGGCTATCGGTTGAAGCTGGACGCACTGCCGAAGGACGCTGACGGTAAGATCACCTACGGCATTACCAAGGCAGGCGGCGACAGCAAATTCCAAAGACTTGAAAATCCGTATCAGAGCGAGAACCTCTATCTGACAGCACCGGATCAGTATCTGATTCTGGCTGCTGAGGCAAAGACAGAAACCGATTCGACATACCGAAAGCACTACAACGGCAGTGACTATGACATTGCAGATGCCGCAGCCCAGACAGACTGGAACGGCGGCTTGAAGCAGGTCGAAAAGGCACAGATCGTTGGACGTGTCTGGGACGATGCGAATTACAACGGCTTGCAGGATACCGGCGAGGGAAACATTTCCGGCGTAGAAATTACGTTGGAGCAGTACTACCGCGATGCCAACGGCAACTATCAGCCTACCGGCATATTCCAGAAGAATTCTGATGCCAACGGCGAGTACCGGTTTGACAATGTGGATACGTTCTGTAATGCAAATGGCGAAACCTACCTCTGCTATTATCAGCTGAAGATGACAAGCGAAGTGCCGGACAATTACACCATTACCTGGTACCGGCAGGGCGATGATCCCGCAAGGGACAGCGATCTGGATGCGGAGAGCCGTTATCTGACGAAAGACACCTATTTTGTTTGTGCAGCTACGGATACGGACAGCACGGATTATACAGTGGACGGCAGAGATATTCTCCGAAAGGAAGATGTTTCCGGTTATGATGCCGGCTTTAAACAGTTGGCAGTAGGGGACATCTCCGGACGGATCTGGATCGACCACAACTATGACGGCATGCAGGACGAAGCAGATGATGCGGCAAATACCGCAGAGGACAAGGCGGCAATTGCAAATGTTACCGTCAAGGCAATACAATATTATTATGACGGCAGCCAGTGGCAGCCGAACGGCACGGCGTATACAGCCAGCACAAGCACAGATGCAGACGGCAAATACACACTGGCGAATCTGCCCACCTGGGTGAGAATCAACAATATGGATTTTGCCGCAGGCTATCAGCTCTGTCTGGAAAATCTCCGCGGCAATTATCTGGCGACACAGTATCGTGTGGGAACTGACCGCACCAAGGACAGCGACCTCCGACTGGACAGCACATATCTGACGAGTGCGAACGAATACATTGTTCCGGCGGCAAATGCGTATGACGATGCCAACGGAAACCAGAATGGTGCTTCTGTACGGGAAGTTCCGGACAGCAACGGTACCATGTACGCAGTAGACCTTGCATGCGGCAAGAATACCGGACATTATGATGCCGGACTCAAGCAGCAGGACAAGGGCGTGATTCGCGGTACCATTTGGAACGATGCGAACTATGACGGTTTGTATAATTCCAACGAAGTGCCGGTGGCAACTTCGGTTCGCGTGATACTGACCCGTGAGATCTATGAAAACGGAAACTGGATACCGGATACTGCATTTGGTGAGGTTTCTGAAATTGTGGATCACGGCGAGTATCAGTTTACGGATCTGGACGTTCACGTGCCGGCAGACCTGTCAGATGACAGCACTTCTGGCAACAAGGATTGCATCTATGGTTATCAGATCCGGCTGGATCTGGCAACTGTGCCGGATACCTATGCGGTGACCAAGCAGTATGCGGAATCGGAGCAGGCTCTGAAAAACAGTTTCCTGAATCCCCGTGACGGCAGTCTGCTGGCAAAGGACGAGTCGCACATCATTTTGGCGGCGAAGGCAACTGATGCAGATCGGGAGCATACCATTACCATTGCAGGTACCACATATGCACCGGCAAATCTGGCGAAATCTGTCGCACCGCACAACGGCGGTCTGACTGCAATTGAAACTGCGTCCATTGAAAGCTACATCTGGAATGACGAGAATTACAACGGCATACAGGACGAAAACGAAGTGGGCGTTGCAACCGCAACGGTCAAGCTGACACGGAAATATTATGATGATTCTGATAAGACGTGGAAGCAGGACGACAGCTTTGCATTGGTTGCGGAGGGTGCACCGGTAGCGACAAGCACACCGGTAGCAACGGGAACGCCTGTTGCAACAGGAACACCGGTAGCGACGGCAACGCCTGTGGCAACCGGCACACCGACAGCCTCCGCATCTGGCGGCTATTATCGGTTTGACAACCTGCCTACATTTGTGGAACGGAACGGCGAGCGTTATCTTGCCGGTTATCAGTTACAGCTTTGCGAGATGCCGAAGGGCTACGCAGCGACCAAGTGCCGAATCGGAGAGGACAGCACCAAGGACAGCGATCTGTTTGCAGATACGTTACACCTGTATGAAGATGCAGACGAAGTGATCATACTGGCAGAAGCGTCCAGCGGCAATGACTTCTACGACAGGAACGTGGGGGACAATGCCTATGACATTGTCAAGGCAAAGGACAACACGGACTATGACGGCGGATTGACTGCAATCGAAACCGCGTCCATTGAAAGCTACATCTGGAATGACGAGAATTACAACGGCATACAGGACGAAAACGAAGTGGGCGTTGCAACCGCAACGGTCAAGCTGACACGGAGCTATTACGACATCCGCGATACCACTTGGAAACTGGACGACAGCTTTGTGCTGGTGGCAACTGGCACACCAGTCGCAACGGCAACACCTGTTGCAACAGGTACACCGGTGGCGACAGCAACACCTGTGGCAACCGGCACACCAACGGCAACCGCATCTGGCGGACACTACCGCTTTGACAACCTGCCGACCTACATAGAAAAGGACGGTCAGAGATATTTAGTGGGGTATCAGATGCAGCTTTGTGAGATGCCGGAAGGATATGCTGCAACGAAATATCATGCGGCTGCTGACAGCGACAAGGACAGCGATCTGATCGCCGGCACACTGGATCTGCAGGAGCCGGATACATTCCTGATCCTGGCGAAGGCATTCAGCGGAAATACACCGTATTGCTGTCAGGTTCGCGGCGTGGACTATGACATTGTAAAGGCGGCAGATGTCACCGGATATGACGGCGGCATTGTGCAGAAGGATTCTCATGTATCGATCTCCGGTATTGTCTGGGACGATGCAGACCGAGATCATCAGATCAGCGACGGCGAATCCGGTATCGCCAATGTGAAGATCATACTCCGGCAGTATTATCGCCGCAACGGAAAGTGGGAACTGCTGCCTGAAGCAAAACAAGTTGCCTATACCAATGCAGACGGACAATATCGTTTCGACGACTTGCCGCTGTCTGTGACGGTGGACGGTGTCACATATCTGGCAGGATACCGCTTGTGGATCGATTCGATTCCGGCAGGATACAATGCGGAAGAATATGCTGACATATCGTCGGGCAGTGTGGAGATTCGTGCAGAGGAACGCACGTTGGACGGCTGTATGATTCTGGGAATCCCGGAAGAAAAGGGCGTCACGTCCGGAACTTGTCTGGAAGGATTCAACATCGCCAAGGGCGAGGATATGGCTTTTCTGAATGTCTTTCTGAATCGTGATCCGGAAGAATCTACGGAAACAACAACGGCTACAGATCTTGTTACGACAACAACCGAAACCGCAGTTTCTACGGAATCGACGACACAGACCAGTACTTCGGCATCTGCGGGAACTACCTCTATGGAAAGCAGTACCACGGAAACCAGTACGGCAACAACACAAACTACAGCAAGCACTACAGAATCCAGTACAGCAACAACACGGACTACGGCAAGCACTACGAAAACCAGCACCACAACAACACGGACTACAGCAAGCACTACAAAAACCAGTACCACAACAGCACGGACTACAGCAAGCACTACAAAAACCAGCATCACAACAACACGGACTACAGCGAAAACGCAGTCGTCTCATACTACTGCAACCACACGTACGCATACTACAGCTATGAAACAAACCACCAGCAGCGTTACAACCTCGAAACAGACTACCCACAGCACATCACACACAACAACAGCGAAAGTCACCGCATCACCGGCAACACATACGATTGCAAAAACAACCACGCACACGACACATACCACCAGTCACAGAACGACTGCCGGCACAACCAGTATCACTCAGAGAACATCTGTGACGACTTCCCGAACCACGGGAACGACCCACACGACAGCTACTGTAACGACTACTGGCAGCACGTCAGTCACTACTTCTGCAATACACCGCACGACATCTTCGACAACACAGCAGACTACAGCAACGGTGACACTCTCCAGTGCAGGTCCGACCAGCGTGACAACTACGACACATACCACCAGTCAAACTACTACCCAGACAACGCCGAAACAAACTACGGTATCTCAGACGAATACCACGTCTGTAGCACCGACCAGCCGCACCACTTCTGCGACAGTTTCCACGACTGGAACCACCAGCACGGGAACGACAGACAGCAGTGCATCGACTGGAACACAGACCACACACCACAGCACGCATACCACGACACAAACTACCACAGTTACTGAAACAACGGTGAACAGCACTTGCGAAACATCGGGTGCTTCCACCAGCATTCGACAGACCACATTGCGGAAAAATCACGTGAGCGGGGACACTGTCACGACTACCACAACAGCTGCAAACAGAGAGCATGCGGCAGGTCATCACACGCAGACGACGACAACGGCGGCAGATGTTTCTGCACAGACCTCTGGAACAAAGCGGATACCGCTTCCGCGGCAGCAAAACATTTCGGGAACGCCGAAAACCGGAGATACCACACTGCACATCACCATTTTGATCGCAGCCTGCGGATTCTCACTGCTTCTGGCAATCCTGACAAAGCGGCGTAAAAAGTAACTGCATGCTCAGATGGCTCTGGGCGGCATCAGAAAAAGAGTCACACTCGAAAGGGTGTGGCTCTTTTTGCGTATGAGCGTGTGCGGTTCTGTTTTTGAAGCAGAAAGGTGTCTTGCTTTTTGGAAAAAATTGTGGTATGATAAAAATGAGGAAGAATGTGTCGAAGGGAGCGTAGATGGCGTGATTCGAATCGCGGTGGTAGATGATGAGAAAGATCAGATTTTTCAGTTGAAAAAAATCATTCAAAGCTTTTTTCATGAAAAGGGGAAAAGCATTATGATTTCTTGTTTTACACAGGGGGAAGAACTGCTTACGCAAAGCACTGATTTCGATATGATATTTTTGGACATTCAAATGGAAGGTATTGATGGGATTGAAACGGCAAGATTGATTCGACAAAAAAATAAAAAAGTTGCTCTGATATATGTTAGTAATTATTCAGAGCAAATGGCAGCATCTTTTGCAGTACATCCATTTTCTTTTTTAGAAAAGCCCATTCAAAACTCAAAAATTCGGGAAGTACTAACAGAGTATTTACAGTACTATGGCACAGAGGAAAAAAATTATATCTCATTTCCCATGCATCACGGAAATGTTGTCATAGAACCTCAAAAAATCCTTTATTTTGAATATGAGGGAAATCGAAAAGTCAAGCTGGTATCTACAGAAACTGTATATCATATTATTGGCAGCATGAGTGAATTAGAAAACCAACTACAACAATATCATTTTATCATGCCGCATAAAAGTTTTTTGGTCAATGTGGCATGTATCAATTCATTTTACAATGATATTATTCTTTCAAATGGCATGAAAATACCAATTGCAAAAAACAGAAGAAAACAAGTCCATGAAAAGATCAGTGACTATTTGCATCACCATTTGCAGAAATAGGAGGTGTTTCTGATGAAATTATTATTGAGTTGTATGGTAAGCCTTACTTGTACCTTTTCTGGAATATGGGCGTTATCTAATTTTTTCTCCATTCAAAAATCTGAGATTTGGCTGCGTTTTCTTAGTGTGACGATAATTTCTGTTTTACAAGGATTGATGTGTATATTTGGAATTCCGATTCTAAATACAATAAGTATGTTGGCAATGATTGTTTTATCCACGATTATTTGTTTTCGTATACCAAAAATCTCATTTTTAATTTATGACTTCCTGATTGCATTGATTTGTTTTATAGCTGATGCTATGTCAACGCTGAGCTTGTCCTTTGTGACACAAAAAACGATTTCGTCTGCGGTTGCGGAAGATAGTTTAACGATTTCAAGCTGCCTTCGAACTTGTTTGCTTACATTTATTTTATGTCACATTGTCTTTTCTATGATTCGAAAGAAAAAGAGTAGTTTTGTATGGTATGAATCGATCTCATATGCAATTTTAGCAACTGGAGAAATTATCACTGCCAATTACATCATAGAAAATATTGCAAATACGCATTCCGGAACATTCTTGGTTTTCTTTTTAACAGGCTGTATTGTGCTAGATGTCTACATTGTTTTTGCATTTTATCGTGTTTCTGCGATTCGGGAAATGGAAAAGAAAAACGCATTGCTGCAGCAGCAAACAGATATGCAAATGGCAGTTTATCGTGATCTTGAAAAGCGGTATCAAAATTCTATGACGATCATACATGATGTAAAGCGGCATGTAAATGCTTTAGAGGGATTGATACAGACTGAAAATCTGACAGAAGCAAAACAGTATGAAAAATCGTTATATCAACAGCTGGACAAACTGCACCCATCATTCCATTGCAGCAATCAACTGCTATCTGTTATCCTAAATCATGAGTTGCTGAAAGCAGAACAGAAAGGTATTCAATTAAACTTGAATATTTTATATGATAAGCTTGATTTTTTATCAGATATGGACTTAACAACAATCGTTTCGAATCTTTTAGATAATGCAATAGAAGCGGTTTCGGAATTGGATAAAGACAGAACTGTTTTGTTTGTAATCGAAGAACAAATGCAGTGCTGTATGATTCACACGGAAAATAAGTATGAAAAATTAAGTCCAAATACGGAGAACAGTTTTTTGTCTACTAAAAATGGACATGCGGGAATCGGCTTAAAAAACATTGAAATGACCGTTAAAAAATATAATGGAATCTGGAAAGCGACAGTTGAAAATAACAGCTTTGTGGTGTCTATCACGATTCCGATAGATTCCCAGCCAAGTATATGAAATTCGAACCCGATAGTGATTTTGCACAAAAATGCTATCGGGTTTTTGTTACCCCATTCCCGAATAATGCAGATTATTCCCGTTTAGTGCAAAGCTATTGATTTTTTCCAGTTGGACTGCTATACTAAAAATGTAAGAGAAATCTTATTAAATCTAAAATGAAAGGAATGTTTTACATGGAAAAGAACTCGAAAGATGTAATAGCCCCGATTGATCTCGCAAAACTTTCCGCAGATATTAACCGCGACGGAAGACTGGACGATCAGGATGTTATAATGTATGGTAAAGTCGTTTCAGGACAAGTAGAACTGTAATTTTCTTTTCATGAAAGGAGATGTTTTCTATGAAAAAGATTTTGAAAAACGTACTTCTCTTTTCCGCATTGATTGGCAGTGTGAACTGCCTTGCTTTGCCGGCGGCAGCGGTTGATGTCGCAACGGCAAGCACTTCTGTAATGGCAGATGCAGCAGATGTCGTGTATTCCGGCACCTGCGGTGCAGAGGGGGACAACATCACATGGACGTACAACGAGAGCGAATCCACAATGACGTTTTCTGGTACTGGCAGCATGGAAAAATACTATGTTAGCCGTTGGGATACAGACGGATATAATAACCCGAGCATTGTTCCGGAGTGGCTGACAGATTCCAGAATTTCCGTTTACCAAGCAAGAATTGTTGTTTTTGAAGAAGGTATTACAGAAGTTGGCAAGATGACAGATGACTACTTTGGCTGTGAAAATTCGCAATGCTTTTTGGAAGTGCCGGAGAGTGTAACAAGCTTGGATTTTTCTAATGTCACAAATAGTCTGGCTCTTTACGGGCTGGACGGTTCGTGGTTCTATGGATTTGCCTGCAAATCATATACAAAGGGCAACTACAGCAAGAGAAGATACGTATCTGTTGGAACGGCGAAGAATCCGGTATATCCCACAAGCGGTTCTTGTGCATCTGGTGCAACATGGACATTTGATTATAGAACTCGTGAATTGCATATCAGCGGTTCTACCATGAAAAAGTCAGAATTTCCGGATTATCCTTATAAAAAGGTGATTTTTGAAAAAGATTTCGTTCCGCCGGAAAACAATAATTCTCAAGCTGATGAAACAAATGATTTTGTATTCTCCTTTGTTTTACGTCCGCATAGAGATAGCAATGTTTACTGCTATCCCAACAGCCCGTTTGCCAATGAATATGAAAAAATCAAGACAATCACAGACGAGGAGGACGGCACATTATTATATGCTGACATTGTGAAGTGCAATTATCTGCCCGACGATACCGGCATTTGCGGGGACGTAAATCTGGACGGAAAGGTAAACCTTTTGGATTCTGTTCTGCTGGCAAAGGCAGTCAACGGCAGTGTGACTGTGAATGACATGCAGAAAAAGAACATGGACTGCGACGGCAGCGGCGAGATCGATATTGATGATGTCACTACTCTGATGCAGTTCTTGGTGCACGCTGTGGACAGCCTGCCGGTGAAATTTGAATAAGGGGGCGTTTCTATGAGAAAGAAAAGTTGGATTTCGCTTACAGCATTTCTTGCAGCAATCCTGATGCTGAACTCTGTTGCCGCAGTGATGCCGGTCTATGCAGAAGAAGCAGTTGTAGCAACGGCTACAACGCAGGAAGAATACACTGGCACATGGAAAAACAGTGACGGAAGTCTTATTGCATGGACATACGATCCAACAACAGAAACTGTGACGTTTTCCGGAAATGGTTTTATAAAGCTTAACTATGATTATGAAGCATGGAATTATGGCTGGATCGATGCTGCTCCACGAGATGAAAATAAAAATTCGAAAATCAAAAATGTGGTGTTCGAAGAAGGCATTACGTATGTTGATTATATCAGCATAAATTTTTTTGGATATCAAATCAATTCTGTGGATTGGAATGACTATAGCATAACTTTTCCGGAAAATATGACTGAGTTTCCGCCTAGCGATTCAAATGCTAAAATTATAAAAGGCTTATACGGTTCACAAGCTTATTACAAATTTGCAGGAATAAAGGACAAAACATTTATTGGAACTGGTGTTGCAAAGAACCCCTTATATCCAACAAGCGGAAAGTCTGGAAGTTTCCATTGAAAATGGTCGTATGATTATAAAAGTGGGCTCATGTCTATAAACGGTCCCGGATTTATATCCTGTTCGGAAGCTAGTCAGAATCCAATGCCTATCAAAGGCTATATTATCGATTCCGATATTGTATTTCCCGTTGATGAAAAACATACTACTTCACGTGGCTTCAATGAATATGTATATGGTTATCTATTTACTGGAAGAAGAATTTATTGCAGTAAAGACAGTCAGTTCGCTCAGGAGTATGAAAAGATTTGTAATATCATCAAAAGTATGCCGGAATCCGACGAAGATTACGATTACTATCAGGAAATAATGTCTGATTATTTCCATGTTACCTATTTGGACGATGATACTCCGCTGTGCGGTGATGTAAATCTGGACGGCAGAGTGGATATTACCGATGCGGTTTTGCTTAGCAAGGCTGTCAGCGGCAGCGTAGAAGTGAACGATGTACAGAAATCTGCAATGGACTGCGATGGTGACGGTGAGATCAGTTCCAATGATGCAACTACTCTGATGCAGTTCTTGGTGCATGCTGTGGATAGTCTGCCGGTGAAATAACGATCGTTTGAAATATTGCCTAAATGAAAAAATGAGTTTTGTTCAGCCCTGCCGGATTGCTGTATCCGACAGGGCTGAAAACGAAGGTGTGAAAGTATTGTCAACGATGCTGTTTCCCAAAACGCTTTCGGAGAAACCAGAAACGAAATATCGAAAACAGAAAAAGCACATCACGAATCGCAGCAGACCCCGCTGGTCTGGCGAACGTGATGTGCTTTTTGGTTGTAATGCAAAGGGAAAACTCTTTTTCAAAAGTCGTTTTCCCGCATTGGTTTTTCAGACTTATGGCAACACCGCACAAACATTATGCAGCGTCATTCCGTACTGGGCAGCGTTTGAATCAGGTGCACCAGAAACCGCAGCAGCACAACTGCATCATTGCTGCCGGTTTCTCCGTCACCGTCGCAGTCGGCATTTTTCTGGGCAGATTCGCTCAGGCTGATGGTTCCGGCAACCGTCTTGTTCAACAGAACCGCGTCTGAAATGTCCACCTTTCCGTCCAGATTGACATCGCCGAAGATCACGATTTCCGTTGTCGGGGACGTACCAGAGGATTCGGTTGCCGTTGTGGCAGAAGTTGCGGCGGTGGTTTCCGCAGAGGACAGAGTTGTGGTGCCCTGCTCTGTGAGGGAGGTCGTGGCTGCGGTGGTTTCGGAAACGGTAGCTTGCGTAGATGTAGCTGTAGCTGTTTCAGTTTCTGTAGCCGTAGATGTAGCCGCAGGCAGTGTGGTCGCTGTCGTTGTTGCAGTAGTTTGTTCCTGTGTGGAAGTTACAGTGGTTTTGGACGTGTTGGCAGTGGTCGTAGCAGGAACAGTTGCTGCCGTTGTTTTCGCGGCAGTGGCAGTAGTTGTGGTGGTAGTAGTAGTTGTTGTTGTTGTTGTTGTCGCAGCTGTCGTGGTAAAGGCGACCGCATTCCACTTCTGGCAGGCATTGCCGTTGACCGTCCACTGCTGCACATTGGCACCGCTGGATTTCTCCGCGTTTGCCACTTCTACAGCAGCCCGATCTTTTGAAGTGCGTGTCAGGATCGTATATGTTCCGTCGGGATTCTTGACAAACTTGAACAGATGCGAGCTGGACTTGTTGTTGGTGTGGATCTCGATGTTGGAGCCGTCTGCTTCTCCCGCAGAATTCAGATAGTAGGTCTTACCATCTGCCAGAGCAGAGAGAATGTAGTAGTATCCGCCGCCGAATTCTTTCAGTGTCCATGAGTTGTGGGCTGCGGGTTCATTTGCACCCCACTGCTGCACGTTGCTGCCGTCCTCAGCCTTTCCGTTTGCCACTTCCAGATACAGATTGCTGCTGGCATTGCGGAACTGGTATGTCTTTGTGGTATCCATGACACAACCGGTGTCCTCTACCTGTGTCAGCTTCCACTGCTGGGAAGTGTCGGAGAGGTTGACTGCCCATTCCACCACGTTGGCTCCGGCACTTGTGGAAGCCGCCTGTACGGCAACGCAGCTCTGGTCGCCGCTGGTCTTGGTGAGCAGGTAATAGACACCGTCTGCGGCTTCATAGAATTTGAACCGCTGTGCATCGGCATCGGTGGCAGACCAGATGCCGAGATTGGTGCCGTTTGCCGCAGCATTTCCGGCAACGTCCAGCAGATAGCTCACCTTGTCACCGATCTGGGGATACAGGGTATAATAGCCGTCACCGTCTGACAGTACCCGCCATGTATTGTGGGCTGCGGGTTTATTTGCACCCCACTGCTGGACGTTGGTGCCGTCCGCAGCCTTTCCGCCGTCCACTTCCAGATACAGTCCGCTGTTGACGTTCTGTATCATGTAGACTGCACCTTCCTGCAAAACTGCCGGTGTGTAGTCAGTCACCGGATTGCCGTAGGCAGAATCAAAGCTGTCCGTCAGGAATGGTGCTGTGTAAACAGTTGCCGCAAAGGTCTGCAGGCTGCTGTCTGTGATGTATTTCAGTTCGCCGGAAGATGATGCAGCACCGGCGTATTTGGTGCAGAAATCCTTGGTGTCTGTGCCCCTGGTGTTGTAGGCATCTAACAGTGTGTAGCCGTAGTTGTCCTTGGGGTTCCATGTACTGGTGACTTTTGCGGTATAATTCAGCTTGGTCGGGGTTTCTGAACTGTTTTTCGCCGTGTAGGAACCGTTGTCCCGATACGGAGAAGTATCCGGCTGTACAATGATTTCCCGTCCGGAAACCGCCTGGAATCGGCAGTTTTCGCTGACCATATTGGAGCCCTCGCCGCTGATGATCTGGTTACAGCTGTTCGGCAAAAAGCTGTCATCGCCGGAATAGTAGTTGTTGTAGATGTGACCGCTGCCGTTTCCGATCTGCGGGCAGCGACGGACACATTCGTCCCACCAGTTGTACATCAGCGTGGTGCGGCAGCGGGAAGTTTCACTGTTCTGTGTGCCGTATGCCACCGTCCAGAAACGGTTCTTGAATGTGTTATAGGAAATCGTGATATAGTCCGGACTTCTGCCGTTGTCTTTTGCGTCCAGATAGCTTTCATAGGGGGTGTTCAGCCAAATGAATTTTCCCACTTCGTCCTGCCCGTTTCCCGTATGATCTGAGGGCAAGTAGGAGATAAACGTGCAGTGATCCACCCAGATCTGACGCGAGGACCAGATATTGATCAAGATCCGGTTCTTCACATTCTTTGCGATCATGTTCAGATTCCGGAAAATGATGTTGTCGCTGGGATTGTCGTCCACTGCACCGTAGGTGTCATTGGTGCGGAACTGAGAGTCGTAAATGGTCTTGTTCCCGTAAGAACCCACAATGGTCTTGTTGTCCCGAATGCGGGTGTGGGACTTGTTCTGCATATCAATATCCGCCGTGATGACAATGGTTTTCGGCTCTGTGGTATTCAGCTGTTTTTCCAAGTCGTCCGCTGTGGAAACGAAAACGGTTTCGCCCAGCAGACCGCCAATGGTTCCCGCTTTTTCCTTGCCATTTGCCAGTGCATTTGCGGCGTACCCCTCCAGTCCGCTGCAATTCAGCTTCCACTTCTGGGCACCGTCACCGGTGTATGCGGTCAGCCCGATGGTGTTATTTCCCTGATAATAGGTCAGTGCCGCACCGGTGGAAACGCTGGTGATCTTGTAGTACAGATCGTATCCCTCGAAGTCTTTCTGTACGCTTTCGATGTTCCAGTTCTGGCTGCTGTCAGCAGCCTTTGCCGTCAGTGTGCATGCTGTGCCGTTGGCAGTCAGATACTTGCCGTCAGTCAGACTGACAATTTGGTACACGCCGGCAGAAACATAGTCAATACGCCAGTCCTCTGAATTGGCTCCGGCGGCTTTCTGCGTGTTGGCGGCACTGCCGGCATTGTTCAGATTCCGGTTCGTGGTGTACGCCCCGAAATGTACTGCCTGTGCCGGATAAGCGGTCACGTCCGCAGCCGATACAGAACCTGCCGGCAGAATTCCAAGCAGACTGCTCAGAATTGCCAGTACGGTCAGTATGGCGGGCAGCAGGTGTTTGTTCTTTCTTTGTTGTTTCATTCCCAATTCCTCCTGTTTTGGTATTGTGGATTGTAGCTATATTTTATCACAGTTCATGAGATAATTCAATCAGATATGATGCTATTTTATAAGAAATTGTGCTATTATTTCATTGCAGTGAGAATAATATCTTATAATTCTTATTGACATCAGCCGCTTTTTCCGCTATAATAAAGGCAATACCGCACAAAGAGCGTCTGGCGACTTTGCACGCAATCTGCATACGTCAGATACGAAACAGACTCTCATATTTCACAAAAATGCT
>ERZ825324.921-NODE-921-length-38480-cov-3.334236_pt1 | contig 38480 bp, 32 predicted proteins | sample MGYA00519859_ERZ825324 | MGnify/ENA primary metagenome ERZ825324 (study PRJEB31778, sample SAMEA3449198) | human gut metagenome | biome: human gut; feature: human-associated habitat; material: faeces | place: United Kingdom | collected 2010/2012 ...
CCGTCTGCTCACGCTCGCTACCATCTGGAGCGGAAAGTATATCGACTTCCCGGCTATAATGCCCTATGTGGATTTCGTCAATATCATGTCGTATGACATGTCGCCGGCTTCAAGCGGACGCCCCCATGCTCCTCTTTATGCAAGCGAGGCATCGGGCAATCACTCGGCTGACTCTGCCTACCGCGCTCATCTCGCTGCAGGAGTCCCCGCGGAGAAGCTCGTGCTCGGCCTTCCGTTCTATGGCCGCGGAGTGGATCCCTATCCCGACTATATGGACTACAAGGATCTTAAAGTGCTTCCCGGCACAGTGGAGATCTATGACTCCATCGCCGAGACCCCCTATATGGCCGACTCCGTCAGCGGACGCATACTCATGGGCTTCGAGAATCAGCGTTCGATGGCTGCAAAACTTCATTACATCAAGGAGAAAGGAATGCTCGGCGCCATGTATTGGGAATATTGCGCCGATAACGGCGATCTTGCCCAACAGGTCGCCGACAGCATACTCCATTGAATCGGGAGGATTCTTCAGCCGATTGATGATAATTGAAATGCGGATGCCACCTCAGGGTAGTGGCATCCGCATTTCTGTTGTCGGTATGGGAAGCGGTCAGCGTCTTGGCGAGAAGGAACGGTCTATCGTGCGTCTGATCGCGATAATGGCTCCGAATGTCATAATGATGCTGACGGTCGCTCCGGCGGCGATTGCTTTCATGGGTGAGCTTCCTGATATGCCCGCGCTTTCGAGCGGCCCTGTCCATGAGCCGGATATGGCTGCCATGGCTGCGATCGCTATGATCAGCAGCGCGGCGTTTACTGCCATAATCAGCCGGCTGTAGTAGCCGCCGATCTGTGAGGCTGAGAATCCCTCAAGCATCAGCAGTTCGGTGGTCTGACGGTTTTTATACAGCAGCAGCCATACGCTGAGCAGCAGCAGTCCGAACGAAAGCAGTGTGATGACAGCACCCACTCCTGCTATTATGGCGGTGAGCACACCGGCTATCATCGAAGCGCGTCCTGCGAAGGCCTTGTCACCTCCGAGATCGTAACTGTTGTCAGCCAGATATGCTTTTATCGCCGGGTCGCCCGGATTGTCAGTCTCGACAATGACTCTTGACGGATGCATCTCTGTTTCGCCGCCGGCGTACACGCTGTTGGCCCAGTCCATAAACGATTGGGGCACCGCGATAGTGTTGAGCCGATTGGAAAAGCCGACTATTCGTGCTCTGAACGTGTGGCGCAGGCCATTGCCAGCTACAGTAAGATTGATCGGGAGCAGGCCGCTCATCGTGTCGCTTATCTGCGGCAGACCCCTTGATGAAGCGAATCCGAAATTATATAGCGCCAGATAATCCTTGCTTATGACGATAGGCACGATATCCGTCGTTCCGGGCGTGAATTGCCATTGAGATGGATCGGTCTCCACAAATTCGTCGGGTAGCGATTCGAGAAACAGAGCGGTCGACAGGCTGTTGTCTCCCAGATCGATGCCGGCACTGACACTGAACCCGGCGGTGGTGAAGATGCCCAGCCGTTTTACCCATGGTTGATTTTTCATCCGTTCTATCTCTTCGACGGTGAATCCTTCGGCGCCGCCGGTGATGCTGCCTACGCCGCTCACACCGTGGGAGATCACCAGATAGTCGGTCGATCCATCGGCAGAGGATGTCGACGTAATGTCAGTGTAGAATTTGATAGAAGTCAGTATTATGACGAGTCCTACAAGGCTTGATGCCGCGAAAGCAGCTATCTGGCCAAGACTGATGTTGCGGCGCAGAAGCCGTCCGAGAAGCTTGCTGTCGGTCATAGAGTGTAAGTGGTTGTGTAATTGAGCAGGAGTGGATTCCCGACTGAGGTCACGATGATGCCGGCCCCAGTGGAGGCGGCTTCTTCTTCGATGAAAGCTGAGACAGCCCGGTTGCTCTCCGTGTCAAGATGGCTTACCGGCTCGTCGAGAAGCATGAAATCCGAGGGTTGAGCCATTGCACGTATGATGGCCACGCGTTGCTGCTGTCCCACCGACATCCGTCCAACATGCGTGTCGATGCGGTCGGCTATTCCAAGGCGTTCGAAAGCCTCTTTGATCCATTCAGTAGATCTCCATCCAGTGAGTGACATTTTTATCTCCACGTTTTCACGAGCGGTGAGCTCGGGAAACAGCAGCATCTCCTGGGGCAGCCATGCCAGAGCCCGTCGACGGAGGGCAGTCCAACGCGCCTTGTCGAACTTTCTGATATCATTACCGTCGAAAGCTATCATGCCATTGTAATCCGTCCGTCGCCCATAAATGAAGCTTATAAGTGATGACTTGCCCTTGCCTGACGACGACTCGACAAGCACACGGCTCCCCCGGTCTATCGTGATCGTCCGGCAGGAAAGCCAAATGTCAGATTGCAGTCCGGCGTTTTCATCAGCAAATACCTCAGGGACCAGGCCGTGGATTGAAATGGTTTGTATCATTCGGCGATTTTGCTGAAAGTTCGGATAAGAGTGGGAAGGATAGGGCTGTCGCCGCATTCGGTCAGACGGAGGGTCACCATATTGTGGGTATTGCCTACTTCTGCAGCAACGGTGATTCCGTATCCGGCCGAAGGGATGAACTCCTCCAGAGTCGATCGGTCGATCGTGAGGACAGCGGCTCCGAGCTTGCCCTTGATCATGTCGACGAGAGGGCCCTCGGGAGTACTCTTTGAAGGCATGAAATTAGATATGGCGAGGCATCCGTCGATATACGCCGCATGAAACCGATAGCTTCCGAAGCCTACAGACAGTGACCCGTCAGCAGCTTTGCTGACAGGCAACCCCAGCTTTCCTACATAGGAGCTGACTGTCTGCATGGCTTTGTCGGCGGCTGCCGCCGGCATCTGCGCCATGATTATGAACCTTACCGCGCCCTCGTCGAGATCGGTCAGCAGATTTTCTCCGGTCGGAGCTGCTACTACGGATATCGTGCCGTCGATATCTTTCAGATACGGAAGAATAGCCTCATAAAATCCATAATAAGTGAAGCCTCCGATCATGCCGACAGCCTTGCCTATGGCATCCCAGTCTACATTGTCCCTGTCAATGCCTGCGGCCATCAGAAGGGCTGCAGGCTTCGGTGCATAATTGAGAAAACGAGTGTTGATTGGTTCCAGACCGGCAGTCGGAGCTACCATGCCATTGTCGTTAACACGGAAATGATCGAAAATCAGTGCATTGTTGTCAATGTCCATTTCTATGCACTGCCATTGGTCGGTAAAATTCTTTCCGGCTACAGCCAGACCTGCCAGCATCTGGCGACGACGCAGGAAATCACCGACTCCGGGCACTTTCAGTATACTGCCGTCGCCATCGGGATCTGTCGCTTTCTTCACCATCGCCGCCGGCGAGCTCATGGATGATCCAGCCGCTATCCACACTTGTCTGTTGCGTGTATAGGCCTTCAGAGAGTTAGCAGACCGGTAGGCCGTGAAGCCGTCGGAATCTTTCGCCGACGGCTCGCCGAGAGCGATTTTGAGCGAATCCTCATCCGTCACGGTGCCTGTGAGCCAGATGTCCCGTCCGCCGGCGTCGACTATCATGAATATTTCCGAGAGGTCAACGGCCCCTTTGAAACGACTTATCTTTTCAGCAAAAGCAGGAGGCAGTGACTGGCCGCATTCCGATGCGATCCTGTTGATGTCAAGACGAGCCAGAGCGTCGACGTCGGCGGGAACGGTGTCGAGCAGTTCGACCTCCCTGTTGCAAGCGGCGGCCATCATACAGATGGCCGCCAGTATAAATAATCGGGTGGATTTCATAGAAACAAGTGATTACTGAAGTCGCGATAGAGCTTCACCTATACGTCGCATCGCTTCACGGATATTGTCGTCGGATGTGGCGTAGCTCAGACGGATATATCCCGGCAGACAGAAGGCTGAGCCTGCCACCGTGGCCACGTGTCCCTCTTCGAGAAGGTACATAGCCAGATCTGAATCGGTATCGATGACCTTGCCGTTGAAGCTTTTGCCAAGATAGGCCGAAACCTCGGGGAAAAGATAGAATGCTCCCTGCGGACGATTGACTTTTAGTCCGGGTATCTCGCTTGCGAGGGATACTACCAGATCGCGGCGACGCTCGAAGGCCTTACGCATCTCCTCCACGCAGTCCTGCGGACCGAGATATGCCGCTTCTGCTGCTTTCTGTGCTATCGACGAGGGATTGGATGTATACTGACTCTGCAGTTTGGAGCAGGCCTTGGCTATGGGAAGGGGAGCGGCAAGGAATCCGATGCGCCATCCGGTCATGGCATATGCTTTCGACACTCCGTTGATCACCACCGTTCGGTCGGCGATTGCGGGGAACGCCGAAAGAGAAGTGAAGCTTCCGGTGAAGTTGATATGCTGATATATCTCGTCGGCTATGACAATGATCTGGGGATGACGGCTGATGACGTCGACCAGACCCTGCAGCTCCTCACGCGAATAGACGCTGCCTGTCGGATTGGAGGGCGTGCAGAGAATAATAAGCTTAGTCCGCGGAGTGATAGCTGCCTCAAGCTGTTTCGGGGTGATCTTGAAGTCCTGCTCGATGCCGGCAGGCACGAGCACGTTGGTGCCTTCGGCCAGCTTGACCATCTCCACATAGCTTACCCATGCGGGAGTAGGGATGATGACTTCGTCGCCGGGATTTACGAGAGCGAGCACCGCATTGCAGAGCGCCTGTTTTGCGCCGTTAGACACTACGATCTGTTCCGGCGCGAAATCGACGCCGTCGGTATCCTTAAGATTCGCGGCTATCGCCTTGCGGAGTGACATATATCCCGGTACCGGAGTATAGAATGTGAAATTATCGTCAATCGCACGTTTTGCCGCCTCCTTGATATGTTCGGGGGTATTGAAATCAGGCTCTCCTACAGAGAGATTGATTACATCGACTCCGCTGGCTTTGAGCTCGGCGCTTTTTTGCGACATGGCAAGGGTCTGAGAGGGCGAAAGCGACTCTACGCGTGTGGATATTCTGTTCATATTGGATATGTATTTTGTTTCAGAATACAAAATTATGACTTAAAGCTCAAAATACCAAACAAAAAATGAGGCCGTGTATGGCCTCAGGGTCGGATGGGGCATCAGGTGTGGTTCAGTTTATATATAAAGCCTGACGGAAAACCGGAAGAAGGCGTTCGTCGGGCTGATATACTCTGGCGAATTGCCTGATGATGCTGACGGTCATCGGGTATGGGCCGGAATCAGCTGCGGGCTTATGATCGGTGGCCGATGGCTGTCGGTCAGAGAGTTTGATAGACTTCGGTTTCTGTTTCACGATTATCTAACGCGAGCCATAGCCGGTTTATTTTACGTCTACGCTATTTTTGATTAATTTTGTAGCGAAATACTACTCGCAATGCAACGTACACTATTACATGATGTCTGGGATCGGGAGCACCTCTGGCACCCGTATACCTCGACAATCGACCCTCTTCCAACATATAAAGTCGAGTCAGCCGAAGGAGTCAGAATCCGGCTTGCCGACGGCCGCGAACTGATCGACGGCATGTCGTCGTGGTGGTGTGTGATCCATGGATATAACAATCCGCGTATCAATGAAGCCGCAGTGCGTCAGATGGAAAAGATGAGCCATGTGATGTTCGGCGGTTTTACCCATGAGCCGGCCATCGAGCTCGGCAAGGCCCTCCTGGAGGTCTCTCCGCCGTGCATGCATAATCTCTTTTATGCCGACTCCGGTTCGGTGGCGGTGGAAGTTGCCATGAAAATGGCCGTTCAGGCGTCGGTTGCCCGGAGCGGATCACACCGTAAGACAAATTTTGTGACGATACGAAGCGGTTATCATGGCGATACCTGGAACGCAATGTCGGTGTGCGATCCTGTGACAGGAATGCACGGAGCTTTCGGATCCTCGCTCCCGGTCAGATTTTTTGTCGAGTCGCCCTCTGTGAGATTCGGCCAGGAGTGGCGCCCGGAGGCAATGCAGTCGCTTGAGCAGACACTTCGGCAGCATGCAGATGAAATAGCTGCGCTGATTCTTGAGCCGGTGGTACAGGGCGCGGGAGGCATGCGGTTTTATCATCCGCAGTATCTTGTCGAGGCGCGCCGATTGTGCGATAAATACGGAGTCTATCTTATATTCGATGAGATCGCCACAGGATTCTGGCGCACCGGACGGTTTTTCGCTTGGGAGCATGCCGGTGTGGCTCCCGACATAATGTGCGTAGGCAAAGGCCTGACAGCCGGATATCTGACTATGAGTGCCGTTATGACGACGAAGGATGTGGCCGACACGATTTCTTCAGGAGAGGCCGGAGTGCTGATGCACGGCCCTACTTTCATGGCCAATCCGCTTGCATGCGCCATAGCCATAGAGTCGCTGAAAATGCTCAGGGAGGAGGATATGGCTTCGCGGCTCGCTTCCATGGAATCAAACCTGCGCACCCTCCTCGCCCCTGCCCGTAATCTCGACGGTGTGGCCGATGTAAGAGTGCTTGGCTCTATCGGTGTGGTCGAGATGGAGCATCCGGTCGATGTGGGGATATTTCAGAAAAAGTGTGTGGAGCGGGGCATCTGGGTAAGACCCTTCGGACGCAACGTGTATGTAATGCCTCCGTATGTGATTTCCGACAGCGATCTCGCCACGCTGACAGGGCAGATGCTGGAGATACTTGAAGAAACCGGAGAAGCCGATGGAAAGCATTGAGGATAGCCTCCAGCGGCTGGGCCGCAGCGGCAATCTGCGCAACATTCCGCCCGACTCGCGCGGCGATGGCCTGGTGGATTTCACCTCCAACGATTATCTTGGCCTTGCAGCCGACAGTTATCTTCAGGATGAATTTTTCATGACGCTGGGTGATGACCGTCCGTCGCTGACATCCTCGGCCTCACGTCTGCTCGCGTCGGATCAGATATCATATCAACGCCTGGAGGAGACACTTGCACGGCTCTACGGGCGGAAGGCCCTTCTTTTCAACAGCGGTTATCATGCCAACACCGGTCTGATTGCGGCCCTAGCTCCTGCGGGAACGCTTATAGTCGCCGATAAGCTTGTGCATGCGAGCATCATCGACGGTTACAAGCTTTCCGGCGCGGATCTTGCCCGATTCCGTCACAACGATATGAATCATCTCGAAGCGATAGTCAGATCGAAATCGGATGCTTACAGCCGGATACTTGTCGTGACTGAGAGTGTGTATTCTATGGATGGCGACAGCCCGGATATAGATGCATTGCTTGCGATAAAAAGCCGTTACCCTTCGGTGATGCTATATGTTGACGAGGCTCACGCCTTCGCGGTCAGCGGTCCGGGCGGACTTGGCCTCAGCATGGATTCAGAGAATCCGGACGGCATTGATGTGCTGGTCGGCACGTTCGGTAAGGCGGCGGCTTCGGTAGGGGCGTTTGCAGTGATGAGCGATACATTGAAGAGTTATGCGGTCAATAACGCCCGCAGCCTCATATTCTCTACTGCTATTCCGCCGCTCAATGCCGAATGGACACGTTTTGTGGTGGAGCGTCTGCCTATGCTTGAAGAGCGTCGGCGTCATCTCAGGATATTGGCCGCCCGGCTGCATAAGGGTCTTATGGATCTTATTCCGGCCGGCTCAAAACTTATTCCTGCCGAGAGCCATATTCAGTATATCGTTACCGGCAGCGCCGATCGGGCGGTCGCTCTCTCGCAGGCGTTGAAAAGACGCGGACAGAAAGTGCTTCCGATACGTACGCCGACCGTACCTCCCGGCACCGAACGTCTGCGGATTAGCCTCAGTGCTGCAATGACTATGAAAGATATCGACTCATTGATTGATTCGCTGCGCCATGAAATTTGAGCTGATATCCAAAGGGTCGCAGCGGCTCATTATTCTTTTTGCCGGATGGTCGACAAGGCCATCGCTCTACAGAGAATTTGCCCGTCCGGGTTTCGATCTGATGGTAGTGTATGATTACACTGATTTCATTTTTTCGCCTGAAGAGTCGATCGGCCAATATCAGGAGATATGTGTGGTAGCGTGGTCATATGGCGTAGCCGCCGCTCACCGGTGGCTTGCCTCTAATCCCGACATCCCTCTGACGAGGACTATTGCCGTGAACGGTACGCCATGGCCTGTGGATGAATCACGCGGCATATCGCCGAGAGTATTCGATCTGACTCTGCGCACTCTGTCCGACAAATCGGTAAGGGAGTTCCGAAAGCGCATGTTTAAGCTCGGTGACTCTTTTCCGTCTTTTGAAGATGTCGCTACGGGCTGTCTGGGCCATGAGCTGGAATCTATATCATCCCTTACATGCAATGCCCCGGCGGCGCAAGACTCTATTGGTCTGTGGGATAAGGTGGTTGTTTCGGCATCAGACCGTATAATTCCCTATGACAGTCAGCTTAATGCATGGAAAGGACATCCTGATATAATATTGACTGACTGGCCCCATTATCCCCACTGGGATACGGTGCTCTCCATGGCTTCAGTTGATAAAGAGACCGTCGGACGGAATTTTTCTCATGGCGCGCCGACCTACGATGAAGAGGCCTCGGTGCAGAGGGAGATGGCTCGGCGCCTATCCGAGATGTGGCGACTCTCATCGTCAGGCAGAATCCTACGCGATGTGGTAGAGATCGGCCCCGGTACAGGGTTGTTTACCCGATGCTATATGTCATGGCTTGAAGGAGCGGAATTGTCGTTCTGGGATCTGGCTGATATGAGGCCTGATCTTCCCGGCGGGAAAAAGATATGTGATGCCGAGCTTGAGATCCGCCGCTTGCCCGATGCGTCGGTCGATGCGATAGCCGCGTCGGCATCAGTGCAGTGGTTTAATTCGTTAAGGCGTTTTCTTGAAGAGTGCGGCAGAGTGCTCCGTCAGGGCGGACAGGTAGTGTTGTCTACATTCGGGCGTCAGACTTTCAGAGAGCTTGAAGGGATAGTGAGGCCGTCGGCGACATATTTCGGCCCAGAGGAACTTTTGACTCTGATGCCGGATTCGATGAAACCCGAGATCACTGATGGCCCGTCGATTACTGTGGAGTTCGAGTCGCCATCGGCTCTGTTGCGCCACATGAGTCTAACAGGGGTCAACACCTCATCTTCGGGGAGCATTGTTGCCGCCCGCACCATATTGAAAGAAGGCATCACGACTCTTACTTACCATCCGGTATATGTAATTCTGACAAAGCAATAATTGTCTGAAGGATGAGGAATATTGTTGAAAGTAATCAGGATTTGAGTCAAATGTTCTAATTTTGCGGATATGTCTATATTTCTAAAATCTATGAGGATATATCATCTTATGGTTTCGGCAGCGGCAGTCGCTGCGGTATTTGCTTGCATCGATACGGTTTCGGCTGCTGACGGACGTTCTGCGGGACATGACGATTACAACAGCACGCGCTCGGCTGTAGAACGGCTGATGAGGCGCGCCGTACCACGCCTTCAATATGATCCTGCGATGCCTGCCGACAGTCTGGCGCCATGGAGAGAAGAGATGTCGGCCGCCATGCGCAGGCTTATGAACTATCCCGCGGCACCAGCTGCTTTGCCACGCAGGATATGTGAGGCCCGTCGCGACGGATATACGGTGGAGCGTTGGGAATCATTTCCGCTTGATGAGCACCCGGTAGCTTTCTTCGTGATGCGTCCCGATAGCGCCCATGCGAGTCATGCGGCAGTGTTGTGTATTCCGGGTTCCGGTCAGACCAAGGAGTTGCTGGCAGGGGAGCGTGAGGGCAATTTCTCGCTTGATGGTGCTCCTGACTCTATAGTGCGGCGCCAGGCCATGGGACTCCACATGGTCAGGCGTGGGCTGACGGCAGTCGTGGTTGACAATCCATGCTTCGGAGAGCAGTCCGACCAGGGAGTGTATGATGACATCACCCCGTCGCGTTTTCTGCTTGAGATGGGATGGAGCTATCTCGGTCTGGCTTCATGGAACGACAAGGTTGTGCTCGACTGGATGAAGACTCAGCCCTATATCAACAAAGAACGTATCATTGTGAGCGGTTTCTCTCTCGGCACCGAGCCTCTGATGGCTCTCGGACTGCTTGATGACTCAATATATGCGTTTGTCTACAATGATTTTCTCTGCCGTACACGTGAACGGGCTCTGGTGCTCAATGCACGGGATGACAAGGGACGGCACGGATATCCCAATTCCATCCGCCATCTGATACCGGAATTCTTGACTGAATTTGACTTCCCCGACATCGTTGCGGCTCTTGCTCCGCGTCCGGTGATTTGCACGGAGGGCGGTCTCGACCGCGATTTCCGGCTTATTGAAAATGCTTATGATAAAACCGGAGCGCCCGAAGCTTTCGAATGGCATCATTATGCTAAATATGCTGATCCCGCTGACCGAACCGACTATGAATCGCTGCCCGATGGACTGTCGCGCGACGAATTCTACCGGATGGTAAATGTCGACGGGCCCAACCATTATTTCAAGATGGAATGGGTGGGCCCGTGGCTTGATCGTCTGCTCGCTCCGCAGAAGCAGAATCGTGACGACTGACGGCGGTCAGCGCGATTCTCCGAACTCCGACTGTTGGCGTTCGACCTCTTTGAGCAGTGCTTCTGTAGCTTCACGCGATCCGGTGACGCAAGAACCGGCACTTCTCACAGTATGACCAGCGGCCTGAGGAACGTCGGCCTCATCATACAGCTGCTTGTCTTCGGGGGCGATGCTCTCAAGTATGATCTCTCCGGCTACCGGGGTGTGGGTGCCCTCGATCAATACCGAGGCCTTTACTTTTATCTTGCCGGGGCGTAATGTCGAACGGAGAATAATCGGCGCTGTACCCCATTCAGTCCTGACTGGATTTGTCAACATTTCCGGTGAACCCAGTAATATGCCTTCTCCCTCTGCTTCGAATCTCACCACAGCGTCCGACAGCCGTTTGACATTACCGTCGGCATCGCATACCGACGCAACAAGTACTATGAAGTCTGATCCGTCAGCACGCAGACTCCGACCTTCGTTATCGGCCGTGAGCATCAGTTTGGCGGGACGGCGCGCCGGTCTCACACGGTGAGTGGCTACAACTTTGCCGTCAACAATGCCCTCGGCCAGCAGCCATACATCCTTCCCCTTGCCTTTGCGGGTAAGCTCCTTGTCGGTCATGAAATCATATACATTCCTGAATGTGATCACCGGAGAAGCTATCCCTCTCGATTCAGTGGAGTCACGTCGCCATGTCAGCGGCTCTCCCCCCTCGCAGAATGTGAGCCTTACTTCCGGACAGTTTGAATATACCGTCACGTCCGACGGTGAAAAAGGCGTCATGGCGTGGGCCACATAGACCATGGGGTCGGCTTCTCCGACTGGCACCTGCGAACGGAACATCTCATAGCTCAGTTTAGGCTGACGGAACGCATCCATGATTCCGCCATAGAACGGATCGGGATGATAGCCCCTCTGATGATCCATGGAGTGCCAGAGACAGCCGCCGACATGCTGCCGCGACGTGCGTCCGAGCGATTCGAGAGCCGTATACGTATAGCTTGGCTGAGCATAATGGAGGGCCTGCACCAGCTGTGGCATCTCTCCCCATGCCCGGGCGGCACGCGATGGAGAATTATGGGAGTTCCAGTCGTCGACGTTATCTCCCCACTCACGGGTGAAATAGCTTATCTTAGGATCTGTGTCCTTGACGGCATCATGTGCGTCGCCCCCGGCAGGGTGGGCAAAACGCACGTCGAATGCCTCGGCTCCGCGGGCAGCTGCGTCGGAGGCCGACCAGCACGACGGATAAGGGTACTCTTCCTCGACAGTGGCTTTGGCGCGCTTCGCAAAGTCAGCCGGATACCATGTCTCGTTAAGAATCGGTTCCCAGAGCCATATCGAGGCATGATTGCGGTCGCGGCGCACGAGCTGACGCATGGCGGAATATACACGTTCGGCGAATACAGGATCATCGTTCCAGAACTGCCAGCCGGGAGTGTTGGCAATGACAAGCAGACCGAGTTCGTCGCAGGCATCCATGAAAGCCGGATCCTGCGGGCAATGGGCATTGCGTATCACTTTCATTCCTGCACGCCGCAGTTTGAGAGCATCGCGCCAGTGGGCCGAGTTGCTGACGGCATTGCCTACAGTGGCGAAGTCCTGGTGACGGTTGGCGCCGATAAGAGGAGTGGGATATGGCTCGCCGTTGAGCCAGAATCCGTCGGCTCCGCGGAACTCTACGCTTTTTGCTCCCACACGTTGCCGGAGAGCATCCACAGTGTTGCCGTCGCGGTCGGTGACAGTCACGATGAGATTGTACAATTCCGGGTGTTCAGGCGACCACAGACTGGGATTGTCGATCTTTATGGTAGTTCCTGCAGTGACAGCTTTCCCCTTTGCTATATGTAGGGGACGCCGGTCAGAAGCTGCCGTATTTCCATCTTTTGTTTTCAGTTCATATCTTACTGTGCCGTCGAATCTTTTGCCGCTTTCGTTGGCTATGTGGGCCTGTACCTTCATATCGGCGCTTTTGGCGCTTACATTGTCAAACGCCACAAGCACCCCGCCTCCGGCCGTTACTCCGGCAAGATTGGGATCTGTGACATGAACCGGGTTTGTCGCCACGAGCCAGCAGTCGCGGTAGATGCCTCCGAAATATGCGAAATCGAGGGCTTCCTGAGGCTTTCCGGGCGGATATGTCGGATCATTGGAGTTATCGGTCATTACTGCGATCACATTTCTCGCTCCTGGTTCCAGAAGGTCTGTCGCGTCAATGACTACCGGAAGATATCCGCCATAGTGTGTGGCCGCCTCACGTCCGTTGATCCATACTCGGCTCCGGCCCATTATCCCCTCGAAATATAGAGTCAGTCTGCGGCCGGCAAGAGAGTCGGGCAGATTGAGATATTTTCTGTACCATGCCTCACCGCGGTAGTTGACGCATCCGCTGGCTTCAGCAGGAAGAAGCTGGAGCCCGTCGGGCAGATTCACTCGCGTCCAGGCCGAATCGGCTGCATAATCTTTTGCTTCCGCTCCCGGAGCGGTGCCGAGATGAAAACGCCATGCCGGATTGACCGACCAGACGTCGCGACCCGACGAGGGCACGGCATAGAATCCGGCCGTTGAGAACTCCTGGCCATGAAGAGTGATGACGGCCAGAGCCGCAGCTGCGGCAGCTATTATTCTAAGGTATTTCATGGTTATGAAAAAATGATTCAGTTTCGGAAGTCAATACCATGTGACTCCGTTGCGTATTGACGAACGTTTGTCGTACTTTACGTCCTGAAGTAGCGAGGAGTTGACCGAAATATGGAAATTATAAGATTTGTATGGGCCTACAGGAACGAAACTTGCGCGCATCGTGAAGCAGTGAAGGTTGCGTGATATGTTGCAGTTCATGTAAGCTATCTTATGGGTCTCGAAATTGTATGAGGCGCTGAACGAGAAATTCCAGTTGGCTGTAGGCTGTATGTTGCCCGAGAAGCTGAGATTCTGCGTTATCTTGCCGTCATAGTCCATCTTCTTCTTGTTGAACTTGCCGTAGGCGTATCCTATCGAATAGTTGAACGACAGATTCCAGGGCACATTCCATTTCATATAGCCTTCGGGCGTAAGATCAATGTCGGTGTCGCGGTTGCCTCGCGGATCACGGTCGGCATCGGGAGCATTCGCCATCGGGTCGTCGGGATCCGTTTCTCCCGGGTTCCGTCCGTTTCTGTCGTTCTTGCCGGAGTCTTTTTTGTCTTTGTCGCGCTTGCGCTTGAATGTGTTGTTGTTGAGCGTATAGGAGAAAGAAGTGCCGGTGCTTGCCAGTTTGGCAAGTCCCTTGCCGGCCTGAAGTCGCGTGCGGTTGACCCTTACCGGGTTTCCGGCCTGATTGAGCTGATAGGTATATACATCCCAGGTCGCCGACAGATTCAGATTGAAATTTTTCATCAGCTTGAGCAGAAGCGACGTGTTGATATTGCTCCAGCGCAAGGAGTCGGCAGCGAAATTATAGCTCTGGCTGACCGAAAGGTTCTCGATGAGCGACACTTTCCGCTCGCCGATTGAATCATTATCGTCCTTCACTTTCATCTCCACATTGTTGGCCAAGGAGAAGCTTACCGTACCAGTGCGTCCCACGCCGGGAACACCAAACAATGCGTTGGGGTATTTCGAATACTGACGCGTCTGCATCACTCCCTGAGCGTCGGGATACTGATATGTGCCGTAGTATCCGAAGAATGATGATCCGAAGTCGGGCGATCCGCTGAATGAAATGGTGGGCGTCATGACGTGGCGTATCATCTTCACCTTGTCGCCGAGGAAGGGCAGCGGCTGGAAAAAGCCGTAGATTTTGGTGTCAAGAGCCACCGATGCGGAGAAATCCCACACGTTATAAAACGAGTAGCTTGTATCGCATACCTCCACCGATGCATTCGGATCCCACTGACGGTTGACCTTCATGGTATACATTCGGTCGGTGATGCTTACCGATGGCGTGACGTTGATATAGTTGAATATATTGAAGGTGGCGGAGATCGGTATGCTGTGGCGCATGCCGTTGCGCCAGTCCTTGATAAGGCTTTTCTTGAAAAACTGATCCTGCTTGGCCGTCAGCGAGTTGTTGAACACGCCCGAATAGGAGAGCTTGATTTTCTCATACCATTTTTCGGCGCCTACCGCACGCTTGCGTTTGAAAGGGGCCAATTGTGAAAGGCTTACTGTCACATTTGGAAACGATACGGCGAGGGTGGAGTCCTGGGTGCGCTGCGCGATGTTGGCTGTCGTGGAGAACGACCATTTAGAGCCCGGTTTGCGGTAGGTCATATTGACGGTAGAGCTCTTGGTGTTCTCAGTGAATGAGTTGGAGTAGTAAGAGTTAAGATTGTTTCTGGAATAGCCCGACGTGGTGAAATTCACCGACGCAGAGAAGTTGAGCGCCGGATTGGCCTTGGCGTCCTGCGAATGGCTCCAGAGCACCTGGAAGTTGGTCATCGCCTGATAGTCGGGCGCTCCTTTGTCGCCTGTGATGGTCTTAAGGTAGCTGAGATTGAATGATCCGCTGTATTTATAGCGCTTTACGTAGGCCGAGCGGGCCTGCAGTCCCCAGGATCCCTTGGTGTATATTTCACCGGTAAGAGCGAGATCGATATTGTCGTTGATGGCAAAATAATATCCGCCGTCCGACAGATAGAATCCTCGGTTGTAGTCATCTCCGAAAGTCGGGAAAATAATGCCCGACGAGTATTTTTCAGAGAATGGAAAGTAGCCGAACGGCACGGCAAGAGGCAGAGGCAGCCCGGCAAGCACCATATAGGCAGGCCCGACAACGATATCTTTCTTTGGTTTAACCTTAGCTTTTGTGAGCTGGAAGTAGAAGTGGGGATTGTCATGATGGTTGCAGGTGGTATATCGGCCGTTCTGCAGGAAGATGGTGTTTTCGTCCATTTTTTTTGCACGGCCGCCTGTCAGATAACCCTCTCCCTGCTCCGTAATGATATCGGTAATGATGCCTTTTTCCGATTTGAAATTATATTCCATGGTTTTGGCCTCATATGCCGTCCCGTTGTCATTGAAAACAGGCGACCCCTGGATTTCTCCGGCAGAGTCGGGGCGACCTACCGCATATACTGTGGAAGTGGCCATGTCGAGATGGATCTCGTCAGCATCAATTTTCTGGGGGCCGTAGCTGACGGAGCTGCTTCCGTAGATATAGGCATTGTTGCGGCCGACAATGACCATGGAGTCGCTGGCCGAAATGTCTACAGGATTGTCGAGATCGGTTTTTACGCGTGAAATTCTCGGCCCTGTCTGCTCATTGTCGCCGACAGTATCAGGCGATATCCGGCGTCGCTCGAGAATGCCAGACAGATCGGTCGAGTCGCTGTTCAGGCCGGGGGATGCTGTGGAATCGGCGACTATGCCATGTAAGGTGTCGGGCGCAGTGACAGGCAGCACGCGTTGTTGCCGGGCGGTCGGCCCGGCAAGCGATGCTGAAGCTGTGGCGGCAAGCATAGCCGTGGCTGTCAGCAAAATATATAATTGAGAGTGCCTCAAAAGTGAATTAACATTGGTTAGTCATGCAAAGTTACTTCAAATCATCGAATAATTCCTCTCCGCAATGCTCTTTTTTGACTCTGCCGGTCATGAAATAGCTGTTAAATCATTGTAATCGGTCAGGCAGCATATGATCATAGGCGACCTGTTTCCGATAATTAAGGCGTCATGTCAGATTGTTTGAATCCTGACACGACGCCTTGACTTTACTCCGGATGGCATGCCTTCTGTTTAGAAGGATGTGATCACTGGGATGTTGGCCGATTAATTATTTGCGGTCTTTTTTCTTTTCGAGCTGACGTTCTATAGCCTCCAGGCTGAGGTCGATGGCCTCTTCGAACGAGTCGGCTGTTTTCGTCGCTACGAAGTCCTCCTGCTGAGGCACCGTGACTTTTATGAGCGCCTCCTTGTTCATGGCTGTCTCCGGCTTTACGACCTTGAGGGTCACGTCGACAGTGGAGATGCTGACATTGTGGCGTGCGAGTCGCTGGGCTTTCTTGTTGATGAAGCTTACGAGCTTTTCGGCGATGTCGAAGTGGATTGCCTGAATTTTTACTTCCATGATTGACCTCCTTTTTTTAATGCACGTGGATGTGCGTGTTGGTAATTTTGTTGAAGTTCTCTGTATGTAATGTGAGTGTAGATTTGCGTTGTTGAAAGCGATTCGTGCCCGAGCAGACGGCGGACGGCATTGATGTCGGCGCCGTCGTTGAGCATATCGGTAGCGAACGAATGGCGCAGCACGTGGGGGCTGCGGCGCACGGCTGTAGATGATTCGAGAGCGCGGTGGACTACGTTGTACACCAGCTTACGGTAGAGCGGACGTCCGTCGGCCCGGACGAAAAACAGTTCGCTCCTGCCTGCTGTCTGTTCGCGTAGTGTACGGTAGTGTCTGATCATGTCGGCGAGTTCTGTTCCGAATGGGATGAGTCTGTCCTTATTACGCTTGCCGTGCACTTTTAGTTCACCGCGTCCGATATCTACTCCGGCATCAGTGAGGCCGGTGAGCTCGGAGCAGCGCATGCCTGTGGAATAGAGCATATCTACGATCAGACGGTCGCGCACCTCTTCGAAATCGTTCATGTCAAGCTCTTTGTCAAGCGCTGCGGCAGTCTCTTCAGGTCTGATGAATACAGGCAGAGGTTTTTCAAGTTTCGGAAGAGTTAGCTCCGCGGCCGGATTTGATGCCAGCCCGCGACAACGCATCATCCACCTGTAGAACGCTCTGACAGCTTGCACCTTGCGGCGTATGGTGCGGGGCGATGATCCTCGTTTCGACAGTGAGAAGAGCCATTCCCTGAGGTCAGGCAGCGTGACCGACGCCGGGTCGAAGCTGTAGCGTCCTCCCGATGTGGTGTCATCGCGCCAGCCCGTAAGGTCACGCCGGTATGCTTCGATCGTGTTGAGCGAATAAGCGAGTTCGCAACGCAGATATGTCAGGAAATCCTCTATCATCGGAAGCGAAGATAACCAATATTTATCCAACCGCCAAATAAATTCCAGCTTTTTTATTCGGACTGATGCAGGATTACTGTTTACAGGTCGTGGCGTTGCTTGCCCTCCAGCAGCCCCGGGGCACGGCGTTTAGTCCCTTTTACACGGGTGAGGTTGTCGCCCAGCTCCGGATATGCGGCTATAGCGGCCAGACTGTGCCCCGGCACGTCTATTTCGGGAATTATGGTAATAAACTGCTCCTGAGCGTAATTCACGATTTCGCGTATGTCATCCTGCGTATAATACCCCGAATATTCGTTGCCATACTCGTCGATGCGCTGACTGCCGATCTCTGTCAGCCGTGGGTATCTCTTGATTTCGATACGCCATCCCTGATAATCGCTGAGATGAAGATGCAATGTGTTTATCTGCTGGCGCCGGGATAATATTTATTCCGTTGTTGTATGAGCTTACGGGCAATACATCGCCCGCATGCACGCTCATTGTAAGGCCGAGAGCCGCAATCAGCGAAAATCCTTTTTTTGCTATGTAATCCATTGCCGGTAGATATGGTTTGTTATATTTACAATATTAACCAAATTTTTTCTTGGGTCAAAACGATGCGAGATCGTTTGAAGCGAATATTTTTGTTAAGTTTCAGTAGGATATGCAGCCCTCGATGTGCGACCTGAGAGAGTATTATCGCGTGGCTCTGAAAAAAATATGTAAATTTGCGGAAACAAATCGTCACACATTATGAGATTAATCACATTTATAGCGGTGGTCATGGCAGCCACCGTGCTGACGGCATCGCCGGCCGACAGCGCAAGATTTAATGTAGCCACATATAATATAAGACAGCTTAATGCCGACGACGATGCCCGCGGTGATTCATGGCAGCGGCGCCGGCAGGTGGTAGCCGATCTGATCAGATTCCACGATTTCGATATTTTCGGCACTCAGGAAGGTTTTCGCAGTCAGCTTGATGATCTGCATGACGCACTGCCCGGCTATGGTTTTATCGGGCGCGGAAGGGACGACGGCGACAAGGCAGGGGAGCATTCGGCCATATTCTATCGTAAGGATCTGTTTGAACTGGTTGATCATGGAGATTTCTGGCTTTCGGAAAATCCGGAAGTGCCTGGTCTGGGATGGGATGCGGCATGCGTCAGGATATGTACGTGGGGACATTTCCGACACCAGCCTACGGGTCGTGAATTTCTGATGTTCAACCTTCACATGGATCATGTCGGGACGGTGGCACGTCGAGAGAGCGCCCGGCTGATCCGCGACAAGATTATTCAGTTGGGCGACAGTCTGCCGGCCATCCTGACCGGAGATTTCAACGTGGATCAGCGGAGCGACGCCTATCGTACGGTGCTTGAATGCGGACTGCTTGATTCACACGACCGCGCCGCAATGGTCTATGAGACCAACGGTACGTTCAACGATTACCGCACCGATGCTTTTTCCGACCAGCGGATCGACCATATATTCGTAAGCCACGGCATCAGGGTGGAGAAATATGGGATTCTGACCGACACATACCGCACTGACGAGGGCGGCGAGGTGGCGCCGGCAAGCGCCAATGCACCCTCTGAACTTAGGATAGGCAATTTCAAGGCACGTGTGCCCTCGGATCATTTTCCTGTCAGAGCCACAGTGGTGCTTTAATCGGTCGCCGCTCCGAATTCATCGTGAAGCGACTCGAACCGTTTTAGCGTCGATTCTGAAATACGCGCCTGTGAAGCCTTGACCCGGTCAAGGCTTTTCTGTTTCATATCGCCGCTTTTTGAATAGAATTTGTCGGCATAGCATATCAGCCGCTCAAGCAGGCTTTCCGGCATATATGAGCGGTCGGCAGGCAGTGGCAGATGCTGATCGGTGATATCGGCCGGCGTGATACCGGAGCCGGTATGGCGCTCGGCAACGCGGGCCGTCGCCTCGCTGAAATGCTCTTTGCGGAGCAGATCGGCTCCGAGATATCCGTGGGCTATATAAGGGGCAGTGCCATGGCAGTGTATGCCGGGCGCATCGGTCAGGAATATGCCTATGTCATGGAGCATGGCCGCTTCCTCCACCATGGCCCTGTCAAGCGGCAGATGGCAACGGTCAGCTATTTCAAGAGCCAGAGAGGCAACAGCGCGGCTGTGGCGCAGAAAAATATCCCGAAGGGGTGACCCTTCGGGATAATACTTGTCTATCAGAGATTGATATGAGCTCATCATATCCCTTCCACTATGGTATTCCATCCGTGTGTGTCGGGCTCTTCGCCGAGCTGCACGGCCCGAAGTTTCTCATACAGACGTGTGGTGATCGGACCCGGCTTGTGGTCTTTTGCCACGATATAATTGATGCCGGTGTCGAGGTCATGGATTTCAGCAACGGGTGATGCCACGGCTGCCGTACCGCAGGCTCCTGCTTCGTCGATCTCGGCGAGCTCTTCGAGAGGAATATGCCGCTCTTCAACCTCAATGCCCATGTCGCGTGCGAGCTGCATCAGGCTGCGGTTGGTCACTGAAGGCAATATCGATTCAGAAGCAGGGGTGATGTAGCGCCCCTGTTTGATGGCGAAGAAGTTGGCCGGCCCACACTCGTCGACATATTTCTTTTCGCGCGGGTCGAGATAAAGCACGGCCGAGTAACCGAGCTCATGGGCCCGTTCGCCGGCTTCCAGACTGGCGGCGTAGTTGCCCCCCACTTTCCATCGCCCGGTGCCCTTGGGAGCTACCCGGTCAAACTCGCGCATGATGCATATGTTGGTGGGTTTGAAGCCCTCTTTGAAATATGGACCGACAGGTGTCACCATTACCATGAAAAGATATTCCGATGAAGGATGCACCCCGATCTGAGCGCTCATGCCCAGTTCGAGCGGACGTATGTAGAGCGACGCGCCGCTTCCGTATGGCGGTATGAAACGGGCGTTGAGTTCTACAGCCTTGATGACCATCTGGCTGAACAGTTCCACCGGCACAGGGGCCATCTTAATGCCGTTGGCCGAAGAAATAATACGCTTGGCGTTCTCCTCCAGACGGAATATGCGAACCTTGCCGTCGACGCCGCGGAAAGCTTTAAGCCCTTCGAATATTTCCTGGCCGTAATGGAGCGATGTGGCGGCCATGTGCATGTTGATCGTATCTGACGATGACACTTCTATCTCGCCCCAGCGGCCGTTGTGATAGCGGCAGCGCACGTTGTAGTCGGTAGGGATGTAACCGAATGAAAGGTTAGCCCAGTCAAGTTCCTGATCCATGACGTTGATGATATGTGGATAAGATTTTGTATGGTTTAGTGCGACAAAGTTACTATTTATTTCGCTCTCGGCCAAATAATTCTCAGTGGTTGAGCCGTGCCAGGTTGTAGGAATACAGCTGGCGTCCGTTCTCGTATATGAATGCCTGGCCTCTTAGATCGGAATTCTTTCGGCAGATCAGCAGAAGCGCATTGGCAGGCGCCACGACATCTACATACGAGGCCTTGGCCACTACGTCGGCAATCTTGGTCCATTCACCGTCGGAAGCGAGATAATACACCTCGTATTCACTGTCCTCATATATGAAATTTCCGTCGGTATGAAACGACACCGATACTACGGCCGCCGGCTTGTTGTTGAGATCATAGGTGAAGAAACTCCTGTCGGCTGGCAGAGTGAAGCGGGTCGACAGATTGTAGTCCTGCAGGTAGTCGGAATTGAAATTGGCCGGGAATTTTTCTATGACCGGACATACACGCCGCTGCTTCATCTCCTTGTCGTCGTAAATGTCCATCTCGCCGATGCTGAAACGTTTCCCTTCCGGAGCGCTCATGCGCAGATACCGGTAAGGTTTGTCCTGTGGCAACGCGATGTTGAGCAGGTCGGTGTATATGGTGTCTGTGTCGTGAACCGTGAAGATCGTGTCGGGATCGGTGAAAGCATAGTCGGCGGAGGCCATGATCGTATATCCGTGAAGATGCTCCGACATACGCATTGCCATTACGTTTGTGAAAGGGGTCATACGGCGTATGCGCACCTTCTTTACTGCCCGTTCAGGTTCAGGACGCAGTATGCGTACGGTAGAGTCGCTTTTCAGGAAGAAAGCGTCGCCGCAGGGTATGAATCCTTCGGGTGTGTGACGGACCGGCGCGAAGATCACACCCGGTTCCAGATCATAGAATGTTACTGATTCGCCATCGCGATATCCAGTGCCGATGATTTCCCAGCTCCCTTCGGTCCATAGTCCCAGATAGGCGCTCTCCTTGGCGGGAAGTCTCACCGGCACCGTAGTGCTGTTGTGCCCGAAATAGTCGCTGGTGACATCCTGGAAAAAAGGATTGTTGAGGCGCGTGGGCAGCGAACGTACATCGTTGAGACGTGCCATCCTTTCTTCCTGGCGTCTGTACGACAGACGGTATACTTTGCCCATAGTCCGCGGCGAACTCGGTCGGCGGCGGCGGTCAGGCACATAGTCGTCAAGCCCGATGGGATAATACGACGATGTCTCGGGATCGCGCACCACTATCCACTGGTAGGAATAGTGGTTGTCGGGCGAGTACATGACATTGTCGGATGTCACGGGAATGCCGCACGACCGCATGGCGTACATGAGCAGATCACACCAGTCGCGGCTGTAGCCCACTCTGTTGCGGAACAGATTCATGGCTGTGCGGTGTGGCGTGAGCAGCTGGTCGTTGAAGATCCATTTCTCGCTCTGGATATATTTGAACAGTATCATGGCCGCTTCAATCACGTCGTCGCCCTTGTAAAGCGAGTCAAGGACATGATCGTAGTGTTCGGCGTAGGTCTTGCGCCATTTTACAGGTGTGTCGTCGCTGATTGAATACGGCAGCAGCAGTTCGCAGAAGTCCTCAAATTCCAGATTCCTGTTCCATGGTCTCTTTTTCCATTGCAGAAAAGCCAGATCTATGTTCTCTATGAGGATTTCTGACGTGACATTTTTCAGATCGTCTTTTCGTGGCAGATTGACTAGAGAAAACTTGTTCCAGCGTTTGAGTTCCTCGGCAGTGAAGAAAAAGTCCACTTCCTTTCGTGTTAGTTTCGCCAGAAATGTTTCCAGGGAGTCGAGCTCGGGGCCTTGATAGGAATAATGGCCCTGCATATTGGATATCAGATATTCGGCGGCGGCCAGCTTTTCAGGCTCGTTTTCATAGTGTTCGAGCACGCTTACGAGCTCGTGACGGTTGTTGCCGGCCCTGTCGAGGGCTTTGGTGAGTTCGGGGGAGTAAGCCGTATCGGATCCGCATGAGCATACCCCGGCCGCGATGACTGTCAGTGACGCCATCGCGATCCGACGCACCAGATTGCTGAGAGTCTTTGCAGTCAGTAACATCAGTCTACGTTGTGAAGCTTATGACCCATGCGCTCTTTCTTGGTGTGCATGTAGAAGCGGTTGTCGTCGTTGGGTTCAATCTCTATCGGCACAATCTCAGCCACCTGCAGGCCGTATCCTTCAAGTCCTATGCGCTTTTTGGGATTATTGGTCATCAGCCTCATCTTTCTTATGCCGAGACGGTGGAGAATCTGCGCTCCCACTCCGTAATCGCGTTCATCGGCCTTATGGCCGAGGTGAAGATTGGCGTCGACAGTGTCGAGTCCCTCTTCCTGGAGCTTGTAGGCTCGTATCTTCTCCATGAGCCCTATGCCGCGCCCCTCCTGACTGAGGTAGAGCACCACTCCCCGCCCTTCGCGCTCTATTGCCAGCATGGAGCGGTGAAGCTGTTCGCCGCAATCGCATCTGCGCGAGCCGAATATATCGCCTGTGGCGCAAGATGAATGCACACGTACCAGCACAGGCTCGTCGGTCGTAACATCACCTTTTATCAGGGCTATATGTTCCAGTCCGGTGGGTTTGTGGCGGAACGGTATCAGGCGGAAATGTCCGTAGGCCGTGGGAAGATTCACCTCCTCGCCCATCTCTACAGTGGATTCGCGGAGCATGCGGTAGGCTATCAGATCGCGTATGGAGATCAGTTTCAGTCCCCATTCGTCGGCTTTTTCCCGTAGCTGCGGAAGGCGGGCCATGGTGCCGTCGGGATTGAGTATCTCTATCAGAGTGGCGGCAGGGCGCAGTCCGGCCAGGCGGGCGAGATCTATGGCCGCCTCCGTGTGTCCCGGGCGGCGGAGCACTCCCTCGTCCTGTGCGTAAAGCGGATGCACATGTCCCGGTCGTCCGAAGTCCGACGGCTTGGCGTCTGGATCCGACAGATGGCGCAGCGTGGCGGCACGGTCATGGGCTGAGACTCCGGTGGTGCATCCTTCGAGTTTGTCTACGGTTATGGTGAAAGGAGTGCCCAGCATCGAAGTGTTTTCATCCACCTGATGAGGCAGGTCGAGTTCGCGGCAACGCGATATGGTCAGGGGAGCGCAAAGCTCTCCGCGGGCGTTCGTCACCATGAAATTGACGCTCTCCGGAGTGGCTTTCTCAGCCGCCATGATGAGATCACCTTCGTTTTCACGGTCTTCGTCATCCACTACTATCACGAATTTTCCTTCGCGGAAGTCAGCGATCGCTTCCTCAATGGTGTTGAGTCTTATTTGTTCCATATATCCGGTGGTTTGCTTTCTTTGCAGTTTATGTATATGTTTGATTTCGATATGTCAGTCTTTCTGCCGCTCTTCGATAAGCTTTATTTCCTCTTTGCTTACTTTTTCGATAGTGGCTGTCTCGCTGTCAAGATGGCGTATGGAGCGTCGGCCTATCAGATATAGCGGCAAGCCTATAGGAAAGATTATTATCGCGCTCCACGCCACCCATCGCAGACCTGTCGGGTGATAAATCCACAGACTGCGCAGTATGGGATAGTCCATGAGCTTCATGACCACAAGTCGCTCGCGTGAGTTGGCGAGATATTCCACCGTCTGCTCAAGCTCGGCCGACAGTGCCTTTAGATCGCCGCGAGGCACTCCGCGGATCCAGTATGAGATATAATTCATACTGTCCGATATCGTCTTACGCAATCGGGATGCGTGCTCCGAAAGATTGCGGAGACGCTCCAGCGCTTCAGGCTTTGCTACCTCCTCCATGATAACTTCCTTCATCTGCACCGAACGCACTTCACCGCGTCCGAGCAGACGACGTATAGCATTGGCGTAAGCGTCGCGATTGAATACAGCCGAGTCGTTGACGGCCTTGTAAGTGAAGAATATGCCCAGAGGCAGCAATACGGCTGCACTCAGCCACATCCCTTCCCACACTTCCAGACGTCCTTCCCGCGCCATCTTGTTGCCAGTGTTGTCGATGATATAGTAGAAGATAAATAGAAACACCGATATCACCAACGGCATCCCGAGGCCACCCTTGCGGATGATCGCTCCGAGTGGCGCGCCTATGAAAAAAAACACAAGGCAGGCAAACGAAAGGGTGAATTTCTTTTGAAGTTCTATGCCGTGGCGCCTTATAGTCTTGCGTTTATCAGCCATAGCATACCCTTTGAACTCATAGTCCTGACGCTGGCGTTTGGTCTTCTCAAGAGCAGTCTGAAGATAACTGAGCGCATAGGCTGAGGTTGATCCCCTGAACACTGAGTCGACATTGAGGCTACGGGCAGCCGCCTGACCGAGGGCGGTGCTGTCATTGCCCTGCGTGAGAGGCATCGACATTAGGCCGGCCGACTGTACGGCTTTGGCATATTCAGAGCCAATGCTGTCCACTTCGCCACGCACCGAATCAATTGTCTCCTGTAGTTCGGCTATGTTTTTGCCTACGTATTGATTGCGCATACCATCTTCATTCATGCGGTTGAAATTGGCATCGAATTTGAGGAGCACCTCTTTATAGTCAAACGATTCGCGTCTGTAAGGAACATTGGCACTGCTCATTTCGGCCTCTTTGAGATTCTCGAACGATTCACCCTGCCACATCCTCAATACAAGATGGGTTTTGTCTTCCGTCATGACAAGTCGTCCGGAGTCGGCAAGTATCACGCTTGCATTGTCAAATCCTTTTGACAGGTCATAGATCATCATATGGTAAAGAGTACCGTTATCGCGGTTTTTCTCCTTGACATATAGGTTGTATCCCGGTATCTGGTCGTAGAAGACACCTTCGGGGATCTCAAGCTCTGGAGATTTCTGGCGCATCGAATACAATAGAGTCCACATTTTGGTCTGCGCCACCGGCAATACGTTGTTCTGGAAAAAAAACGCAGCGATCGCTATCAGGGCCACAAGTACTATCAGCGGACTCATCACTTTGAGCAGTGACACTCCTGAAGCTTTCATGGCAGTCAGTTCGAAGCGTTCCCCGAGATTGCCGAATGTCATCAGCGACGCCAGCAATATGGCGAGAGGCAACGCCATCGGTATCATCGTCAGGGATGCATAGAAAAACAGCTCTCCTATTACTCCGATTCCAAGCCCTTTGCCGACGAAATCATCGATGAAACGCCATAGAAACTGCATCATCACGATGAAGAGGCATATGAAGAACGTCATCACGAACAAGGGTACGAAACTCTTGAGCATGAATCTGTAAAGGCGTTTTATACGTATAGGATGCATCTTCTGAATGATGATGGCTGTAGGGGTCGGTGGTTGGATGTGTTGGATTGGATTGTGCCGGAGGAGATAAGTGCAGGCTTTAATCCGGTCGCAAAGTTACACAAAAAATCCCAATTATCATCGTCCTGTGTCCGGCGGCTGTTTGAGTCCGCCGCATAGCAGGGCGTATTCGGCGGTGGCGTCAAACGACGGACACGCTTTTCGGGCGAAGTCGCGGTGTCCTCTGATTAAGGCTCCCGGGTATCTGCTGACCAGATCGGTCAGAAGTTTGATAAGCGACGATTTTTGGGCATTCGTACGGGTGTCGGCCGGAGTGCCGTCGCGCTCCGTTCCGCCCGCATAGGCCACTCCGATACTTTCGGCATTATGCCCGAGGCAGTGGGCTCCGACAGAGCTCTCCGGGCGCCCGGTCTCGACAGAGCCGTCAAGGCGTATCAGATAGTGGTAGCCGATCTGGTTGAATCCTCGCTGGCGGTGCCAGCGGTCGACATCTGCCGCGCTGACGTTGCGTGAGCGCGGGGTGGCAGTGCAATGCACTATTATCTCAGTGATGGTTCTCATTTCAGCCGCAAAGATACGCAGGTCTCCGCAGGCCTCAGCTGCAGTTTTGTCGTTTATTGCCCTACTATGAGCTCATAGTCGACGACATCAAGCCGGCGCCCGAATTTAAGGCCTACTGCCTTGAACTCCGATACCTGCATGAATCCTTCACGCTCATGAAGTCTGCGGCTTGATGCGTTGTCGGCCGTTATGCAGGCGATAAGCGCATGGATCGAAGGCCGTCTGCGACACTCGTCGATCAACCGGCGCAGAAGGGCGGTGCCGATGCCGAGCCTCTGATATCTTGTATCGACATATAGAGTGGTTTCGGCAGTAGGGCTGTATGAGCGGCTCTGCTTCCATCTGTGACAGTAGGCGTAGCCGGCCACGTCGCCGTCGTATTCAGCCACGACCAGGGGATAATCGGAGGCAATCCCGTCAAGTCGCTGTCTCATCGCATCGACATCAAGCGGTTCGGTCTCGAAGGTGATTGTGGTGTCGGTGATGTAATGGTTGTAGATATCCGTGATTCTGTCGGCGTCCGAGGGCCGGTATTCTCTGATTACTCCCATCTTGGAAATCCTTTGCTGCATACTATGTCCATGCTGCCGGGTGATTCATGCGAGGCCGTTACAATCATGGCCTCTGCCCCCTCCTCATGCTCTATCATCTCCATTGCCGCTTTGGCGGTCATGGCCATGCAGGCTGTTGCCAGAGCGTCGGCGGTCATGGCGTCGCGGGCTATGACGGTCGCCGACAGTGTGGCGCTTTTAACCGGGCGGCATGTCATCGGATCGATGGTATGGCCTATGCGTCCGTTGGAGGTGTCGCGATAGTTGCGGTAATTGCCCGAGGTGGCTATGCCGCAGTCGGTCAGTCCTATCGTAGTCAGCCCGCGGCGGCCGGGCGCAATTGTGCTGTCGGATGGAGTGTCGATCATTATATGCCATTTCTCGCGTGCCGGATTGTGGCCGCCTACGCATATTTCTCCACCTATCTCCACCATGTAATCATCCACGCCGTTGCGTTTCATCATCGCTGCCACTTCGTCGCATCCGAGTCCCTTCGTTATCGCGCTGAAGTTGAACTGTGTCGAGGCTGATTTTTTGATCATTCTGCCGTCGGCCACATAGCATCTGTCCATACCCACGATCGCTCTGACACTGTCTATGGCTTCCGAAGATGGCTCACCATCTGTATCCTCGTATCCGAACCCCCACAGATTGACAGCAGGCGCCACTGTCGGATCGAATTTGCCGCCGCTGATTGCCCATACGTGCCTTGATGCTTCCGTGACGACGGACACCAGTGAGTCGCAGTGATCACTCTCGTTGCGGTTGATCAGGCTTATCACCGATCCTTTGTCGAATGGGGATAGAGATTTTTCGACACGCTTCATTGTGGCAAGGATAGAATCGGACAGGTCATGCCCTCCACGGTAAGTCACATGATAGGTCGTGGCCCATACACATCCCTCCACCGAGTGCCAGCGGCGTGAGTCGCATCCCCAGGCAGTGAGGATAATTGTCCCGATGATTAGGAATATTGACGGTTTTGGTGGAATTTGTCTCATTGTGTCTGAAAATTTCTGTCAAAATTACATATTTATCCCGAATAATGGTTACATTTGCCGATACAGATTGAAATATATCGAATACTGATACTACCAATCCTAATATTTTTAATCATGAAACGCTCTTACTTGTTTTTAGCCCCCGGATTCGAAGAGACTGAGGCGTTGGCCACAATCGACGTCATGCGGCGTGCTGGCATGAATGTGCTCACGGTCGCGATCAACCCAGAAAACAGCGAGAAAGTATGCGGAGCCCACGGTATTATGGTCGAAGCCGACCTGTTGCCTGACGAGGCTTGCTTCAATGAAGCTGAATGGCTCATTTGTCCGGGTGGAATGCCTGGCGCGCAGAATCTTGCCGACAGTAAAATCGTGACCGACGCACTTCGTGTCCACGCAGCAAAGCATGGCAAGATCGCCGCCATATGTGCCTCGCCGGCTTTGGTGCTCGCTCCCCTCGGCATACTTGACGGTCGCGAGGCTACATGCTATCCCGGTATGGAGCCGGAGTCCGACAAAATCCTGATGCGTGGCGCTCCGGTTGTAGCGCTCGACAATCTGATCACAGCTAACGGGCCGGCTTCGACGCTGGCATTCGCTCTGGCGATAGTGCGCAATTCCTGCGGCGATGCCGTAGCGCAGCAGATCGGAGAGGGAATGCTTGTATATGCGAAGACGTCGAATTTTTATTTCTGACACGACCGTAATAATTTCAGAGCATAGCGTCGCCCGGCCAATCCTGCCGGGCGACGTTTTCTTCCCCATGTCACTTTTTTTACGCATTAAATTATGGCAGAGTGAAAAGGATTTTTTAACTTTGTCATCGCGATGAACGACGAACGAACCAAAACCGCCGCAACCGCGGCACTAAACCGATATCTGATGCAGCACCGTCTGCGTCGGACGCCTGAACGCTATGCCATACTCGACAAAGTGTTCAGTCTGTCGGAGCATTTTTTCGTCGATACTCTACATCGCATGCTCGATGCCGACGGATATCATGTAAGCAGGGCCACGGTCTATAATACAATGGATATACTTGTCGACGCAGGGCTTGTGCGTCGTCATAATTTCGGATCAACTCCCGCACAATATGAGAAAGTGGCAGGAATCACCAACCATCATCATCTTGTATGCACTCAGTGCGGTAAGGTTCGTGAGGTGAAGGATGCCGAGATCGACCGCTTGCTCGCATCAAGGCGCTACAGCGCCTTTCATCCGGCTTACGCCGATCTGTATATTTACGGCGTATGCTCCCGTTGCGCCCGAAAGCCGAAACCCTCGGCACGAAAGAAAGAGTAACAATTCGACACCAATCATACAATATCGAAAAGCAATGAAAGTAGACGTATTGCTCGGCCTCCAGTGGGGCGATGAAGGTAAAGGCAAGGTAGTGGATGTGCTTACGCCCCGCTACGACATCATAGCCCGTTTTCAGGGGGGGCCCAATGCAGGACATACCCTTGAGTTCGAAGGCAAGAAATATGTTTTGCGTTCTATACCGTCCGGAATATTCCAGGACGGCAAAACCAATCTGATAGGCAACGGTGTGGTTCTTGATCCGGTGCTCTTCCGCGAGGAAGCCGAAAGTCTTGAGAAATCAGGCATACCTCTGCGCTCTATTCTGAAACTTTCAAAAAAAGTGCACCTGATAATGCCTACTCACCGTCTTCTCGACGCGGCCAGCGAGAAAGCCAAGGGAAGCTCGAAGATTGGCACCACCGGCAAGGGTATCGGGCCGACATATACCGACAAGGTGAGCCGCAACGGTCTGCGTCTCGGCGATACTCTTATGCCTGACTTCAGCGAACGTTACGCCAAGGCCCGCGACCGTCATATGGGCATGCTTGCCTCGCTCGGAGAGACACCCGACACCGCGGAACTTGAAAAAAAATGGATGGATGCCATCGACTATATCAAGACTTTCGATATAGTCGACAGTGAATTCTTTATCAACCGCGCTCTTGCCGACGGTAAAAGCGTGCTGTGCGAAGGAGCGCAAGGAACCCTGCTCGATGTGGATTTCGGCTCATATCCTTTCGTCACATCGTCCAATACCATCACGGCCGGAGCATGCGCCGGACTCGGCGTAGCCCCCAACCGTATCGGCGACGTCTACGGCATATTCAAGGCATATTGCACTCGTGTCGGCAGCGGGCCATTTCCGACAGAGCTTTTTGACGAGACAGGCAAGCGTATCCGCGATCTCGGCCACGAATACGGAGCCGTTACAGGCCGGGAGCGCCGCTGTGGATGGATCGATCTCGTTGCGCTCAGATATGCCATCATGATTGACGGAGTCACCCGACTTATCATGATGAAGAGCGATGTGCTCGACGGGTTCGACGAGATAAAGGCTTGCGTTGCCTATGAGATCGACGGCAAACGTGTGGAGGATTTCCCCTACACAGTCGACGGTGTGGAGGTAAAGCCTGTCTATGTGACTCTCCCCGGATGGAAGACAGACATGACGCGGATGAAAAAGGAGAGCGAATTTCCCAAAGCATTCCGCGATTATATCGACTTCCTTGAGAAACAGCTCAAGACACCCATCGCTATCGTCTCGATAGGCCCTGACCGCGAGCAGACGATTGTTAGGGACAGCTTCTGACTATATCGCCTGTCATTATATGCATTACCTTAATTAATACCCAATAGATTATGGCAAAAGTCAAACCCTTCAGGGGGGTGCGTCCTCCCAAAGAAATGGTGGAAGAAGTGGCTTCGCGCCCTTACGACGTGCTCAATTCGGATGAAGCGCGCAAGGAGGCTCATGGCAATCCAAAGTCGCTCTACCACATCATCAAACCAGAGATCGACTTCGAGCCGTCGACCGACGAGCACGATCCGCGTGTCTATGACAAGGCCGTAGAGAATTTCAATGCCTTCCAGCGCAACGGATGGCTTGTGCAGGACGATGCCGACCATTACTATATCTACGCTCAGACAATGGATGGCCGCACTCAGTATGGTATTGTCATCGCCGCCAATGTCGACGATTATATGGAGCAGCGCATCAAGAAGCACGAGCTGACACGTCGCGACAAGGAGGAAGACCGCATGAAGCATGTCAGGATCAACAATGCCAATATAGAGCCCGTGTTTTTCGCATTCCCCGACAATCCGGCGCTCGAACAGATTATTGCGGATGTCACCAAGGGCACTCCTGAATATGACTTCACGGCGCCCGACGGTTTCGGTCACCATTTCTGGGTCATTGACAACCCCGAAACGATTGCCACCATAACTGAGGAGTTTGCCAAAATACCATATCTCTATATTGCCGACGGTCATCACCGCACAGCTGCCGCTGCTCTGGTCGGTGCGGAAAAAGCCAAAGCCAACCCTCACCATAAGGGGGATGAGGAGTATAACTATTTCCTTGCAGTGGCTTTCCCGGCATCGCATCTGAAAATCATTGATTACAATCGTGTGGTGCGCGATCTCAACGGCCTCACTCCGCAGGAATTTCTCAAAAAGCTCGACAAGGACTTCATAGTCGAGCCCAAGGGCGAGGAAATCTATCGTCCGGAGAGCCTGCATAATTTCTCGCTTTATCTCGACGGGCAATGGTACTCGCTTACTGCGCGTGAGGGGCGTTACGATGACAAAGATCCGATCGGAGTGCTCGACGTGACCATATCAAGCGATCTCATACTTCGCGACATCCTCGGCATCACCGATCTCCGCTCCGACAAGCGTATCGACTTCGTGGGCGGCATCCGCGGACTCGGCGAGCTCAAGCGCCGCGTCGACAGCGGGGAGATGGCTGTGGCGCTCGCGCTCTATCCCGTGTCGATGAAGCAGCTGATGGATATTGCCGATTCAGGCAACATCATGCCCCCGAAGACCACATGGTTCGAGCCGAAACTCCGTTCAGGTCTTGTAATTCATAAACTTGACTGAATCAGTTTTGACACCGACTGACGATGCTACGGCAGGGCGCGCCTCCTTTACGGCAGAGCGCGCCCTGTTTTTGACGGGAGAGCCGCTGACAGGCATCTTCTCGACATTGCCTTCAGCCTATATCCGTCCCTCGCTTGGACGATTCGTGGCCCGGTGGTTATGGATTCCGCTGCTGATCCTGACGGTGTGTCTTGTTATGGCGTTGGCTGACAATGACGGCATGCGTTGGACCTTCGCGGGTGTCATTCTCGCTTTCTGTGTCTATCCCCTTGTTATGCTCCACCTATGCCTGCGGTCGATGGTCAAGAGCGGCGCCCGTCTTTGCGTCGCTCCGAAGCGTATCCTTATCAATGACTCAGCGCTTGTTGTTGTCTATCAGAAAATTGTGGAAGCAGTTCATGATCCGCGGCTTGAGTCTGATTCGGAAAGTATCGGGCATCAGTCCGATAAAAATGAATCATCGCCGCCGCAGTCTGTGACTATGGTCGACGATGATTATGAATTGATACCATTTTCAGCTATCCGGAGAGTCACGCCTGGAAAGCGTGTATACACGCTCCACATCAGCGACGGCGCGGCCCGGAGTCTGATCATCCCGTCGGATGCCTTTCTGTCAGCCGACAGCGCCGCGCGCCTTATGTCGGCTGTCGGCCGGAATGATTACTCGAAGGTGTAATCGACGCAGGCACGGCCGGCTTTGTGACTGGCTATGATTGAAGCGGCGGCCACGTGTGCCGGGTGCTTGGCGTAGACATCGACATCGGCCAGGGTCGGCACTATGGCCGTCAGCACGAGATCCCATTCTTCGGCCGGATTCTCGTTTATGCCTGCTTCCATGCTCTTCAGGCATGGTATCTGACCGGGAAGCGCCATGAGGGCTTCGGCAAAGCGGCGAGCCACAGCGGCCCGTTCCTCAGCCGTTCCCGATAGCTTGAAAGTGACGATATGTTTTACCATTGCAGGGTCATTCAGTTGGTTCCATACATTTTTTCGCGGGCGGCGGCCACTCGTTCATCGGTGATGTAGTCGTCGTAGTCCATCATCTTGTCGATGATGCCCGATGGAGTAAGCTCTATGATGCGGTTGCAGACCGTCTGGATGAACTCGTGGTCATGCGATGCGAGCAGGATGTTGCCCTTGAACGTCTGCAGCGTGTTGTTGAATGCCTGGATCGATTCGAGGTCAAGATGGTTGGTGGGGGAGTCGAGCACCATGGTGTTGGCGTTGCGGAGCATCATGCGGGCTATCATGCAGCGCATTTTCTCGCCACCGGAGAGCACCGAGGCTTTTTTGAGCACCTCCTCGCCTGAGAAAAGCATCTTGCCGAGGAAGCCTTTGAGGTAAATCTCGCTCGAATCGTCGCTGAACTGGCAGAGCCAGTCGACAAGGTTCATGTCGGTGTTGAAGAACGCCGAGTTGTCGAGCGGCAGATAGGCAGTGGTGATGGTCTGTCCCCAGTCAAACGTGCCGGCATCTGCCTTGCGGTTGCCGTTGATGATCTCGAAGAGGGCTGTCATGGCACGCGGGTCGCGGCTGAGGAATGCCACCTTGTCGCCCTTCTCAATCTGGAAGTTGACATCCTTGAAAAGCAGGTCGCCGTCGACGGAGGCCGTCAGTCCGTGCACTTCGAGAATCTTGTTGCCCGGCTCGCGTTCCGGAGTGAAGATGATGCCCGGATAGCGGCGCGACGATGGCTGGATCTCTTCGATATTGAGTTTTTCGAGCATCTTCTTGCGGCTCGTGGTCTGCTTCGACTTGGCCACGTTGGCGCTGAACCGCTGTATGAATTCGAGCAGCTCCTTGCGCTTCTCCTCGGCCTTCTTGTTCTGCTGCTGCTGCTGGCGCAGGGCAAGCTGGCTCGACTCGTACCAGAAGCTGTAGTTGCCTGCGAAAAGCGACACCTTGTTGTAGTCGATGTCGAGCGTGTGGGTCGAGACCGAGTCGAGGAAGTGGCGGTCGTGGGATACTACGAGCACGGTGTTCTCAAAGTTCGAAAGATAATTTTCGAGCCATGCCACGGTGTCAAGGTCAAGGTCGTTGGTGGGCTCGTCGAGCAGCAGGTTGTCGGGGTTGCCGAAGAGAGCCTTGGCCAGAAGCACGCGCACTTTCTCGTTACCGCTCAGGTCTTTCATCAGCATATAGTGCTTGTCCTCCTTTATACCGAGGCCGCTGAGCAGGCTTGCGGCGTCGCTCTCGGCGTTCCACCCTTCAAGCTCGGCGAATTTCTCCTCCAGTTCGGAGGCGCGTATTCCGTCGGCATCGCTGAAGTCGGGCTTGGCATACAGTGCATCCTTCTCTTTCATGATGTCCCACAGCACGGTGTGTCCCTGAAGCACTGTGTCCATGACCGTGAACTCATCGAATTTGAAGTGATCCTGCTCAAGCACGCTCATGCGCTCTCCCGGGCCCTGTGTGATGGTGCCGTGTGTGGGGCTGAGCTGTCCGCTGAGCATACGCATGAGAGTGGACTTTCCCGCGCCGTTGGCGCCTATGATTCCGTAACAGTTGCCGGGAGTGAACTTCATGTTCACATCCTGAAACAACACTCTCTTGCCAAACTGTATGCCTAAATTGTTTACCGCTATCATATCTCTTTAACCTTGTCTTTAGTGAAAATCGCTGCAAAGTTACCGCTTTTTTTCCACATCGCCAACCCCGCTGGTTCCAGCCGGTCAATGTGACCGTATAAATGTTCCGCTCCCGTCGCGCGGACTCGGCCGCGGCGACGGGAGCGGAAATGCCATGAGTGTGATGACGCGGAGGGGATCAGTCGAAGCTCCGGTCCCAGTCTTTCCAGACGGTCTCGTAGCCGAGAGAGCGGATCTCCTCGGCCACCTGGGCTGGCGTGCGGGAGTCGGTCACCTCGAACTGTTCGAGGGAGTCGGGCTCCGAGCAGTAGCCTCCCGGATCGGTCTTGCTTCCGGCGCTCATCGATGTCACTCCGAGCTTCATCATGTTGGCGCGGAACTTGGGAGATTCGCGGGTCGAATATGATATATCCACGTCGTGGTCGAATATGCGGAAGGCGAATGTCAGCTGAGCAAGCTCGCGGTCGGTCATCACCACTTTGGGCTGATAGCCTCCTTCGGCCGGACACATGCGAGGGAAATTGATGCTGTAGCGTGTCTTCCAGTAATGCTTGCGCAGATAGCGGAGATGACGGGCCATCATAGTGACGTCCGTGCGCCAGTCTTCCAGTCCTATTAACACTCCCATTCCGATCTTGTGTACTCCTGCCTGCCCCATGCGGTCAAAACCGTTGACGCGCCACTCGAATATCGACTTCATGCCGCGCGGATGGTAGGTCTTGTAGGCCGCTTCGTGATAGGTCTCCTGAAAGCAGACCACTCCGTTGAGGCCGCTGTGGGTCAGCCGCTCATAGTCGCGGGCCCTCATAGGCATCACCTCAATGGTGAGATTGTTGAAGTAGGGACGCGCCACGTGGAGCACCTTTTCGAGATAGTCCACTCCGTTGAGCCGCGGGAATTCTCCCGATACGATCAGCAGATTCTCGAACGGTCCGAGCCGGCGTATTGCCTCGCATTCGGCTTTCACCTGATCGAGGGTCAGCGTGACGCGGGTGAAAGGATTGTCGTGGTTGAATCCGCAATACACGCATTTGTTGGTGCATGCGTTGCTGACGTAGAGCGGTATGTACATCGAGATCGTTTTGCCGAAACGTTCGAGAGTATATGCATGCGAAAGGCGTGCCATCTCTTCGAGGTAGGGTTGTGCGGCAGGCGATATGAGTGCCATGAAGTCATCGGTTTCAAGATGCTCTTTGGCGAGAGCGGCCTCCACGTCGGCAGCTGTTTTAGAGGCTATTTCGGCTGTTGTCTGATCCCAGTCGTATTTTTTCAGTTCGTCGTAAAACATTGCATTCTGTTTATTTCACGCAGTCTTCGGCGGTCGACTGTGATATGCGCATGGCGCAGAAGTTCGGGCCGCACATGGTGCAGAAATGGTCGTCGTCGCGGTGGCTCTCCACGTAGTAGCGGCGCGCCTTCTCCGGATCGAGCGAAAGATTGAACTGGTCTTTCCAGCGGAAATCATAGCGTGCGAGGCTCATCGCGTCGTCGCGCACCTGTGCGCCGGGATAACCCTTGGCAAGGTCAGCGGCGTGCGCAGCTATCTTGTAAGTTATCACGCCCTGGCGTACGTCGTCGAGATTCGGCAGAGCCAGATGTTCTTTTGGGGTCACATAGCAGATCATGGCAGTTCCGGCCCATGCTATCTGAGCCGCGCCGATGGCCGAAGTGATATGGTCGTAGGCCGGAGCTATGTCGGTAGTGAGCGGCCCGAGGGTGTAGAAGGGCGCCTCGTGGCACTTCTCCAGCTCGCGGTTCATATTCTCCTGGATTTTCTGCATGGGCACGTGTCCCGGGCCCTCTATGAGTACCTGCACTCCGTGGGCCCATGCCTTTTCGGTCAGTTCGCCCAGCACGTCGAGTTCCAGGAACTGCGAGCGGTCATTGGCGTCGTGGATAGATCCGGGGCGAAGACCGTCGCCGAGCGATACGGCCACATCATAGCGGGCAAGTATCTCGCATATCTCGTCGAAATGTGTGTAGAGGAAGTTTTCTTCGTTGTGCATCACGGCCCAGCGCGTCATGATCGAGCCGCCGCGGCTGACGATGCCGGTCAGGCGCTCCTGTATCATGTCGGCATGCGCGCGGAGAGCTCCGGCATGGATGGTGAAATAGTCTACTCCCTGCTCTGCCTGCTCTATGAGTGTGTCGCGATAGATCTCCCACGAAAGGCGCTCCACGCTGCCGTCGACCTTTTCGAGGGCCTGATAGACCGGGACAGTCCCGACCGGCACCGGGCAGTTGCGGATGATCCATTCGCGTGTCTCGTGGATGTTCGCTCCGGTAGAGAGATCCATCAGTGTATCGCCGCCCCAGTAGCAGCTCCACACGGCTTTGCTGACCTCCTCTTCTATGCCCGACGAAAGAGCTGAATTGCCTATGTTGGTGTTGAGTTTGACTGCAAACTTGCGGCCGATGATCATCGGCTCGGCTTCGGGATGGTTGGGATTGGCGGGGATGACGGCACGTCCGGCGGCCACTTCCTCTCTGACTAGTTCGGGAGTGATATAGCTCTTGATGCCGAGAGCCGCATTGTTCATATTCTCACGGATAGCCACATATTCCATTTCAGGAGTGATGATCCCTTTGCGTGCGAGGTCCATCTGGGTGATCCGGCGCCCGTCCTTGGCCCGCAGGGGCAGGTGGCGGTTGGCGAACCGGATAGTGTCGAGCGATTTGTCGGCTTCGCGCTGGCGTCCGTAGTCCGAGGTGATGGCCGGCAGCTGCTCGAGATCGTCGCGTCGCGCGTTCCAGGCTTCGCGTATGCGGGGGAGTCCGCGGTTGATGTCGACGGTCACTTCCGGATCGGTGTACACGCCGCTTGTATCGTAGATGTAGACCGGTGCGTTTTCTCTGACGGTTTTGGTGCCGTCGGCTGCTACCTTTACAGTGGGTGTAAGGATGACACGGCGCATGCCGACTCTCACGTCAGGGTGGATCTGGCCCTGCATGTATGTCTTCTCCGAGCCGGGATAGCTGTGGAGATTGATATTGTCGATTGTCATATCTGTGGTTTGATAATGTTGGGTTCAGTCAAGAAATGCGGTCAGCGGGCTCGTGGCCTCGGCGTGCACCGCCGCTCCGGTAGCCACGCGTCCCAGGCCTGCGAGACGGGCCATGCGTCCGGCTTCTACAGCCAGTCTGAATGCCTTGGCCATTTCCACCGGATTGCGTGCTACGGCAATGGCGGTGTTGACCAGCACTGCATCGGCTCCGATCTCCAGCGCTTCAGCCGCGTGGGAAGGTGCACCTATGCCTGCGTCGACGACTACCGGCACAGTGCTCTCGGCGATGATGATTTCCAGCAGATCGCGCGTGCGCAGACCTTTGTTGGTGCCGATCGGCGCTCCCAACGGCATAACAGCGGCCGTCCCCGCCTCTTCGAGCCGCTTGCATAGCACCGGGTCGGCCTGGATGTAGGGCAGCACGTGAAATCCTTCGCGCGCAAGTATCTCTGTAGCCTTTAGTGTCTCCACCGGATCGGGCAGGAGATATTTCGGATCGGGGTGGATCTCGAGTTTGATGAAGTCGGTGCCGAAACAGTCGCGGGCAAGGCGGGCAGCCATGACGGCTTCCTCGGCGTTGCGCACGCCTGAGGTGTTTGGCAGGAGAGTGACGTGGTCGCGGTTGATGTGCCGGAGCATGTCGTCATCCTCTTCGTGATCCATGTCGACCCGCTTCATGGCCACCGTGATCATTTCCGAGCCCGAGGCCAGGATGGCTTCGAGCATAAGCTTGTTGGAGGCGAATTTGCCGGTGCCTACGAAGAGGCGTGAGTGAAACTCCCGGCCGCCTATTGTCAATATGTCTTCCATTGCAAGTATATTGTTGTTCAGTCGTGAGGAATATCCATCAGACGTTCCATTATCTTCATTGTGTAGAGCATCGGGTCGGGTGCGTTGATGATCGCGCCGCTCACTGCGATGCCGTTGATGCCTGCGGCTTTCAGAGGATCCACATCGTCAAGTGCGAGACCGCCGATCGCCACGATAGGCAGTTCGACC
>ERZ825324.941-NODE-941-length-37881-cov-3.349310_pt1 | contig 37881 bp, 38 predicted proteins | sample MGYA00519859_ERZ825324 | MGnify/ENA primary metagenome ERZ825324 (study PRJEB31778, sample SAMEA3449198) | human gut metagenome | biome: human gut; feature: human-associated habitat; material: faeces | place: United Kingdom | collected 2010/2012 ...
CTCGTCGTGTCTTTATTGTAGCATGATCCGCGCCGCGCGTCAAGGGCGGCGTTTTCTTTTATTTTGGATGCAAGAAAATGGCGTGTCCGTCCGTATAACAGGTGAAAGCGCTTTTGAAAAAACGGCCGGAGGTGAAAGCATGACAAAGAAACAATATGGAGATGAAGCGGAGCGGCTGGCACCGTCATTGCGGCGAATCGCCTATTCTATCGTCCGCAACGAGCACGATACGCAGGATGCGGTGCAGCAGGCGCTGCTTTCCGTCTGGGCACGGCGGGAGAACGTTGATCTGGCGCGGCTTAAACCGTATTTAGCCCGCGCGGTGATCAACGCTTGCCGAGATATCCAGCGCGCGCGACAAAAGGCGATTCCGGTGGAGAATGTGCCAGAGAGCGGCTATGAGCCGCCGGACAGCGCGCTGTATGACGCGGTGGAGCGCCTGCCGGAGGAACTGCGTTTACCGTTGCTGCTGCATTATATGGAAGGGTATAAGCTGGCTGAAATTGCCGGAGCACTGGGGCAGAGCCTGCCGCAGTTGACCAGTCGGCTGTTTCGGGCAAGAAAGCTGCTCAGGCGGATGCTCGAGGAGGTGGAAGCATGAAACAATTCAAGATGCCCTCAAAGCGGGAATTTCAGGCGATGTATCCGCCGGGAAACGATGCGTTTGATTGCGCAGTTCGCGCAACCCTCGACGCGCTGCCGGAGAACAGCCCGAATAGAATGCGTGTAAAGCGAAAGATGTCCGTCGGGCTGGCGGCAGCGGTGATTCTGGTCTTGGCGCTGACCTGCGCGGCGGTTGCGGCGGGGCTGGGCGTTTTTGGAAGACTGGCGGAGCAAACCGCCAACAAAGGCTATTCGGAATTGTATCGCGCGCTGGATGAAAAGAGCGTGAGCATGGATGAAACGCTGAATACGGGTGGTCAAACGTTCCGACTCAAGCAGGCGTATGCGGATGAAAACAGCCTGTTTGTGGCTTACGAGATGACGAATATGCGGCCTGTCGTCGATTATACGTGGATGCCGACAACGGAAGAACTGGCGCAGATGGAGCAGATGGACGACGTTCAACCGGATACGGGCAATGAAGAACGCGACGCGATGATCCGCAAATTGCTGGAGGACGGCGCGAAAACCGGCGAGGCAGGCGCAATTTGGAAAATTGCCTATTTGAGCGATGGCGCATATCTGGCCGGGACGGACGAATATCTGAATATCCTTTCCGGCGACGAAACGCTACGCGAGGATGGCACGATGATCGGGGTAAAGGAGCTGGAAGTGCCCGAAAAACTGAAAAATGAAACGTCGATCGCGATAGAGTTTGTGCTTTATCGAGCGACGGAATATGATTTCTTTGACGGAAAGCGCTGGGTGCAGAGCATGGAAGACAGAACGGAACAGCGCATACGGGTTGACGTGCCGCTCAATGCGAACGAGAAGGCAACGGTCTATCATGCGGAAAGGACGTTCCCGACGTACAGCGTCGCGGTGGATGTGACGATTTCAGACGTCAAAATCCATGTAAAGGCAAATTTGAAGAGCCTTGACGGCCATCCGCTTGGCCGAGAGAAATGGACGCCGGGCGAAATGATGGACGGCGGGCTTTATCTCGACGGACAGCCCATGCATGTGATTTCTGGCATGGACGAGGGGCTTGAAACGACGGATTGGACGATGGAAAACGATTATACAAGGCCGGAACAACTTCCCGAAAAGCTGGAATGGATTCCGTGCTATTACACGGAAACGGGAACGGAAGAGCGCCCCGAAGAAACCGTGACCATTTGGCTTACTCAGCCGTAACGATATCAAAAATCCGCCCGGTATCTTCGCGATACAGCCGGGCGGATTTTTTGCGATTATACACTTTTTTGCTTTCAACCTTTTTGGAAATTGGGGAGACGACCCAAAGCGTTCGCCGCGCGGCGTTCAATTCGCGCCGGGCTTTTTTGCTGAGTTTTTCCTTGGGGATAAAACGGGTGGACATGCAATCACGACCTTTCAATCGGCTCGAAAAGACTTCTTTCCGGCACCGTTCTTGTGCCGAAAAGAAAGCTATGATATAATAATGCCTTTGTCGGTTTTGCCGACGGGCATGGCGAGGGCTTGACACCGGAACACCCCGGATTCTGACCGGAGGGAGGTGAGAGCCATCAAAGCAAAAGAAACGACCACGATTACGATCCGACAGACGCTTGTAACGTCTGTCAAGATCGAAAAATCGCAGGAAACGAAAGAACACGATGATGTTGAGGTCATCATCGTGTTAGTGCCGAGAGGCTAAGACAATCAAAAGCCCTCGTCGTGTCTTTATTGTAGCATGATCCGCGCCGCGCGTCAAGGGCGGCGTTTTATTTAGGCGCAATCATTCGGTCAGAGCGCGTTCAGATTTTTCCGTGCCTTTTCGCGTAAACGAACGAATAGACGAGCGGCGAGAGGGACGCGACAAAAATCGCGGCGACCCAGACGACGGTTGCATGGCTGAGGAAGACGGAAAGCAGCGTGACCACCCCGGCGATGATCCATACGTAGCCCGCGAAACGGTGGGTGTGATTCCAGTTATCCTCGTCGTCAAGCGTCCACGGGAGGCGGATGCCCACGGTGTAGTTATGGCGGCACTTGGGCAGATAATTGCCGATGGCGATGAAGAGCAGGCCGACGAAAATCATGCCGAAACGCGAGACGTTGATGGCGAAGCCCAGCGCGCTCAGGTATATGGACAGGCCGGCGAACAGGCTGACGGCGGGGCAGACCCACAGGACGAGCTGCGTCATCTTCTCGGAGATATTCTGCTTTTTGGGATCGGCGCGCAGCATGACGGCGCAGAAGAGCTGCATGGCGAGGATAAACAGCGGGAGGCCGATTACCGCGAACGGGCGGCTGGAATAGTCGTCCGCCGTGCCGCTGAAATCGAAATGGGTGGGCATGCGCTCGGGCAGGCGATTCCATAGGGCGAGGCCGAAAAACATCGGCAGCAGGATGATGATGCAGGTAACAAGCAGGGTGCGTTTAGGAATGGCTTTCATGGTTGTCTCCTTTCAGTTGAGAGAGCCAGAGCATGACCTCCTCGACGACGGAGGTGTTCAGCTCATAATAGATGAAGTTTTTTTCGCGCGTTTCGAACACGAGATCGGCCTTTTTCAGCACGCTGAGGTGATAGGAGACCGTTGCGCCCGTCATCTCAAAATGCCCGGCGATTTCGCCCGCGCTCATGCGCCCGCCCTTGAGCAGCAGCAGAATTTCCCGCCGCGCCGGGTCGGAAAGCGCTTTGAAGGTTTCGGCAAAGCTCATAGGCGACGTCCTTCCAGAGATTCTATTTAGAAAAAAATCTAAATAGTGGATGCTTGAATTATAGCAGGAATGGAGAAGGCTGTCAATGGATATTTAGAAAATTTTCTAAATTACAACGCCACTGTAACTCCATCAGTCACGGCTGCGCCGTGCCAGACCTTCGAAGAGGGAGCTCCAGACTGTAGACAAAAAGCTATTCTCCCCCCTTCGGGGGGAGAATAGCCCTTTCCGCAAATGAAAGAATAGCTGAATTTCTTGATTTTGCTCAATGATTGCTATAGCAAAAACGGGCTGCACATCTGCAACCCGTTTTTTTCTGTCTCTTTTCAGGGGATTCGGGGACGCGCTCAGTCGTCCGCCGAAACGACCGCCTCGGCCTTCGGCTGGATATCTCCGGCCTCGGTCAGCGCGATTCTCGTCAGCGCCGGGCCGACCAGCTCGTAGATCAGCACGCCGAACAGGACGATATTGCGCACCATCGCGCCATCCGCGCCCAGCGTCTGCGCCACGGTGACGGACATGCCCAGCGCCACGCCGGCCTGCGGCAGCAGCGTGATGCCCAGCCACTTCTGCACCTTCGGCGGGCACTTCATAAACTTCGCGCTGATGCTCGCGCCCGCCCACTTGCCGAACGCACGCGCGAAGATATACGCCGCGCCGATGAGCACCACGGAGGTGCTGCTGAACACGTTCAATTCCAGCTCCGCGCCGCTGAGCACGAAGAACAGGATATACAGCGGCGCCGTCCAGCGGTCGGTCTTATCCATGATCTCCGCCGAGAAATCGCACACGTTGCAGAACACCGTGCCCAGCATCATGCACACCAGCAGGCTGGAGAAGCCGATCTTCACGCCGCCGACCTCAAACTCCATCATCGAAAGCGCCACCGTCAGGATGACGAACGTGATGGAGAGCGACAGCCGCTTGCTGTTGGATTTGAAATATTTCTCCGCGGCGGAGAAGATGCTGCCCATCACAAAGCCCAGCAGGATGGAGAGCACGATTTCCAGCAGCGGCTCAACGAGGATGCTCGTCATGTCGTAATGGCCGTAGTTGATCGCCTTGGCCACGCCGAAGCTGATCGCGAACACGATCAGACCCACCGCGTCATCCAGCGCGACGATCGGCAGCAGCAGGTCGGTCAATTCGCCCTTCGCCTTGTACTGACGAACGACCATCAGCGTCGCCGCCGGGGCGGTCGCCGTCGCAATCGCGCCCAGCACAATCGCATCCGCCAGGGACATCGAATCGCCGAGCACGAAGATATGCAGCCCGATGAGCACCAGATCGACCATCAGCGTCGCCGTCAGCGCCTGAAAAATGCCGATCACCGTCGCCTGCTTGCCGGTGTGGCGAAGCTGGGACAGGCGGAACTCGTTGCCGATGGCAAAGGCGATGAAGCCGAGCGCCACGTCGTTAAACAGGCTCAGCGCTTTCACGTCGCCGTTCGTCGGGAAGCCCAGACCCTGTACGCCGAGCTTGCCCAGGCAGTACGGGCCGATCAAAATACCCGCAATCAGGTAGCCCGTCACAGCCGGCAGCTTGAGCGGCTTGACGAAGCGGGAAACCAGCAGACCGGCGCAGAGCGCGATCGCAATGCTGAGCAGCGTTTCCATAACGATTACCTCACTTTTTCCTTTGTTCCGATGCACTATTATATCACTGACCCACGCGCAAAAACAGGTAAAAAAGCGCCTGACTTTTGCGGTTTTTTCTGTTCTTTTTTTATACCTTTTTCGCCGCAAATCCCCCGTGATGTTTCCAGACGTCAAAAAAGAACGCCCCTTTTTCAAGAGACGTTCTGAATCTGCGTAGAAAAATTACTGCGCAACCGGGTACACGCTGCAGCGGGTCTTCTTCTTGCCCATGCGCTCGAAACGGACGACGCCGTCCACCAGAGCGAACAGGGTATCGTCGCCGCCGATGCCGCAGTTGGTGCCGGGATGAATGTGGGTGCCGCGCTGACGGTACAGGATGTTGCCCGCCAGGACGAACTGGCCGTCCGCACGCTTCGCGCCGAGGCGCTTAGACTCGCTGTCGCGGCCGTTGTGGGAAGAACCGGTGCCCTTCTTATGAGCGAAGAGCTGAAGATTCATCGTAAGCATCTGCTTGCCTCCATTCTTCTTGCTGTATCCGAATGAGATTCGGATAAATTTTTTGAATGTCTGTCAGTCCCGTCATGACCGTTTGGAGCACGATCTGCGCTTTTTCCATCCGCCCGGCGTCAATCGCCTGCGGCAGCTCGCACCGGAGATATCCGTCCCGCACGGCGACAACGGGTGTCACCTTCGCGACGGCTTCCAGCGCGTTCACGCCGGTCTGCGTCAGCGCGGAAACCGCGCAGCAGACCAGATCGTAGCCCCTTATCTTCTTGCCGCCCGCGTGGCCGCTGGCCAGAAAGCCGCGCACCGCACCGTCGGCAGAAGTATAGACCGTGATGGTGGTCATCTCTTAGCCGATCTTGGTGATTTCCACCTTGGTATACGGCTGGCGATGGCCCTGCTTACGGCGATAGTTCTTCTTGGACTTGTACTTGTAGACGACGATCTTCTCGCCGCGGATCTGGCCGACGACCTTGCCCTCGACCTTGACGCCCTCGACAACCGGCGTGCCGATCTTCACGTCGCCGTCATTGCCCATGAGCAGAACGTCAAAAGAAACCGTGGAGTCAACCTGAGCATCGATTTTCTCGATGTAGATCACGTCGCCCTCACTGACGCGGTACTGTTTGCCACCAGTCGCAATAATCGCGTACATTATGGTGACACCTCCTCATAAATACTCGCCGGGTTTAGGTAGCCTTTCGGCGTTTGCAGACCAGCCCCGAGCGGCTTGCCTTCCTATGATATCAGTTTTTCCTGCTGGTGTCAATCATTTTGACGCAATTTTCCGTCAAATTCCGCAAAAAGCGGGGTGAGCCCGCCTGCTCCTGCGCCGAAGTCCGCAAAACATCAAATTCCGGCTCTCGCGGGCGATTTTGCGCAGTTTCCTATCCGTCAAAATTGGGCTGAGCCGCGCGCGCCCCTGCGATACGCTGTCAATAGCCCGTCGCTTCTTCGTTTTTCACCAGCTTGACGATGCGGCTTGTGCCCAGCCGCGTCGCGCCCAGCTCGATGAAGCGGTATGCGTCGTCCAGCGAGGCGATGCCGCCCGCCGCCTTGATGCCCTTGCCCGGCTTCATGTGCGCCTTCATCAGTGCCACGTCGTCAAACGTCGCGCCGGCGGTCGAAAAGCCGGTCGAGGTCTTGATAAAATCCGCGTCGGATTTGGAGACGATATCGCACATGCGGATCTTCTCATCCTCGCTGAGCAGGCAGGTCTCGATAATCACCTTGAGCGTATGCCCCGCGCAGGCCGCCTTGATCGCGTTGATTTCGGCGAGCACCTCGTCGTCGCGGCCGTCCTTGAGCATGCCGATGTTGATGACCATGTCCACCTCGTCCGCGCCGTTCTTCACCGCGTCGGCGGCCTCAAACACCTTCGTCTCCGTCGTGGAATAGCCGGTCGGGAAACCGATCACCGTGCACACGCCCACCTTGTCCGCTCTATCCTGCATATACGCCTTGCAGCGCGCGACATAGCAGGCCGGGATGCACACCGTCGCCGTGTGGTATTTCATCGCGTCGTCGCAGATGGCCTTGATCTGCGCCCACGTCGATTCGGGCTTGAGCAGCGTATGATCCACCATCGCGAGCATCTGGCTGAGTTCCATTTTCTTTTCCTCCTGCATGTTTTTTTGCAAAACGGTAAGCCCCGCCGACGCACAGAAAAAACGGCGTTTCCCGCTTCAAACCGGCGCGTCAGCGATCGTTTTCATTTATTATACGGCATAAATGGCGGAAGGGCAAGCGCACGTTTCCCCTTTCTTTTTTCCCGCGTCGGGCGTATACTGATCGTATCACGTCAAGCAGGAGGAATCCCCCATGATTATCGGCATGCGCGGCCACGATTTTGGCCGTATGGAACCCCGGGCGCTCGCCGCGGCCATCCGCGAAACCGGGTTTGAAGCCACCCAGTTGGCCTTTACCAAGGCGTTTCCCGCCCCCGCCGAGCAATACATGACCCGCGAGGCGCTTTGCGACATCCGCGAGGCGTTCGCCGGGCTTGCCCTGCCCGTCATGGGCTGCTACGTCAGCGCGAGCGACCGCGACCCCGACGCGCTGGCCGAAGCGAAGGCGCGTTTCAAGCGCGCCCTGTCTGCGAGCGTCACGCTCGGCGCGGGCTGCGTCGGCACGGAAACGACCCATTTCACCTTCCCGGAATCCGAACGCGAGGCGGCTTACGCCCGCCTGCTGGATTTCACCCGCGAGGTCTGCGCCCACGCGGAGCAGGTCAACGCGCTGGTGGGCATTGAGCCGGTCGCGCTGCACACGCTCCATACGCCGGAGCTGACCCGCCGCTTGATTGCGGACGTGAACAGCCCGAATCTGCGCGTCATCCTCGATACGGCGAACCTCGTCACCCCCGAAAGCACCGCGCCGGAGGCGCAGATGGAGATTTTGGAGCGCGCGCTTTCCTGCTTTGGCGAGCGCATCTGCGCTCTGCATGTCAAGGACGGCGTGTTTGGCCGCGAGGGCAAGTGGGAAAACCGCCCGCTCGGTCAGGGCGTGATGGATTGGCCGCGCCTGCTCCCCCGCCTGCGGGCGCACAACGACGCGCTCTGCGCCCTGCGCGAGGGCGTTTTCCCCGGCATGGCCAGGGAAGAATGTCAAATCATGCACCGCTGGCTCGGCGAATAACCGGTTTATTCGCCTGACAGCCTTGTTTTATCGCGGTTTGAGTTGGCGAAGCGCTTCTTCTCTGATCTCGTCAAATCGCAAAACCGGCGGCTGGGGATGCGTGTGTTCCCCGATATGCTTCTCCATCCATACCATATTGTACCACGTGTCAAACTTATAGCCGCACTGATGGAACGTGCCGACCATGCGATAGCCCATCTTCTCGTGAAAACGAACGCTGTCCATGGTCAGGTGCGCGTCCGGCGCACTCGGCACAGCAATGCAGGCCTCCACGTTGGTGAGCCGCTGCATGCGCAGAATCGCTTCCATCGCGTCGTAGAGCATCCGTCCCACGCCCATGCGCCGCGCGTTTTGCTTCACATACACGCTCATTTCCGCGCACCATTGATAGGCCGCGCGCGGATGAAACGCGCCCGCATATGCGTAACCGACAATCTCCCCGTCGTTTTCCGCGACCAGATAGGGAAATTTTTCCAACACCCGCTCAATGCGCCCGGAAAACGCCGCCACGCTCGGCACATCGTATTCAAATGTGACGGCCGTTTTCCGAACATAGGGCGCATAGATTTCAACAAGCGCCGCTGCGTCCTTCGGCGTTGCCTCGCGAATCCAAACCGCCATATAAGCCTCCCTCCATGCGCGCACAGGCGCGTCTCTGCATCGCATCGCGCCGTCTCAGCCCCGCAGGCCGCGCTCACTCCACATGTTCAAAGAAGTCGTCCTTCCGTGTGTCCTCGCCGATCGCCGAAAACGCCAGCCCGAATCGGGAATTGTCATACGGGCCAAAATCCTCCACATGGTAATCCGTCCTCTGCTGGGAAATATGGCACGCAAACGCGCGGCAGGCCACGTCAAACGCCGTCTGGCCGTCGAACGCCGCCAGCGGCTTCCGCCAGTCCATCTTCACCGGGTTCTGTTCGTAGAGGTGGATGTAGAGCTTCTTGATCTGCCACGGCTCGCTGTGCGCCATCTTTTTCTGATAGTCCGCGTCCGCCGCGAGCGCGACAGCCGCCTGCGCCGCATCCGCCGCCGCCCGGTGCGCGCCGTGGCCGTATTCGCCGTTCACATCCTGCGTAACCACGACGTCCGACCTGCACGCGCGGTAGACATCCGCCACAAAGCGATAGACGCTCTCCCGGCTCCATCCCTTCTGCGCGTACATCCCCTTGAGCGTCAACTGAAACTGATCCGGGAAATGGCCGATGATCGGGTAATGCCTTACCCCGCAGAGCCAAAGCCCGTCCAGCAGCTCCAGCCGCCGATACGGCATCGTCGGCACAAGGTAGGCCACCTGCACCGCCTTGCCCATTTCCCCCGCGTAATAGGGAATCGTGCCGCCCAGAAACAGGATTTCGTCATCCGGGTGCGCCGCCAGCGCCAGCAGATCCGCCTTTTCAAGCGGCGCCTGCCATTGCTGCACCCAGCCCGGCGCGTCCCCCTCGCCGAGAACGCGAAGCTCCGCGATAAACAGCCGCCCTTTTCCATCCTTCGGGCGAATCCGCACGGTTTTTGCGCCCGCATCCACCGCCGCATACGCCGCCAAAAACGCGCCGTCCGTCCGCGCAACGGTCTGCCATGCGCCGGACGCATCCCGCGTCTGCACATCGAGCGCCGCCGCGTCGTCGTAAAACTGCACATACACGCCGCCGATGGCGTCCTCCGCCTCGATTTCCACATAGGCCGAGCCGTTCGAGGACGACGCCCAGTACGTCCGATAATCCCCGTCCGTCATGCGGTCAAGCGTCTTTTTGCCCACGCTGGAAAAAGCGCATCGGTCGGTCATCTCCTGCGCCGTCTGCGCAAAGGCCGCGGGCGCAAGCGCCAGCAGCGCCGCCAGCATCCAAATCAGTTTTCTCATGCTTTTCCTCCGTTTTTTCGCTCTGCCTCCCATGATACCACAAATTTCCCGCAAAATAAAGTTTGTCCCTTGTTTCGGCTTTATCCCGATGGTATAATAGACAGGATGGCTTGGCGGCGGGACGGCCGCGCCATAACACGGAAAAAATGGAAAGCGAGCGATTACAAGCATGGGCATCAACGCGATTGTCGGCCAGAGCGGCGGCCCCACCTGTGTCATCAATTCCAGTCTTGCGGGCGTTTTCAGCGCCTGCCGCAAGCACGGCGTACAGCATGTTTACGGCATGCGTCACGGCGTTCAGGGGCTGCTCAAGGACGACGTGGTCAACCTGACGGACGTGCTCAGCGCGCCGGGGCAGCTCACCCTGCTGCGCCACACCCCCGCTTCTTATCTGGGAAGCTGCCGCTACAAACTGCCGGAAAGCGACCAGATGGAGGCCGTCTATCAGGAAATCTTCGACGTGCTGCGCCGCTATGATATCGGCTACTTCTTCTATATCGGCGGCAACGACAGCATGGATACCATCCTCAAACTGAGCGACTACGCCGCCAAGGTCGGCAGCGACATCCGCTTTATCGGCGTTCCCAAGACGATCGACAACGATCTGACCCACACCGACCACACGCCGGGCTATGGCTCGGCCGCCAAATACATCGGCACGACGATCAAGGAACTGGTGCGCGATTCCACGATTTACGACCTCAAATCCGTAACCATCGTGGAAATCATGGGGCGCAACGCGGGCTGGCTGACCGCCGCCGCCGCGCTCGCGGAGGACGAGGATTGCGAGGGTGCGGCGATGATCTGCCTGCCGGAAATCCCGTTCGACCCGTATCATTTCATCGCCCGCGTGGACGCCATTCAGCAGCAGACGCCGTCGCTGGTCGTCGCGGTCTCCGAGGGCGTGCGCATCGCGGACGGGCGCTACGTCTGCGAGCTGGCGCATAACCTCGTCAACGTGGATGCGTTCGGCCACACCTATCTGAGCGGCACCGCGCATTACCTCTCCAGCCTCGTCGCCGCCAAGCTGCACAGCAAGACCCGCGCCGTCGAGCTCTCCACCCTCCAGCGCTGCGCCGCGCACGTCGCCAGCGAAACGGATGTTTCCGAAGCGTTTGGCGTCGGCGCTTTCGCGGTGGACGCCGCGTTCTCAGGCAAGACCGGCATGATGGCCGCGCTCAAGCGCGTGAGCGACGCGCCGTATACCTGCGGCTTTGAGCTGCACGACATCCACGACATCGCCAATCTGGAAAAGAAGATTCCGCTGGACTGGATCGACGCGGAGCATTATCGTCTGCGCGAGCCCTTCTTCGCCTACGCCCGCCCGCTGATCGCCGAGGAGGTCAAGCCGGAGTATCAAAAGGGATTGCCGAGGCACCTGAAACTGAAACGCTGAACCTAAAAGCCGTCGATTCTGTCCCGCATGGCCGATGTTTTTCGGCATGTGAGCCGGATCGACGGCTTTTTTTCGAAAAAAAGGAAAAAAACCGAAAAAAAATGAAAAAAAGGGGTTGCGTTTTCCAAAGAGCCGTGATATACTATCTAACGTTCCGAGCGAACAAGTGAATACGATACGGGGCATTAGCACAGTTGGTAGCGCGCTACATTCGCATTGTAGAGGTCAGCGGTTCGAATCCGCTATGCTCCACCATACTTGAGAAATCCGAACTTAATCCCGGTTGGGGATGGGTTCGGATTTCTTCTTTTTATCAGAGAAATTGAAGATACACAATAAAAAACGGCATCGCGGAAAATATCGGTTTCAGGACTTCAAGCCTCCTTCCCAAAATTGCAAGAAAAAAGCAAGAATATGGACGTGGCGTTTGGGCAGGTTCATGCTAAAATAAGGGTATCTGCATGAACAAAGGAGGCGCGGCATCCGTGTCAAAAACAACGCTGCTTGACAGCCGCATCAAAAAATACGCCTACCACGAGGCGGCACAGATTTACAGGAACATCGGCGCATCCCCTGACGGCTTATCCCGTGGGCAGGTGGAAACCATGCGGGAAAAATACGGCGCAAACCGCTTTGCGGCAAGGAAGAATGACACGCTGATTCGCCGCCTGCGGCGGGCGTTTATCAATCCGTTCAACGTCATTCTCCTTGTTCTGGGGATGATTTCACTGGTGACGGACGTTTTTCTCGCTTCCGGCTTCGCCAGAAACGCCACAACCGCGATCATCATCTTTTCGATGATCCTCATCAGCGGCACAATCCGGCTGATTCAGGAGCTTCGGGCAAAGAACGCCGCGCATCAGCTTGAACGACTGATCCACGAAAGCGTGACCGTCAGGCGGGCAGGCGAACGCATCGAAATTCCCGCGGAAGAGCTGGTGGTGGGCGACGTCGTCCTGCTTTCGGCGGGAGACCGCGTGCCGGCGGATATTCGGCTGACCAAGGTCACGGATCTGTTTGTTTCGCAGGCAGCCATCACGGGCGAAAGCGCGATTCTGGAAAAAAGTGGAAAAACGCTCTCACATGGAAGCATGGAAACGCTGACGCAGCTTGACAATCTCGTATGGATGGCGACGACGGTCATCAGTGGCAAGGGCGAAGGTATCGTGCTGGCGGTCGGAAAGGACACGCTCTACGGCAGCTTTGCCAAGCCGGATTCCGACGACAAAACAGCCTTCCAAAAGGGCGCTAATTCCATCGCGTGGGTCATGCTCCGCTTTATCGCGGTGCTGATTCCCATCGTGTTCATCCTGCTCGGTATCACGGGCGGGAAATGGCTCGAATCCTTCGCGTTTGCGCTGTCGGTGGCGGTCGGTCTGATGCCGGAGATGCTGCCGATGGTCATCACCGCCTGCCTTGCAAGGGGTAGCCTGTCCATGAGCCGCAAGCAGACCATCATCAAGGACATCAACGCCATGCAAGGCTTCGGAAGCATGGACGTGCTGTGCATGGACAAGACCGGAACACTGACCAACGAAAGCATCCTGCTGGAATACTACATGGATGTGCTGGGCAACGAGAGCGGCGAAGTGCTGGATCTCGCGTTTTTGAACAGCCATTGTCATTCCGGCGTGCGCAACCCGATTGACAACGCGATTCTCGCCTGCCAGACCATGCCGGGGCGGGAGGCGCACTTTGAAAAGCTGTTGGCGCAGTATTCAAAGACGGACGAGATTCCCTTCGACTATGCCCGCAAGGTGGTCAGCACGCTTGTGACCTGCCCGAATGGAGAGCATCAGCTCATCACGAAGGGCGAAATCGTCAACGTCGTCGCCCGATGCCGTTATGTGGCGTATCGGGATGAAATTCTGCCGATTGAAGGCGGCGCAATGCAGAGTGTGTCCTCCGTGGTGGACGAAATGCTTCAGGACGGCATGAAGGTCATTGCCGTAGCTCAAAAAAATGTGGGGCAGAAAGATCAAATCACCCCTGCCGACGAAAACGACATGGTTTTGGTCGGGTATCTGGCATTCTTTGACGCGCCGAAGAAAACCGCTAAGGCGTCTGTGGCGGCACTCAAAAGGCTGAAGGTCACGCCCAATGTTTTGACGGGCGATCAGGCAGACGTGGCGGTTTCCGTCTGCCGCCGAGTGGGCATTTCTGCTGAAACCGTGCTGACCGGTGCCGAGCTGGATCGGATGACGGACAGCGAACTGAGCGAGGCGGTCGAAAGCAATCATGTTTTTGCGGAGCTGACACCCGGTCAAAAGGTGCGTCTGGTGTCCGCCTTGGAACAGAACGGGCATACGGTGGGCTTTCTGGGCGACGGCATCAACGACATTCCCGCCCTTTGCGAAGCCAGCGTGGGCATTTCGGTGGATACGGCGGTGGACGCAGCGAAGGACGCGGCGGACGTTGTGCTGCTGCAAAAGGATCTCGGCGTGCTGGAGCAGGGCATTCTGGAGGGGCGAAAGACCTTCACCAATATGCTCAAGTACATCAAAATCACCGCCAGCTCCAATTTCGGCAACATCCTCTCCATCGTCTGCGCCAGTGCCTTTCTGCCTTTCCTGCCCATGACCTCCTTGCAGCTTCTGCTGCTGAATCTGCTGTACGATGTGCTGTGCATCATCCTGCCATGGGATAACGTGGACGAGGAAGAAACGCTCTCGCCGCGGGACTGGTCGGGCAGGACGCTGGGGCGGTTCATGCTCTCCTTCGGACCCATTAGCTCGCTGTTTGACATCGTGACATTCCTGTTTCTGTATAACGTCCTCTGCCCCATGCTGTGCGGCGGAGCAACCTATCTGCATTTGACTGATCCGGCTCTGCGGATGCAGTATGCGGCATTGTTCCAGACGGGCTGGTTCCTTGAATCCATGTGGACGCAGGTGCTGATTCTGCATTTCCTGCGCACCCGCCGAATCCCCTTTGTGCAGAGCAAGCCGTCCGCGCCCGTCGTCTGCATCACCCTCGCGGGAATCGTCGCCTTTACCGGAATCACCTTTACAAAAAGCGCGTCGCTGTTCGGTTTGACAAAACTGCCGCTTTGGTATTTCGGTTTTCTGCTGATTGTCGCGCTGCTGTACATGCTGCTGACCACGGTGGTCAAGGCGTTCTATCAAAAGAAATACCACGAGCTGATTTGAGGAGGAATCCGACATGAAGAAGAATATCGGGTTTATTCCCATGGATTCCGTCCTCGCCGCGTGGCTGCTGGAAAAGCTGACGAAGGAGCCGCCAAGGAGCGACTGCGCCGAGGAGCTGCGCACCGGCATACGCGATATGCTCAGCGGGAACGTGACTTCCCTGCTGCTGGGCGCATCCGGCGAAGCAGAAAACGCCGCGCTCCCCTCAACGGACGGAATCCGCATCGGAGAGCTGGAAATCAGCCCCAAGAGCAGGCGGGTTGCCGTGCAGGGGCGCGATGTCAGCCTGACGCCCAAAGAATTTGACATCCTGTATTTTCTCGCGCAGAACCGCGGGGAGGTCTTTACCAAGGAGCAGATTTATCGGGCGGTATGGTCGGATGATTATCTGCTGGATGACAGCAACATCATGGCGTTCATCCGAAAGCTGAGAAAGAAAATCGAACCCGACCCGGATGCGCCGAGGTACATTCTGACCATCTGGGGCATCGGGTACAAGTTTAACGACCAACTGTAAAGCATGGGCGGGCGCGGATGCGTCCGCCCCAATTCTTGCCAAATCGCAAGGAAATCGCAAGGCTTTCGCCATGTGATTCTCCCTGCGATTTTTGTATTCTAGGGGAGTCGAAGGGAGGCGATTCCTGTGATTTACACGGATTTTGTTTTGAGGATTTCCCTTTCCATGCTGCTCGGCTTTTTAATCGGCTTGGAACGCCAGCTTACCGGCCATCCCGCCGGCATCCGCATCAATGTTCTGATTTGCATAGGAACCAGCTTCTTCACGCTGTTTCCCATGCTCTACGGTTCCGATCAGGTGTTCCGTGTCGGAAGCAGCATTGTATCCGGCGTAGGCTTTTTATGCAGCGGCGTGATCTTCAAGGACGGCGGCACCGTGCGGGGCATGAACACGGCAGCCACGCTTTGGTGTACGGCAGCCATCGGCATTCTTGCCAGCACGGGAATGTATGCCGTTTCCGTTACCGCAACCGCTATCCTGATCGGTTCCAATCTGCTTCTGCGTCCCCTTGCAAGGAAGCTGAACCCGATTACCGTTGGAGATGAATCCGAAAGACAGTACCGCATTTCGGTAACTTGTCAGGAAGAAGCGGAACAGGAGATTCGCCTGCTGCTGATCCATAGCAATTCCTGCAAAACACTGTACCTGAATCATTTGGAAAGCGGTGATGTGGTCGGCGATAAGGTTGAAATCATCGCCGAATACTGCTCCTTCGGAAAGCAGAAAAACAATGTGTTGGAAGGAATCGTCGGACAGGCACTCGCCCTCCCCCACGTAGTCAGCGCCGGTTGGGAGGTGCTTTGAACCCAGATGAACAGCCGATGCAAAACACGAACGACTGAAATCCATCCCCGGAAGGAGTGAACGACTATGGATTACACCGGCATCTTCTTTGGCGTTCTTTTTACGCTGGCGGGCATTCTATTCGCCTGCGGAAAAGGGCACATTCACCTGTCGGCGTGGAAAAACATGACGCAGGAAGAGAAGGACAGCATCGACATTCTCCCGCTTTGCCGAAACATCGGCGAAGTCATCGCGCTCAGCGGCATTCTTTTTCTGATGAAGGGGCTATGGTCGGACTTCACAAACCACAGGTTTGTAGCTGCCATGATCGCGTGGCTGATTGTCGCCGGATTTGACGTCTGGTACATTTCAAAAAGCAATCGCTATCTCAAACTGCCCGCACCCCCGACAAAGTCCGCGGAACGCTGAAGCGCTTTCCCCGAAAGCAATCAAAAAAACTGCGAGGTGAGTCCCATGAACAAGAAAGAAAATCGTATCGCTGTTCGTCAGGCGGCGGAGAATGCCGTCATCCGCGACGAACAGAACCGCCGCATTCAGTTTGCGGCGACCAATGCCACGTCGGAGGTACTGAAGAACCTGCACACCACGCTGTTCGGGCTTGACGCAGACGCCGTCGATGCAAGCCGCAGCAAGTACGGAAGCAACAAGGTCACACGCGAGAAGAAGGAATCGCTCGCCATGCGGCTGGCGGGCGCGTTTATCAATCCCTTTACCGCCATTTTGTTCTGTCTGGCACTGGTTTCTGCCATGACGGATATGGTCTTTCCGCGCTTCTCCCTCTTGGGCAGTGCGCCGGAGGATTTTGACCCGCTGACGGTCATCATCATCCTGACCATGGTGATGATTTCCGGCACACTCCGCTTTGTGCAGGAATCCAGAAGCGGCAACGCGGCGGAAAAGCTGCTGGCGATGATTACGACCACCTGCACGGTGACCCGCAGAGGACAGGAGAAAACGGAAATCCCGATGGATGATCTGGTGGTGGGCGACATCGTGCATCTGTCTGCCGGCGATATGATTCCCGCCGACGTTCGCATTCTGGACGCCAAGGATTTGTTCGTCAGTCAGGCAAGCCTCACCGGTGAAAGCGAACCGATTGAAAAAACGCCCAATGTGAGCACCCGGCGGGAGAGCGTCACCGAGTATACAAACATCGCCTTTATGGGCAGCAATGTGGTGTCCGGCAGTGCAACCGCCGTGGTCGTCTGCACCGGAGATCGCACGCTGTTCGGCTCGATGGCGTCCGCTATTGCGGGCGAAGCGGTGGAAACCAGCTTTACCAAGGGCGTCAACGCGGTTTCGTGGGTATTGATTCGCTTCATGCTGGTCATGGTTCCGCTGGTGTTTTTCATCAACGGCATCACCAAGGGCGACTGGCTGGATGCGTTCCTGTTCGGCATCTCGGTTGCCGTGGGTTTGACCCCTGAAATGCTGCCGATGATCGTGACGACCTGCCTTGCCAAGGGTGCGGTCTCCATGAGCAAGAAGCAGACCATCGTCAAGAACCTCAACTCCATCCAGAACTTTGGAGCCATCGATATCCTCTGCACCGACAAGACCGGAACGCTGACGCAGGACAAGGTTGTGCTGGAATATCACCTCAACGTCAACGGCGAGGATGACACGCGGGTGCTTCGCCACGCCTACCTCAACAGCTATTTCCAGACCGGCTACAAGAATCTGATGGATTTGGCGATCATCCACAAGACGGAGGAGGAAGAAGCGGCGGATTCCCGCCTGCTCGACCTGTCCGAAAACTATGTGAAGGTGGATGAGATTCCCTTCGATTTCACCCGCCGCCGTCTGACTACAGTGGTGCAGGACAGGAGCGGCAAGACCCAGATGGTGACCAAGGGCGCGGTGGAAGAAATGCTCTCCATCTGCACCTATGCGGAGTGCGACGGCAAAGTTCAGCCGCTGACCGCCGACGTTCGCCGCCGAATTCTGAATACCGTGGACGAGCTGAACGACAAGGGTTTCCGCGTGCTTGCCATCGCGCAAAAGAGCAATCCTTCCCCGGTAGGCGCGTTCGGCGTCAAGGACGAATGCGACATGGTCTTAATCGGGTATCTCGCCTTCCTCGATCCGCCGAAGGAATCCACCGCGGACGCCATCCGGGCGTTGAAAGCGCACGGCGTTACGACCAAGATTCTGACCGGCGACAACGACAAGGTAACCCGCACCATCTGCAAGCAGGTGGGCTTGCAGGTTCGCAATATGCTTCTCGGCTCGGATCTTGAAAATATGACCGACGCCGAGCTGGCAAAGGCGGCGGAATCCACCGACGTATTCGCCAAACTGACTCCCGACCAGAAGGCGCGTGTGGTTTCGGTGCTTCGCAAAAACGGTCATACGGTCGGATTCATGGGCGACGGCATCAACGACGCCGCCGCAATGAAGGCGGCGGACATCGGCATTTCGGTCGATACCGCCGTCGATGTGGCAAAGGAATCAGCGGATATCATCCTGCTGGAAAAAGATTTGATGGTGCTGGAGCAGGGCATCATCGAGGGGCGCAAGACCTATGCCAACATGATTAAGTATATCAAGATGACCGCCTCCTCCAACTTCGGCAACATGTTCTCGGTGCTGGCGGCTTCCGCGCTGCTGCCCTTCCTGCCGATGATGAGCGTGCATCTGATCTTCCTGAACCTGATTTACGATCTCAGCTGCACGGCGATTCCGTGGGACAATGTGGACGAGGAATTCATCGCAAAGCCCCGGAAATGGGACGCTTCCAGCGTGGGTAATTTCATGCTCTGGATTGGACCGACCAGCTCCATCTTTGACTTTACGACCTATATTTTCATGTATTTCGTGTTCTGCCCCATGTTCGTATCCGGCGGCGTCCTGTTTAACGATCTCGCCGCGCATTATAGCAGCGCAGAGCTGGCGGCCGTGCAAGCACGATACATCGGCTTGTTTCAGGCGGGCTGGTTCGTGGAATCCATGTGGAGTCAGACGTTGGTCATTCACATGATCCGCACGCCGAAAATTCCGTTTATCCAGAGCCACGCCTCCGCCCCCGTGACGATGCTGACCATGACCGGCATTGCCGTGCTGACGCTCATTCCCTTTACGCCTTTCGGCGCAGCACTGGGCTTTGTCGCCCTGCCCGCTGCTTATTTTGCCTATCTGATTCCCTGCATCCTGCTCTACATGGTGCTGGCGACCAGTCTGAAAAAAGCCTATGTCCGCCACTACGGCGAGCTGCTGTAAGGAGGTATGAAGATGAACTGGAAGGATATTTGGATGACGCTGTTCGGAACAGCGGACTGGCTGGGACTGAACATGGGCTTCTGGGTCTCCATGGCGGTGGTCGCGCTGATCGTGGTTATGATGAATGTCCTCTTTTGGAGCATGAAGCCTCAAAAGAAAGAGAGCGGCGAGGCGAAACATGCTTGATATCGCAGCAAGAGTTTTTCTCTTTGGCTCAAAGGACTGTCGCAGATGAAGCGGTTCTGCGCAAACTGAGTATTATGTGTAAAGAATCGTCGCAGTAAGCAACGTAAATTCAAAATAAGATAGCAATGGAAAGCAAGGCGGTTGTCGTTGATAACTGCCTTGTTTTTTGGAGCTATTCCAAATTCTGTGCAAACGCCAAAGCCAGTGAAAAGTCAAAAGGATATAAGACGGTGAACAGGGCGACCTGTTCACCACCTTGGCGGTCAAATCAGTTTGTCCTTGGGGCTTTGATTTTTCTGATTCTTCCCATGTTCACTTTGTTGTCGAGTCACTCTCTGTTCCGTTTCTTCCGTAATTTCTTCCAGTTCTTTCCGATTGACCGCCGTTTCCATCGCATCCTCAACCGAAACCCGTCCATCCGACACGCGCGGCAGCGCGTCGGGAATGACCTTGCGCGTCCAGTATCGGATGCGGTTCAGTTCCGCCATTTCAGCCTTGACTTCTTCTAGCTTTGGAAGAAGGGCTTCGCGTTCCGCTTCAAGCCGTGTACGTTCCGCTTTCAGTGCTATGCGCTGCTCCTTATCGAGAGGAGATGCAAGCCCCAGCGACTTCATAAGCTTTTCGCGCAGCCAGATCGCCTTTTGCAGACGGTTCAATTCGTCGCCGTGTTCGGCTTTGAACTTTTCGCGCTTGCTGTTCCAATGGATGCCCTCATATTCCTGCTGAATCGGCTTCAATTCTCGAATGGTTTGAATCGCGCAAAACAGCGCGTCAATATCGCGGATTCTGCGTTCCTTTGCCGCGGATTCCTCCTTGATTTTGGAAAATATCCGTTGAGTTTCGGCAATGTATTGTCCGAGCTGACCGACCGTGTAAAGCTCGTGATTCGAAAGGAAGGAAACCGCTTTGAAGCCGTCCTTCAAATCGTGGACAGCGCCTTTTTCCTGAGCATAGCGATTCCATGTTTCGCGCCCATCCTTTCGCATATCCAAATAGGCGGTAATTACGTCGCTCAGCGGGTAATCATCCGGGCTTTCGATGATCTGCTGGCGGCTGACCGCCTTGCGCAATTCATCCAGCCAAGCGCCGATGCCGCGAACGGTTTTCTGCAAAGATGCCAGCATTTTATTCACGCTGATGATCTTTCGGTTTTCGTCGCCGCGTTCGCTGGAAAAGCCCTTGCGTTCCAGTGCGGAAGCGGTCGGACCGAGGTGCTTTTGCGGCAGGCGATCTTCAACGCCCTGCCGCTCCAGTGATCGCATATCAACGCGCTCCATCCGTCCCGCTGCTTCGAGCGCCGCGTTTTGTGCAGCCGCCCAATCCTGCCGCCAGATTTCGCCGTACTTGCGCTCGTTCCAATCGACAGTATCGACCTTGACGCGCTTCCAGCTTCCGTTCGGCGCGCGGATGCGGTTTCCGTTTTCGTCGAGCGCGTAGACATTCTTCGATTTGGGCAGCCACTTCCCGTTTTCGTCCATTGCGCGAAGCGTCAGCATGATGTGAACGTGCGGGTTTCCGTCGCCTTTGTCGTGATAAAAGAAATTGCAGACCATGCCCTTGTCAACAAATTCCTTTTGACAGAAATTGCGGACAAGGGTGAGGTTCTGCTCATCAGTCAGTTCGCGCGGCAAAGCAAAGAGCATCGAGCGCGCCGGCTGCGCGTTGACGCTCGTTTCCGCTGCGTCCACTGCGTTCCAGAGTGTCTGCGGATCGGCATACGCTTTCGGCGCGTTGGGCGGCAGCATGACTTCAACCCACTTCACGCGTGATGAGCTGCTGTGCGGATATTTCCAGCAGCACTCATATTCGGAGTATTTCTTTTCGCCGGAGTAATAGGCGCAGGAAGCCATGCAGGATTGACCTTTCCCGCGGCTGATGATCTTAAAGCTCCCCGTCGGGCAGGGCATAGTTTCACCTCCATTTCTCGGCGCAAAGCGCCGTCATAGGGCAGCCGATGCAATCGGCGCAGGGGCTTGCCCCTGTTGATGCCGAAGGCATCGAGCGCCCCGCAGGGGCCTTCGGAGAACGCACGGCGCATCGAAGATGCGTATAAGTGCGCCCTCTCACAGGGAGGGGCTGCTTCCGTCGCTCTCCGCGTTGTCCTCGTTCTCTCCGCTCCAAACCATGTCTTGCACGTTTTGTTCCGGCATACGCTGCACAGCCGCGTCGATCAGCTCCTTTGGGCTTTGCGGAAGCTCCCCGCGTCGGCTGGCGGTCATCCGTTCCACCAGCTCGCGCACACGGGGAGAAGAAAAGAAGTAGTCGATCAGCAGGAACACATCTTCATCCGTCAGCAGCTCTGGATTGGGCAGATAATGCTCCAAGTGCCCGCCGCGCTCGCAGAGACGATGCGTCCTTTCCTTGTTTCGCTGGATAGTGATTTTGTGTTTCGCTGCCTTGAGCTGCTGCTCGGCTTTTCGTTTCTGCGCTTCGGCTTTCTGCTGCATCGCAAGCAGTTTTTCGATTCGTTCAGACGCCATCTTTTTCCACCTTCGTTTCTTTTTTGTGTGTTTCGTTCCACGTTTCAAGTTCCATTTTTCCTTCATCGCTTTCGTAATACTTTTGAATCATCGGCAGCATGACACGGGCGATACGTTCAATCGCTGCATCGGGAATATCCATACCGCTGCTGGACGGATTAAGAATCTTCTTTTCGGGCATCCTTTACGCCTCCGTTGCGAATATGCTTATCCATCCAGCAAATGAGATCAGGTTTTGTGACCAGCTTTCTTCCGCCAATCCGGAGCGTCGGAAAGTCCTTTTGATTCAGCAGGGTATACGCGCCGGATTTAGATATGGAAAGCGCGTGTGCCAGCGCTTTAGCATCCAATACGTCGGGCAGATCATTAAAAAGCTCATTCATTCAAGAAATTCCTCCTTTTCGGGTAAAAGAAAAACCACTGTCGTCCTGACAATGGCTTTGAGAAAAATGAAATTGAGGTCACTCGTTTTCCACATATTTTTGAAAGTGTTCGGCAATCTGTTTTCGCCTTTTCACCACCGCGCTGTGATTCTTAAACCCAACCTTTTCAGCAATCTTCTGATCGGTCATGCCCTGCATTTTGAGGTTCAGAATCTCGCGGTCGCGCTCCGACAGGGTTTCCATAAAGCTCTTGAGCCGCAGCTCATTCAGCACTTCATGCTCGAATTCCCCGTTTGGATCGGCGATATCCTTCGTCCCATCTTCACAGTCTTCCTGCATCTGCTCCATCGACACAGGTGTTCCCACATTTGTCCGTGTATGGTGCCACTTTCGATAGCTGTCGATTCGTTCGCGGCTGACGCGCGTTTCGTCGAAATCCTCCACCGTGCGATTGAGCCACAGTTCATCAATCATCGGCTGCCAATCCTGCTCCTCGATGATTTTCAACGTCAGGGTACAGACCAACGCATCAAATTGAGCCGTCGTGCACCATGAAAATTCCATGCCCGGACGCAGACAGAGCAGGCGGGAAAATGTGAGAATCTGATCGTCTTCCAGCTTTTTTCGGATATGATTCATGATGGTATATGCCAAGCGCCAAAGCGGGAAATTGCCGGAATAATAGTTGATATTGGTCGGCATCCATTTTCGCTTTCCGTTTTTATCCGGCACCAGAAAGCAATTCCAGATTGCCCAAGCATACGAATCCCAAATCATTTCCAGAAAAGCGTCGCTGTTCACCAATTCATCGTACTGATGGGTGTTCCAGATTGCATAAGGACAGCGCGGAAGCGACAGATAGACGCTTCGCTTTTGTACATATTCCTTTGGCAGCAGATAGAACATGGGCAGCCACGATTTATAAGTGGTCAGGCATACCTCCACTTTACCATCCGATCTTTTTGTGGCAAACGGTTCTGCTGTAAAAGGGGACTGATTCTCCATCTCGCTCACCTCGCCTTCAAATCATTATGGAAAACAGTACCTCTATCCATACACGACACAAACATGCTTCGATTGTTCCATCTGTTTCAAATTTTTTCAAAAAATCTCCGTACAACGCAAAAAGAAAAACATACCTTATTGTCACATTATAGCAGGAATGGAAAGGCTGGAAAAGATGCAAAGATGATTTCCGCGTGACAGAAAACAGAACAAACCATGAACAATGCTCATATCAGACATATTCAAAATCTTTTTGGCAAATACAATTTCTAAGAGTTGACTAATTTCACAAAATGATTTATGATAGAGCCATCAACTCACAGGAGTGTGTGTACATGGAAATTGTCGGTCAACGTCTGAAAGCGCTGCGCGAGAGCATGGGAATTTCACAGGCAAAGATTGCGTTGCTTCTGGATTCCAAACAACCCAATATTAATCGTTTTGAGCATAATCAATCCGAGCCGCCGCTTGCGCTGCTCTGCCGCTATGCTGATTTCTTCGACGTGTCGCTGGATTATATCCTCGGACGCACCGATCAGCCGCAGGGAAAGCTGTACGAATACAAGCCAACCTATTCTCCTGAACGGGAGGACATGCGGCGCTTTATCGAGATGTGCTTTGATCCTGCGTCGCCTGCAAATGCCAAGTTGAAAGAAACATTATTGCGAATGGCTGAAGGTGAAAATCCATGAGTAGGAAAACATCTTCCATCCTCGTTCAAGACGTTCCCGTTACCGTCATGAGCATCGACCAGCGCGATTATATCAGCCTGACCGATATGGCAAAAGCGCGGACGGATGCAGGGCGGGCAGCGGATGTCATTAAAAACTGGCTGAGAGCGCGTTCAACCTTGGAGTTTCTCGGCACTTGGGAAATCATGTATAACCCCGATTTCAAAGTGGTCGAATTCGACCACTTTAAGAGCGAAGCGGGGCTGCATACGTTCACTTTGAGCGCCAAGGAATGGATTGAAAGTACGCACGCAATCGGCATGTATGTGCAAGCCGGACGATACGGTGGCACTTACGCACATAAGGATATTGCCTTTGAGTTCGGCTCTGCAATCAGCCCAATCTTCAAGCTCTATCTGCTGAAAGAATACCAACGGTTGAAGGATGAAGAAAACGACCGTCTCAAGCTGGAATGGGATGCAAAACGCTTCCTGTCCAAAAATAACTACCTGATTCACACGGATGCCATCAAAAACTATGTGCTGCCGCGAAGCAATCATTCCAAATCAACCGAATGGCTGGTCTATGCGGACGAAGCGGATTTGCTGAACGTCGCTTTGTTCGGCTGCACAGCCAAGGAATGGCGCGACGCAAACCCTGTTCTTGCTGCCAAGCAGAATATCCGAGATTTCGCTTCCATCGCTCAATTGACTGTCCTTTCCAATCTGGAAACCCACAACGCAGAAATGATCAAGCAGGGCATCGACAAAGCAGAGCGCTTTGACCGTTTGAAACAGATTGCCGAGTATCAGCTGCGCGTGTTGACCGAGGCAGAAGCCATTCAAAAACTGCCCAAAGGAAATGATAACGAATGAAAGCCGTCATTTACGCCCGCTACTCTTCTGATAATCAACGTGAGGAAAGCATCGAAGGTCAAATTCGAGAATGTACGGAATACGCTATCCGAAATGACATCACGATTCTTTCCAGTTATATCGACCGTGCCTTATCCGCTAGAACTGCTGATCGTCCCGAATTTCAAAGGATGATTGCGGATAGCGAAAAGGGGCTGTTCGATGTAGTGCTTGTCTGGAAACTCGATCGTTTCTCTCGTGATCGCTATGACAGTGCACATTACAAGCATATTCTAAAAAAGAACGGCGTCCGCGTTATTTCAGCCCGCGAAAATATTTCCGAAGGGCCGGAAGGCATTATCCTTGAATCTATGCTGGAGGGCTATGCAGAGTACTATTCCGCAGAGCTGTCCGAAAAGATTCAGCGCGGGCAGAAGGAAAATGCGCTCAAATGCCGCAGCAACGGCGGCAATATTCCACTCGGCTATAAGATTGGCGCAGACGGTGTACTGGAAATTGACCCTGCCACTGCCCCACTGGTTGAGGAAATCTTTACCCGTTATGAGAGCGGCGAAACCATCAAGGCTATCGCCGATTCGCTCAATGAGCGCGGACTTCGCACACGAAAAAAACGGCCATTCCGTGTGGCATCGCTCAGCGTCACCCTTAAAAACAGAAAATACATCGGTGAATACAAATACGCCAGCACTGTGATTCCAAACGGGATTCCCGCCATCATCTCTCTCGATCTATTCGAGCGGGTTCAGCAACGAATGGCAGGCAACAAAAGAGCACAGTCCAGAACGAAGGCCGATACGGAATACCTACTCACCACCAAGCTCTTCTGCGGAGACTGCGGCAGGCTGATGGCAGGCGAATGTGGCACTAGCGGCACAAACGGCGTCAAGTATTACTACTACAAGTGCGGCGGCGCAAAGCGCAGGCTGGGCTGTAAACGAAAAGCACTGAAAAAGAACTGGATTGAACGTGCTGCCGTGATTGCAACCATCGAACGAGTGCTGCGAGATGACGAAATCGACCGCATTGCTGATGCGATCATCGACCTGCAAAATCGAGAAGATACGACCCTTCCCGCCTTGCGCCAGCAGCTCAAAGATTGTGAGCAGGGCATTGAAAATATGCTGAACGCGATTCAAATGGGTATTCTGACTCCATCCACCAAAACAAGGCTCGAAGAGCTGGAATCCCAGCGCGAAAGCCTCAAGGTCAGCATCCTGCAGGCCGAGCTCGAAAAGCCCAAGTACACCAAGGAACAGATCGTCAGTTGGATCAACCGATTCAAGTACGGAAACGTGGATGACATCGAATACCAGCGGCAGATCATCGACACCTTCATCAATGCCATCTACGTCTATGACGATAAGCTGGTTTTCACCTACAACTTCAAAGACGGCACAGAAACCGTTCCTCTGAAAGCCGTCGAAGATGCGTTTGGTTCGGATTTAACTCAAGTTGCTCCACCAAACCCAAGAAATCCGAACACCATCCCGATTGGGAATGGGTTCGGATTTCTTCTTTTTATCAGAAAAATTGAACATACACAATAAAAAACGGCATTATAGGAAAAAACAGGCTTCAGGAATCAAGCAAGCCCTTCTCCCAAATCGCAAGAAAAAAGCAAGAATATAGGCGTGGCATTCCGGCGGATTCATGCTAAAATATCTCCATGGGCAAAGGAGGCGCGAACCGTCGTTCATCCCGCCCTGACAGTCAAATTCCTTCCCCCCACGTCTATGATTATGCAAGGAGAACATACCGATGGAAAACAACCGCGAATTGAACGAGATGATTTTCCAGAACTACGGCGAGCTCTATGACGCTATGCTCAACTATCTCAGGGAAAATTGCCTCGTCACGCATTTTCCCATCCAAGGCGACAGATACGACGAACAATCAAACAAGCTGCTTCTTGTCGGTCGTTCTCTCAACGGGTGGGGATGCGAAGACGAATACAGCGGCGCTTTTCAATACGAAAAAGCGCCTGCGCGCGACGATTATGTGAAAAAAGCATACCGTGCATTGTTTGCAAAACACAGATATGGATTTATCGAGGAAAACCGGATCAAACACCACTATGATACGATTGCAAGAAGCGCATTCTGGAGAACCGCGAAACTGATAAGCAGCGAAATCGTCGGTTTTCCGCCTGATGAAGCGAATTGGTACGAACGAATCGCATGGGCAAACCTCTTTCCCGCAGCGCCGAGCGAAGGCGGAAATCCATCCGATCATTTGATTTCAGCACAAAGACCGATTGCCAGGAAATTACTGAACCAAACCATCGACATCTACAAACCGACGCATATCCTTTTTGTAACCGGATGGGATGATTGGCTGTACTACAGAACCGATCACAAAAAGGGGGATCATTTCCAATGTATGCTTGACGGTATTCCCGAAGCTGAAATAAAAGCCATCGCCGACAGAAAGAAAGCCGTTATTTGGGGTGGTCTATGCCGGGGCGCAAAAATCGTCATTGCAAACAGACCGGAACGAAAAGCTGAAACGGAATATGTCAAGAGCGTCCTACGGGCTTTTCAGGATATCTGACACATCGCGCGCCCGCGTTTTGCGTAGAATTTGCTTTTCGCTCCAATATTGTGCATCAAAAAACCTTCCCCCGCCGAGGAGGGAAGGTCAAATGTCCGCTTACTTCGCCAGCGCGAAGGCCGCCGCGCCGGAACCGGCGATGCGTCCCCACGTGAACGCATTGGAGATGGTGAAGCCCATGTAGGCGCTGCTGGCCGTGGCCTCGCCCGCCGTATACAGGCCGGGGATCACCGCGCCGTCCGCACGGATGACTTCGGCGTTTTCATTGCGGGCAATGCCGCCGTAGGTGATGATTTCGCACGGAGTCACGCGAACCGCGCAATACGGCGCGTTGAGCTTCGCCAGCTTAAGGCGGCCAAACTCCGGGTCATGCCCCGCGTCGCAGTAGGCGTTGTAGTTGGTCAGGGTTTCGCTCAGCGTCGCCGCGTCGAGCCCCATCTTCTCGGCCAGCTCTTCAAAGGTGTCGGCGACGACGAACTCCATATCGAGGCCGCGCTTCACGCCCTTCTCATCCAGAGAGGCCTGATCGCTGATCGCCCAGACGTAGCCCAGACCGTCCCTGTGCATCTGGTCGAACACCGGGCCGTTGAGCTTCTGGGTCATGTAGCCGCTGTCCTTTTCATCGACGAAGCGCTTGCCGTTCGCGCCGACGAGCACGGTGTTGTCGCGGCTGATGAAGCTGGAAACGTTCGCCGTGGCAGACGTGCCGTCGTGCTCGGCCATGATTTCGTAATCCTTGAGCACGCACATCATGTCGCCAGTGTGGGTCAGCGCCGCGCCGACGTTGCTGGCCATCATAATGCCCTCGCCCGTCGAGCCGGGGAAGCCGATGCCCATCGTGCCCGCCTTCTCCGGGTCAAGGCGCACGGTCAGCTCCGGGTTATACGCATAGCCGCCGGTCGTGATGACCACGCTGTCCGCGTAGATCAGCAGGGTATCCGCGCCGCGAACGGCCTTCACGCCCTTCACGGAGCCATCCTCGTTCATCAGGATCTCCGTGCCCTCGGTCTCAAGCAGCAGCTCAACGCCGGTGCCCGCCAGCGTATCTTCCATCGCGGTGCGCATCGCCGGGCCCGCGCCGTCCACCAGATGCATCATCTGGAGCGGGCCGTAGCCGACGATCACGTTGTCACTGAAGGGCATGCCCAGACGCTCGCCCATCCAGTCGATCGTCTCGCCGGAGCGCTCGACGGTGATCGTCGTCAGCGCCGGGTCGAGGCGGTAGGAGGCGTTGCTCATCAGGTTGCCATACATCTCTTCAAAGGTGTAATGCACATCCAGCGCCTTGGTGTACTTGGTCTCATAGCCGCCGACCATGCCCTGGCTGGTCGCGGTCGTTCCGCCGATCTGCGTCAGCTTTTCGAGCAGCACAACGCTCGCGCCGTTGTCGTTGGCCTCGACCGCAGCCGCAACGCCCGCGCCGCCCGCGCCGACAACCACAACGTCCGTCGTCATTTCAATCGTCTCGCTCTCCGCCTGCTCGGCCTTCGGCGCGGCGGTCTTGAGCGCCTCGATGTCCGCGCCCGCCTCGGTCAGCGCCTGCTCGGCGGCGGCGAGGATGGCCTTGCTGGTCACGGTCGCGCCCGTCACGGTATCCACCGCGAGGCTCTGGGCGGCCACAATCGCGGCCGGGATTTTCTCAATCGCAGGGTCGCAGATTCCGGCGGTTTCCGCGTGCTCGACAACCTCAACGGCGGTGATCGCGCCGCCCTCCACGGTCACGGCGACCTTCACCGCGCCGCCGATGCCCTGACCCTCGCCGGTGTACGTTCCGGCCGTCATCTCCGCAGACGCGCCGGCGGAGAGCAGCATCATGGCGCACGCCATAATTGCGACGATTTTCTTCTTCATGGTGGTTCTCCTTTCAGTTTCCCTTCGTTCTCACAGGGAGCGACCAAACGGAATCCAAGGATTGATTTTTCTTTCCGTTTCCTGTAAACTATATACAGCGTCATTCCCATTTCCGTTTCATTGTACAATCTCAAGGTGCTTGAGAGTCAAGCCCTTCTTGCAAATTTTTTGACAATCTTTCACTCTTCCCCTCTTCTTTCCCTCTGCACAATTCATGTCAGGAGCGTATCGCATGAAAATATCCATCAGCGCGCTTTCCATCGCCTACGGCCTCACCCCGGAAGCCCTGCGTTATTACGAGGAAAAAGGGCTGCTTTCGCCGGATCGAGCCGCCTCCAGCGGCTTTCGGCGCTTTTCCATCGCGGATGTGCAGCGGCTGGGCATCATCAAGAGCCTCCAGCGGCAGGGCTTCTCGCTGGATGAGATCAAGCGGATTCTGACCAAATGCGCCCTCAGCGACCTGATTGTGATGATGGATGAAAAGCGCGCCGCGCTGCGCGAGCAGATTGCCCAGCAGAACGCCGTCTACGAGCGCATGACCAGCGGCACCGATCTGCTGCGCGACTGCCGGCGCCTGCTGATGCAGCCCCGCCTCTGCATGGGCTGCGCCGCCTATCTGGTCGATTTCGATTCGGTTCCCGCGCTGTGGACGGCCGTTCCCAAAATGCCGTTTCTCAAGGATCTGATCGACGCGCTCCCGCTGACCAACTACTGCACCACCGTCCCGCTCGCCCTGCTGAACGGCCAGAGCGCCGCCACGCGCATCGGCATCGTCGCCCCGGTGGAGTTTACGCACGTCATCCATGCGGATTTTTCGCAGATGCGCATGAGCGCCGGGCCGCAGGCCGTCAAAATCATCTTCGACCTGTGCCCGCCGGAGAAGACCTCCCTACAGCCCGCGATTGACCTGACGCGCGCGTTCATGCAAGCCCACCGTCTCAAGCCCGTCTGCGAGGGATACACGCGCCAATACGCATGGTTCGTCGATCCCGACGGGCAGATGCGCCACTATTCCGAATTGATCGTGCCGGTGACGGCGGAATAAGTCCGCCATCCTGCTGGGTGCCGCGCTGCTCCTGCTCAGCGCAGCGGGCAAGGCCATAGCGGCGCACATATACGGCAAACAGCTTTAACGCCCGGACAAAATCGCCCCGCTGTCCCTTGTATCTCCCCCGCCGATTCTGATATACTGAATGTATCACAGACGGCAGGGGGATTTTTTATGCTTGAACTGATTTCGGAAACCAACTACCGCGAAACGATGGAGAACACCGTCGAGCCGAAGCTGGCCTCGATCCGCGAGGAGCTTTCCTTGCCGCTTGAGGACGGCGGCGCGCTGCACGCCGAGCTGTACGAGCAGCCGACGGCCACGCGCGCGGTCGTCGTTCTGCACGGCTACACGGAGAGCGGCGAAAAATTCCGCGAAATGACGTGGTATTTCCTGCAATCGGGCTTCAACGTCTACGCCATCGACCACCGCGGCCACGGCAGGAGCGCGCGCGCGGTGGATGAAACGTGGCTCACGCACGTCGATCATTTTTCGGATTATGTGCGCGATTTGGAAGCGTTTATGGATCGCGTCGTTCTGCCGCGCGCCCAAAATCTGCCGCTCTGCCTCTACGCCCATTCGATGGGCGGCGCGGTCGGCAGCATGATGCTGCAAAGGCACCCGAAGATGTTCGCGCGCGCCGTTCTGACCGCGCCGATGATTGCGCCGTCGAGCGCGCCGTTCCCGTCGTGGGCAGGCGCGGCGATTGCAAAATTCATGTGCGCCATCGGCAAAACGAGGGAGATGGCGTTCATCGGCAAGCCGTTTGATCCCCAAAGCGAAACGTTCGAGGCCTCCTTCGGCACGGGCCGCGCGCGGTTTGATTATTACGAGCGCAAGCGGCTTGAAAACCGGCATCTGCAAAACTGCGCACCGACCTACGGCTGGGTCAGGGAGGCGATCGGCGTGACGAAGGTGCTGCTGAACCGAGAGCTGGATCGGCAGATTGAAACCCCGCTCCTTCTCTGCCAAGCCGCGCAGGACACGGTCGTGCGCCTGCCCGAACAGAACGAATTTGTTTCGCTCCTGCCGCACGCGCAGCTTCGCGCGTTTGACGCCAAGCACGAAATCTACATGTCCGATGACACGGTCATGCGCGAATACGTTCCGGCGGTCATCGGGTTTTTGAGGGGATGACGGCGGCCGCGCGGTGCGCGCCTCTACGGGGACGGCGCGACTTATTGCCTAGCCGGAAAATAGCCTGCTCAAAGAGCTCCCTCCTTGAGGGCGTGGAGCTTGCCGCCCGCTGTGCGGGAGGCAGGCAAGCGGAATGCCGAAGGTCTGTCACAACGAAGTTGTGACTGAAGGAGTCCGGCGGGCGCGCATCTTGCGCCCGTTATCGGAGCTTATCCAAAGTCTCGGATTTGCTCATTTTCCGGCTCTTTTTCTCGTTTTTCTCATTCCCCCTGCATATCGCCCACAACGCGGTGGAGGATATCCAGATACATCTGCCCCAGCGCGGTCGGGCGATAATCCTTATGCGTAATCACGCCGATGCGGATGATTTCCTCCACCTCCAGCGGAATGGAGATGATGTCGTCGCCGCGCAGATACGACGGGCAGATGCCGGAGGAAATGGTATAGCCGTCCGTGCCGGTCATCAGGTCGATGATCGTGCCCTTATCCGTCACCTTGATGCTCTTTTCATGGTTGAGGGTCGAGAGGATTTCCTCGGAAAAATAAAACGAGTTCTGGTCGCCCTGCTCGTATGTCAGGCACGGCAGGGATTCCAAATCCTTCATGCTGACGCTCTTGCGCCCGGCGAGCGGGTTGTTGCGCCCGATGAAGATGTGCGGCCTGGCGGAAAACAGCTCGGAAAAGACAAGGTTCGATTCGCGCAGCGTCTTTCGGATGACCGCCTCGTTGAACGAGCACAGGTAGATCACGCCCATTTCGCTGCGCAGGTGGCGCACATCCATGATCGTGTCATACGTCTTGCCCTCGCGGAGAACAAATTCATACGATTGGCCGCCCTGCGCGCGCACCAGCTCGACGAACGCGCTGGACGTGAAGGAATAATGCTGGGTGGAGACGGAGAAGCGCTGGCGGCTCGCGGAGTGCGCGATGTATTTATCCTCGATCAGCGCGGCCTGCTGAACGACCTGACGCGCGTAGCCCAAAAACTCCGCGCCCTCCTGCGTGAGCAGAATCCCCCGGCTGTTGCGCAGGAAGATGGTGATGCCCGCTTCCTCCTCCAGCTCGCGCACGGCGGCGGAAAGGCTGGGCTGGGCGATAAACAGCGCCTTTGCGGCCTCGGTGATGGAGCCGCGCTCGGCGACCTCGACGACGTATTTCAGTTGTTGAAGCGTCATAAGAAAACCTTTCCTTGGGGCTCTGCCCCAAACCCCGCCAAGAACCCGAGGTTCTTGGAAAACGGGGGGAGAATAGCTTTTTGTCTACAGTCCGGAGCTCCCTCCTCGAGGGAGCTGTCATGCCAAAGGCATGACTGAAGGAGTTCGTCTCCCCGATTTTTGTTGTCAGTTTGGAGCTCCCTCCTCGAGTGAGCTGTCATGCCGAAGGCATGACTGAAGGAGTTCGTCTCCCCGATTTTTGTTGACAGCCTGAGCTCCCTCCTCGAGGGAGCTGTCATGCCGAAGGCATGACTGAAGGAGTAGGCGTTCGTCTTCCCGATTCTACCATATTCTCTCCCCGTTTTCAATCCCTCTCATAGCTTCATCCTATGGCCAATCATATAATATCCATGTTTGCCTATACGGCGCATTTCGTATATAATACATTTCGTCACAAAGACGTGACTTGATTCCACATGCATGTTGAAGGGAGTGCTTCCATCTTGGCGCTCATTGAGCTGAACCACCTGACAAAGACCTTCAAGGGGAAAACCCAAACGGTAGACGCCTTGAAAGACATCAACCTGCACATCGAGCAGGGCGACATTTTCGGCATTATCGGCATGTCCGGCGCGGGCAAATCGACGCTGGTGCGCTGCATCAACTTTCTGGAACAGCCGACCTCGGGCAGCGTCGTCATCGACGGCAAGGATCTCGCCTCGCTCAGCCCGAAGGCGCTTCGCCAGCTCCGCCAGCAGGTCTCGATGATCTTCCAGCATTTCAATCTGCTCTCTCAGCGGGATGTGCGCGGCAACATCGCCTTCGCGATGGAAATCGCCGGCATGAAGCGCCCGCAGATTGAAAAGCGCATCGACGAGCTGCTCGAAATCGTCGGCCTGACGGACAGGCAACACAACTACCCCAGCCAGCTTTCCGGCGGCCAGCAGCAGCGCGTCGCCATCGCCCGCGCTCTGGCGACCAACCCGAAGATCATCCTCTGCGACGAAGCGACCAGCGCGCTCGACCCGACGACGACGACCTCGATTCTCAACCTTCTGCGGGAAATCAACCGCAGGATGGGCATCACCATCGTCATCATCACCCATGAGATGAGCGTCGTGGAGAGCACCTGCACCCATGTCGCCATCATCGACGACGGCCAGCTGGCCGAGTGCGGCACGGTCGAATCGGTGTTCAGCCAGCCGAAATCCGCGGCGGCCAAGAAGCTGATCTTCCGCACCGCCGGCGCGGACAGCGGCGCGATGGGCGAACGGATGATCCGCATCGTGTTTGAGGGCAGCTCGGCCGACGAGCCGACGATTTCCGATTTGGCGATGCAGTGCCATGTGGCCGTCAACATCCGCTACGCCGACACCCGCGAGGTCAGCGGCAAGCTGTTCGGCCAGATGATCCTGCAGCTCCCGGAGGATCATTTGCAGCAGGAAAAGGCGATCTATTTCCTGCAAAACAAGGGGCTGCGCGTTGAGGAGGTGAACGGCCATGTCCATGGATAAGATGATTCCGCTGATGCTCGGCGGCATCAAAGACACGCTGTACATGACGACCGTTTCCACCCTGTTCGCGTATCTGCTGGGTCTGCCGCTCGCGATTCTGCTGGTGCTGACCGCTCCGAGCGGCCTCAAGCCGCAAAAGCTGGTCTACCGCCTGCTCGATACGGTGGTCAACATCTTCCGTTCCATCCCGTTCCTGATCCTGATGATTCTGGTCATCCCCGTGACCCGCGCGATTGCGGGCAAGGCCTACGGCTCCACGGCGACGGTTGTTCCGCTGGTCATCGCGGCCGCGCCGTATGTCGCCCGCATGATCGAATCCTCGCTGCTTGAGGTCGATCCCGGCGTGATTGAGGCGGCGCAGTCGATGGGCGCGAACATCCCGACGATCATCTTCAAGGTGCTCATTCCGGAGGCCAAAACGTCGCTGATCGTCGGCGCGACGATCTCCTGCGGCACGATTCTCGGCTACAGCGCGATGTCCGGCGCGATTGGCGGCGGCGGTCTGGGGCAGATTGCCATCAGCTACGGCTACAACCGCTATCAGACGGACGTGCTCTTCGTCACCGTCGCCCTGCTGATCGTGCTGATGCAGGTCATCCAGATCGTCGGCATGAAGATTTCCCGCAAGACGGACAAGCGCGTTCGAAACTGAGAACGGCGCTCCCCACTTTCCGACTCGAAGCCGAAAGGCTTTGAATATATCCACACATCAACAACAAATCAAACCTTTTGATCTTTAGGAGGACAATGCCATGAAAAAGCTGCTTACGCTCGCTCTTTCCCTCGCGCTGACCGCCGCGGTCGGCGTCGCCAGCGCCAACACCAAGCTCGTCGTCGGCGCATCCGCCACCCCGCATGCCGAGATTCTCGAAGCGGCCAAGCCGATTCTCGCCGAAAAAGGCATCGACCTTGAAATCGTCGTCTTTGACGATTACGTTCAGCCGAACCTTCAGCTCGAAGCGGGCGATCTGGACGCAAACTACTTCCAGCACATCCCCTACCTCGAGGATTTCAACGCGCAGAACGGCACGCATCTGGTCAGCGCGGGCGCGGTGCACTATGAGCCGATGGGCCTGTACGTGAACCCGGCGAAGGCGATCACCCTTGATTCCATCCCGGACGGCGCGACCATCGCCATCCCGAACGACACCACCAACGAATCCCGCGCGCTGGGTCTGCTGGAGTTCAACGGCCTGCTCAAGCTGAACGCGGCCGCCGGTCAGACCGCGACCGTGCTGGACGTTGCTGAGAACCCGCACAAGTTTGAGTTTGTCGAGGTCGAGGCCGCACAGGTGCCGCGCACGCTGGCCGACGTCGATCTGGGCGTCATCAACTCCAACTACGCGCTTCAGGCCGGTACGGACGTTGTCGGCACGCCGATTGCCTACGAGAGCACCGAGGTCGCCTATCCGAACATCATCGCCGTCCGCGAGGGCGACGACCGCGAGGAGCTCAAGACGCTGGTTGAGGTGCTTCAGGGCGACGAGATCGTGAACTTCATCAACGAGACCTACAAGGGCGCTGTCGTTCCGACGAAGTAAAGCCCCTCCAATCCGGTCATCCATAAAAAAATCGACCTTCTTCCGCTTGCGGCTTGCAGCTTGGAAGAAGGCCGATTTTTTCAATCATTGAATCAAAAGCACATTCTGCACAAAAACGCGGGCGCGCATCGCGCGCCCGTTATCGGAATTTGCGCAAAATTTCGGATTCGCTCATTTGTTTTTTATTTCTTCGCCAGATCGCCCAGAATCGCCTGCTCGGCGAACAGCGCCGTCGCGCCGCCCGTGTGCCAGAAAATCACCGTCTCGCCCGGCGCAATCCGCCCCTCGCGGACGTGGCCGATCAGCCCCGCGAGCGCCTTGCCGGTGTAAACCGGGTCGGTCAAAAGCCCCTCGGTTCGCGCCAGAAGGCGGATCGCCTCGTTGGCCGCCTCGTTCGGCTGCTCATACCCCGGCTCAAAATAGCCGCGCTCAACGTCGAAATCCGCCGCCGTCACGCGCGTTTCGCTGCCCAGCCATTCAAGCGACGCATTCGCCAGCTCGGCGCAGCGCCCTTCGTACCCCGCGTCCTTGCGGCTGACGGCCACGCCGGTGATCTCCGGCCCGACGCCCAGCGCCTTGCGCCCCGCGACCAATCCGGCCAGCGTGCCGCCCGTGCCCGTCGCCGCGTAAAGCCGCGTTGGGGCAACGCCCAACTGCGCGCATTGCTCCATCATTTCCAGATAGCCGCCGATAAACGCCGCCGAGCCGACGGGGCTTGCGCCGCCCATCGGCACGTCATAGCAGCGGTGGCCTTCCGCTTCCAGCCGCGCCGCGTGCGCCACGCCCATCTGATGGCACCGCGCTTCCGTCTGCGCCTCCGTCTCCCCCGGCAGGCCGGGCACGACGTTCACCTGCGCGCCGAGGATGCGATCCAGCAGCATGTTCGAGCGCACGTCGTTTTCATCCGGCTGCACATAGGCATTCAGGTAGAGAATCGGCTCCATGCCGAGGCGGCGGCAGGCCGTCACGGTCTGCATGGCGTGGTTGGATTGCGTCGCGCCGTAGGTGAACACCGTGTCGCATCCCTTCTCCCTCGCGTCGCCCAGCAGATATTCCAGCTTGCGGATCTTGTTGCCGCCGAAAAGGCTCATGCCGGAAAAATCGTCGCGCTTGACATAGAGATTCACGCCCAGCCGCTCGCTCAGCCTGTCGAGCTTATACAGCGGCGTCGGGAAAAAGCCGAGGTTCGCGCGCGGCTTTTGGCTTAGCAGCGCATGCAGTCGTTCAAATCGGTTCATCGTCCATCCTCCTCACATCATCAGCCCGTACAGCGCGGCCACGATGCTGATGGCCGCGGCAATCGGCGCGCTGATCGTAAACAACCGGTGCTTTGTCTTGTGGTGAAACACGCGCATGCCGATGAGCGCGCCCACGCCGCCCAGCAGCCATGTGCACAGCAGCAGCGTCTTTTCCGGGATGCGCCATGCCCCGCGTTTTGCCCTCCGCTTATCCACGCCGTAAAGGCAGAACGTGAAGCCGTTCATGGCTAGCCATGCCGCCAAAAAGATGTTTTTCATGTTCATCCCCGCCTTTCCCCGTCCGCCGACGGCAGAGGGGAAAATCTCCGTTATCCAAACAAGGCTGTCAAGTTTCGCCTGACAGCCTTGCTTTTTTACTTCACTTCGACGTCGTCCGCGGAATCGTCGGGCTTCTCTTCCGGCTTTTCCTCGGCCTTCTCCGTCTCGGCGGAGGGGAGCTGATTCGGCGCCAGAATCGCCATGAATTCCATGCCGGTGATGGTCTCCTTTTCCAGCAGAACCTTCGCCGTCTCATGCAGCTTTTCCTTGTTGTCGCTCAGAATCTGATACGCCTGCTCATAGCAGTTGGCGATGATCTGCTTCACCTCCACGTCGATGCGCGCCGCCGTCTGATCGGAGCACACGAGGTTCGAGTCGCCGCTGAGATATTGGCCGGACTGCGTTTCCAGCGCCATCATGCCGAACGTATCGCTCATGCCCAAGCGCGTAATCATCGCGCGGGCAAGCTTGGTCGCCTGCTCGATGTCGTTGCTCGCGCCGCTGGTGATGCGGCCGAAGATCAACTGCTCGGCCGCGCGGCCGCCGCAGAACGTGGTGATCTTGTCGAGAATCTGCTCGCGGGTCATCAGCAGGCGCTCCTCCTCGTCCACCTGCATGGTGTAGCCGAGCGCGCCGCTCGTGCGCGGGATGATCGTGATCTTCTGCACGGGCGCGGAATTCTTGAGCTTCGCCGCCACCAGCGCGTGGCCGCACTCGTGATAGGACACGGTGAGCTTGTCGCGCGGGGAGACAACGGCGTTCTTGCGCTGATAACCGGCGATGACCGTCTCGATGGCCTCCTCCATATCGCGCTGGGAGACGACCTTGCGGTTGTCCTTGACGGCGGCGATGGCAGCCTCGTTGATGATGTTCGCCAGTTCCGCGCCGGAGCAGCCGCTCGTCGCGCGGGCGACCTGCGTATAATCGATGTTCGGCTCGGTCTTCACGTCCTTGGCGTGCACGCGGAGAATCGCCTCGCGCCCCGCCAGATCGGGCAGC
>ERZ825324.972-NODE-972-length-37099-cov-4.402656_pt1 | contig 37099 bp, 30 predicted proteins | sample MGYA00519859_ERZ825324 | MGnify/ENA primary metagenome ERZ825324 (study PRJEB31778, sample SAMEA3449198) | human gut metagenome | biome: human gut; feature: human-associated habitat; material: faeces | place: United Kingdom | collected 2010/2012 ...
CCCGCCGCATTGTCATACTTGCCCATTACCTCAAACTCACGTTGGAAAGCTGGCGAGAGAAATACGTATTTGTCCACATAAGGCAGGAACTCCATCACCATTTTCACTGAGTTCCTCTTTTTGCGCACTGCATAAATTGGCTTCAACAGCATCTTTACCACGCGTCGCAGAGGGATGGGGTCGTCCATGATAAGTTTGCAGAAAGTGGTATGAAGACACCTCACCACCTTTACATTTGGGCAAGTTCGCTTGATGGTGCTGATAAATTCGACTGGCCACCACTGATTAACAATAATGTCGATACTTTCGTTCTTTACAATACTCCCCAAGTCATTTCTGATACTTTGAGTTTTATCCATATCGCAATGGAACTCGTCACTGCCACCGCCATCTATGCGGATAGCCTTCACCCTCTCATCGATAAAAGGCATCTGTGCCTTTCGGCTCTCTTTAAAATAGGCTACACTCACTTTATATCCACGCTTCACCAACTCATTGGCAAGGCATCTCGTCACAGTCTCACTTCCGCCATATACAGGCCAAAGACGAAGAAGAAAAAGAATGTTCATACTAAATATTTATTTATCTTGCCGGTTAATGGGCGTACAAGAAACACTCGGCCTCTTTCTATCAAACTTATCGTTATTACAATTACAAGTGCTAAGGGAAATACAAATAGAATATTACCCTTATAAACTGCAAAATCAATCAATCCCTCTGTTCTCAATAATTCATGGAAAACATAAACAGCCAACATATATGGAGCAAAAAAGGAAACGATCCTATTAAGATAGGACACCTTTTTCATTTTTCAAAAATGAATAGAATAAACTGATGGCACCTAATACTGTAAATGGATTGTTATTTCCCTCAAATATGAGGTTTAACTTTCCCATCCCTATACATCCTAAAGAAAATGAGATCAAGAAATTCACAATCAGACAAGAGAATAACACTTCTGTGCTTCTCTTTATCAAAGCCTCACAAGGATATATTCTCAGACACCTACCTGTCAGGTAAACTACTAACAAATTGAGAAAATCAGCATTTGCCCCCACGAAATAAATCTAAAACCACAGATGAGGACTATTAACAGAGTCAGGGTCTTAAAATACATTTTTTTAGATAACACCTTAATACCCTCATTCAAGAATGGAGATATAAGAATCAGTATCATATAACCACTAAAATACCACAAATGATTAGAAGTAATGGGGAACAATAGATCTCTTACCGTTCCCATGGAGATGTGACCCACATGAACATACAAAGCTACCAACACAAAAACTCCGTAACTTATTGCCATTATTTCCATAGCAAAAGCTTTGTCTAAATGAAGTTTGACACCATAATAGCCTGATATGAAAGCAAATGTCGAAACTCCCAAAAATGTTAGAGACCGATAGCCCAACAACCACCCCATATTTAAACTACAACATTGACGGACACCTTCTATGTCTAAATAACTTCCAGTGATGTGTAATACAACAATTAAGAACATCATGTAAACACGCAATGCCTCTATGTTCAAATTTCTGTTTCTCAGCATGTTAGTCTTCAATTTTATGACATATATTTTTCATTCTCTGTCGCACATATACTTTTTCTACCGTATTCATTCCTAATAGATAAGTAAAAAGACATACTGTAACTGCATTTATCAAAACTATCAAAACAAATTTAACTGTATCTGAATTATAAAAATTGATACTATTAGCAGCATATAATGCACATACAGAGAATGTTGTAACATATAAAGTTGGCATACAAACTTGCTTGACAAAACGTAGCATAGCGAAATGCATTTGTCTTAAAACGACGACTATGCGCAAAATTAACACTGCAAAATCTGCCATTACATTAATGGCTATCACCATATAGGGCTTTATGGTAAATAATTTCAAACAGAAATATGAAATAATCAAAGCTATTAGTAATAAACATTGGCACAACTCTACCTTTTTTATTTTAGAAGTAGCCTGTACTGCCATCATCAAAGGACCACTAAAGTTTCTTATTAAACAGATGATAATGAATAAAACAACAAATATGGAAGTCTCTTTAGGGTATTCTCCCAGCCACCACCTAAGCACAGTATCTGCTTGAAACATCAGGGGTAATGCTATTAACAACATCAAAAAATAAGAAAATTTTATTCCTATTATCACCAATGAATATAACCTCTCCTTCTCTTTCTCGGCATAGGACAGTATGATTTGTGGCTGCAAAGCTTTTTGAAAATTCTCAGAAAAACGCATAATGGCAGTCTGCACTTGAACAGCTATACCTTGGGCTGCGTTTATAATAGGGCCAAAGAACATATTCAACAAAATATTAAGCCCCTGTGTATAAATAGAAGAAGCCATACTCCCCACAAAAATCCATGTTGAATAGGTGAACATAGATTTTAAAAATTTAAAATTCCATACCCAAATGAATTTTGTCGTATCGAAATTCTTTCTACAATATATCCAATAACATAACTGGACAAGCACTTGCACCACAAGCAATAAGAATGCATAAGTTGCGAGTTTGTCAGAAGCTATCACTTGCAGACAAAAAACTACAGCTAATCGTAGCACCACATCCAATATAGATATATACGCATATACATTCATTCTTTCGTGTGCAGTAATGACTGCAACATAAGGCAAATTCAGAAATACAAAAATTAATGATATAATGGTATATTGATATGCCCAAAATGCAGGAATTTCCCTTCCGTCAGGAATTACCAATTTATTGAAGAATAAATATAATCCAATGGTTTCGCATAATATTAAGACAAGGATAGATATTAAAAGATGAATCACTAACGTGGAACTAAACACAATCCTTTGGCTCTGCTCATTGTCATTACCCAACGAATAGGTGATAAATCTTATACTTGCATTACCCAAAGACCCACTTATACTCATGAAGATTGCTAATAATCCTCCTATGACATTGTATATTCCAAAATCTTCCACTCCAAGAACTCTGAGCACCACTCTACTAGTATAGAGAGTAACACCCATTATCAGAAACATTCGGAAATATAAGAATAATGTGTTCTTTGCTATTCGCTTGTTGTCGTATGATGTTCGGGACATACTATCTTGAATAATGCTTCTTATTATTTGCGCTCATATTCTTTGTCCTTACATTCGTAAAGATGGATTCACGCAACATTGCAAACTGCTGGAGGTGGGAGCGCATTGTCACCCGTACAACTGCTGTCCGATAGGTGTCTGCTACGAGGGGGGATAGAGGAGCATGGCAAGCGTTCATTTAGCATTCATTTGTTAGAGTCCACGTTATTCTTCCACAACCTCGAAGTCCTCTTTGTGTATGCCACGGATAGCGACAGCGTAACCTCCAAAATCGAAGACGAGTTGGCGGTCACGGTCAATGCGGACAATATAGCCCTCACATCCTGCGAAGATACCTGTTAGTACACGTAACTTCACATGGTCTTTGGCAAATTTCTCGAATGGGTCTCTAAGAAATGTCATCCTCTTTGGATTATCCTTCAAGACAGTCATGAAAGGCTGCATAATTTTATCTTTAATGGATGCCGGCTCACCCTTGCATCTGTCATTGACCAAATGGTATTGTGGATAATATTCCTTTAGGAATCTTTGGAGGTCTTCTGTTCTGCCCTGCAAGAATACAAGCCCACTGACAGTTGGCTTTAATTCTTTCTTAACCCCGCCATTCTCGTTCTTTTGCCTGTATGTAAAAGAACGATGAATAAAGCAAGGATGGGCAGAGTCCGGGTGTTTCTCATTATAATCTTTTATTTCCCTCTCGAAAGCCTGAGCCGTCTTATTGTGGATAAACAGGTAGCTCCAAGGCACCTCTTCTATACCTGAAACCGATTTTCCATCAGTCCCAGTAATGTTGATACCCTTTGGTAAGCGTTTGCTCACATCGGTGGTAGAAAGTGAATTCAAGCAATCCTGCGTCATATTCTCTTTCTACTTTATGTCCTTAGCTACAACCATGCATAATGGTTGCAATAGCTTTGCCAATTCGTATTTATTGTGCATAATCTTAATCGTATTCTGAACCAATGTGACTGTTCGCCATGCACGTGTATAAATATTTACATTTATCATCCACTCTTTTCGCAAAAGAGAAAATCCGTTGCAAAAATACGAAATTTAGTCGGATTACGTGTCAGATTTTATCTTTTTCTGCATAATACGCAGATTCACTTCGCCATCAAATATCAACTGTTCAATAAAAGCTTAGTGGGGGAAGTAGGATCGGATGGTCGCCTGCAAAAATAAGAGGGACGGGCCGCCACACAGCCGTCACCGTCCGTCAGCCCCTGTCAGCTGTTGGCGGTAAGTTCTCCGGGCGAAGTAATAAACGTGTTGGCACCGTGGGCCACGAGAAAGTCACGATCGCGGAATCCCCAAAGCACGCTGATGCAGGGTATATGGCTGTTGAAGGCCGTCATCACATCCACGTCGCTGTCACCGATGTAGACAGCTGTGGCCCGGTCGGCCCCGAGTTGCGAGAGTGCCTCGTTCACGGTGTCGGGAGCCGGCTTCTTGCGGATACCCTCGCGCTCGCCGATGGCCACCTCCACGAGCGGGCCGAAGAAATGACGGCAGAGGTCGGCCGTGGCCGCATAGAACTTGTTGCTCACCACGGCCACACGCTTGCCCCGTCGCCGCAGGTCGGTCAACATCTCCATGATGCCCGGATAGGGCCGGGTGGTGTCGAGATTGTGGTGCAGGTAATGTTCGCGGAAGTCAGCGTATGTTTTCTCGAAAAGCGGATTGCCGAGTCCGCCGGGGATGGCCCGCTCCATGAGCTTCTTCACCCCGTTGCCCACAAAGCGGCGCACCTCGTCGAGTGTCCGTTCGGGCATGCCGTTGGCCCGCAGGGCATGGTTGGTGCTGGCGGCCAGGTCGCCGAGCGTGGAAAGCAAGGTGCCGTCAAGGTCGAACACGTAGGTGTCGTAGTCGGTGAGGCGGCGTGTGGGCTGCATGGGTGAAACTGTGTGTGAATCCATATTTAGAGCGTTTTAATGTCTTTGAAGATGATCTTGCGTGGACAAATTTACGAAAATATAACCAAACTCATGCCACAGGCGACCAATTATAAGACGAAAAGCACCCAAAACATGATTTATCTAAAGAATATCGCCGCCCGCGGTATATTTTTTCATCGTCGGTTTTCTCAATTCAATTTAATTGATTACTTTTGCCTTCGCAAATGTCGTGCGGGTGGATCAGCCTTGATCCGTGCCGTCGCTATTGCATCAAAAGGAAACAACAAGACAAAAGAATATGCCTGAAATATCTGTTCGCGGATTGGAAATGCCGGAGTCGCCCATCAGAAAGCTGGCTCCACTGGCAGCCGATGCCAAAAAACGGGGGGTGAAGGTCTACCACCTCAACATAGGACAGCCCGACCTGCCCACGCCCAAGTGCGGTCTCGATGCATTGAAAAGCATCGATCGCGACATTCTCGAATATTCCCCCTCACAGGGCTATGCAAGCTACCGCGAGAAGCTGGTGGGCTACTACAAGAAGTACAACATCAATGTCACGGCCGACGACATCATCATCACTTCGGGAGGTAGTGAGGCGGTGCTTTTCGCCTTCATGAGCTGCCTGAACCCGGGAGACGAAATCATCGTTCCCGAACCGGCTTACGCCAACTATATGGCCTTTGCCATCAGTGCCGGCGCGCGCATCCGCACCATTGCCACCACCATCGACGAGGGCTTTTCGCTGCCCAAGGTGGAGAAGTTTGAGGAACTTATCAACGAGCACACGAGGGCCATCATGATATGCAACCCCAACAACCCTACGGGCTATCTCTACACCCGCCGGGAGATGAACCAGATACGCGACTTGGTGAAGAAATACGACCTCTACCTGTTTTCCGATGAGGTCTACCGCGAATACATCTACACCGGTTCGCCCTACATCTCGGCCTGCCACCTTGAAGGTATCGAGCAAAATGTGATACTCATCGACTCCGTATCGAAACGTTATTCGGAGTGTGGCATACGCATCGGTGCGCTCATCACCAAGAACGAGCGCGTGCGCCAGGCCGTGATGAAATTCTGTCAGGCGCGCCTCTCCCCTCCCCTCATCGGACAAATCGTGGCCGAAGCATCGCTCGATGCCCCCGAGGAGTATTATCGTGATGTGTACGACGAGTATGTGGAGCGTCGCAAATGTCTCATCGACGGACTCAACCGCATACCGGGCGTGTACTCGCCCATACCGATGGGAGCTTTCTACACGGTGGCCAAGTTGCCTGTGGACGATGCGGAAAAGTTCTGCCGGTGGTGTCTGAAAGACTTCAACTACGAGGGTGAAACGGTGATGATGGCCCCTGCCGCAGGATTCTACACCACGCCCGGAGCCGGCATCGACCAAGTGCGCATCGCCTACGTGCTCAAGAAACATGATTTGGAACGCGCACTCGTCGTACTGCGTAAGGCATTGGAGGAGTATAACAAGAAAGACTGACCTCGAAGACCTTGACAGACCCCACCCCGACCCTCCCCTGCAGGGGAGGGAGCCGACAGGACAAGTCCTGCTGAAATTGCACCAACACCTCTTGTCAACAAGGAACATCTACCACACGTCCAACACCTCTCCTGCAAGCAATGACAAGCCGGATAGCAGGTTGGTTTCTCCCTCCCCTGCAGGGGAGGGCCGGGATGGGGTCGGCAGGGCCCTCCCCTTTTTCTTAGCCCGCCGCATTTTCTCCGATGACAACGGCAAGCGCAAGGTGTCGCGACCGGCCATACGCATTGCCACGCTCGGTGTGGCCATAGGACTGGCTGTGATGCTCGTCTCGGTGAGCGTGGTGCTGGGCTTCAAGCACACCATCCGAGACAAGGTGACGGGGTTCGGCAGCCACATACAGGTGGCCGACTTCATGACCTTGCAAATGGGCGAACAATACCCTGTGGTGATGAACGACTCCATGACGAGCGTGCTGCGAAACATCAAGGGAGTGGCCCACGTGCAGCGTTACGCCGTGAAGCAAGGCATCATCAAGACCGACGACGATTTTCTCGGCGTGGCTTTCAAAGGCGTGGGGCCCGACTTCGACAGCACATTCCTCCACAGCAATATGGTGACTGGCAGCATACCCCGCTTCTCTGACACAGCGAGCAGCAACAGGTTGCTCGTGTCGCGCATCATGGCAGACAAACTCAACCTGCACTGCGGACAGAAAGTGTTTGCCTACTTCATCGATCACAATGGCGTGAGGGCCCGGCGGTTTACCATCGCAGGCATCTATGAGACCAATCTCAAACGCTACGATGAGGTGATGTGCTACACCGACCTCTACACCGTCGTGAAACTCAATGGGTGGGAACCCGACCAAGCAAGCGGGGCCGAACTGACTATCAGCGATTTCGACCGGCTCGACGAGGTGTCCGCCCGGGTGACGCGCAAGGTGAACCGCACCGTGGATCATTACGGCGAGACCTACTCCAGTGCCAACGTCAAGGAACTCAACCCGCAGATATTCTCATGGCTGGGTCTCATGGACCTCAACGTGTGGATCATTCTGGCCCTCATGGTTGCCGTGGCCGGTGTGACAATGATCAGCGGCCTGCTCATCATCATTCTTGAACGCACAAACATGATAGGTGTGCTCAAAGCCTTGGGGGCGCGCAACCGCACCATCCGCCACACGTTCATGTGGTTTGCCGTGTTCATCATCGGGCGCGGACTGCTGTGGGGCAATGCACTGGGACTTGGTCTGCTGGCCCTGCAACACTTCACGGGACTCGTGAAACTCGATGCCCAAACCTACTACGTGAGCACCGTTCCGGTGGAGTTCAACTGGTTGCTCATCGCCCTTATCAACGTTGTCACCCTCCTCCTCTGCATCCTCATGCTTGTGATTCCGAGTTTCCTCATCTCGCACATCCATCCTGCTAAGTCGATGAGGTATGAATAACTTTCCTCCTCCGTCAACAGCTCTTTATACATGTCTTCAATATGCACGAGTTCCATGCACTTTGCTTGCACTTATCAATATTGTGTAGTGGAGCGATTTAAACTTTACTCTCCGCGAAACGGTATCACGCACCAATAATTCGGTCAAAGCACATGGATAAATCCAAAATTATTCGTAAATTTGCAACGTGATATTCTATTTCTCAGCCACAGGCAACACGAGATGGGCGGCGCAACGCGTGGCCGAAGCCACACAGGAGCGGTTGGTGTCCATCGCCGAAGCCCTGTCGGGCGACTGTCGCTTTGAGCTCTCTCCCACCGAGCGGATAGGTTTCGCCTTTCCCGTACATGGTTGGCGGCCACCACTTCCCGTACGCCGGTTCGTAGAGCACTTGAGTGTCCGGCTCACTACCGAACACGAACTTGACGACGAAGACCTGAAGGGCGAATGGCTCATGCGGTCGCTGTTGGCACGAGAGGAGACAAGAGCGCGGTTTTGTTATGCCCTGATCACGGCCGGTGACGACATCGGCGAAACAACCGAGTGGCTCGACCGTGCCATCGCCGCCAATCCACTGCTGCACCGTTTGGGCATCTACCGACTGCATTCGGCGTTTTCACTCGTCATGCCCAATACCTATGTAGGGTTGCCGGGCATGACCATTGATGCTCCGGCCAAGGTGGCCGAAAAGAAGAAACGGGCGGCAGAGCTGCTGGAGGAATACCTGCCGCTGATTGTCGAAAGGCAAAAGGGCGAGCGGCGGCTCCATCTCAGCAGGTGGCCGCGCACCAACTCCCGCCTACTGGGCGGACTTTTCGAGAGATTTCTCCTCACCGACGGCCCGTTCCGCGTTGACTGGGAACGCTGCATTCAGTGTGGCATCTGTGCCGAGGTCTGTCCCACGGAGAATGTCATCGGTGGCCGCAAACGCTATCCACAGTGGAAGCACGATGGCAGTTGCATAACCTGCTTCGCCTGCTACCACCACTGTCCGCAACGGGCGATAGATTATGGTTCGCGCACGCGAGGCAAAGGGCAATATGCCTATCAGGGCCCATAAGCCCTATTAGCCCAATAGGCCCTATTAGCCTCATAGGCCTTATAAGCCCAATAAAACCCCATAAAAAAGAAAATATGAAGAAACTGTTACTTGCTTGCTGCATGATGTTCGCAGCCATCGGTGCACGGGCCGCCAAAGCCGATCCCACGCCATTCAAAGTCACCCTGAGCGACGGCACCACCGTCATCGCCAGTCTCTATGGCGATGAAGACTTCAGCTGGTATGCCGATACCGAAGGCAACGTGCTCGACTTCGACGGCAAGACGTTCAGCCGCAAAGGCATCACCGTGAACGAACTGCTGGCCCGGCACCGTACTTCCATCAAGGCACGCAGGGCCCGCCGCATCGGTGTAGGACCGGCATCGCCGGTTTATTTCCCACATACAGGCAGCCCGAAGGCGGTGGTGATACTCGTGGAGTTTCAGGACACCCCGTTTAGCGTGACCGATCCGGTGGCCTCCTTCAACGATTTCCTCAATGCCGAAGGAGCCATTCCCAACCGCGGATTGCGGGAAGACCGCAACTTTGGCAGCGTGTCCAGATACTTCAAAGACATGAGCGGCGGACAGTTTACACCGCAGTTTGACATCTATGGTCCGGTGAAGGTGAGTCACAATATGGAATATTACGGACAGAACGATGGGAAAAGAAAAGACATCCATCATGACGAAATGATCAAGGAGGCCTGCACGGCACTCGACGGCAAGATCGACTTTTCGAAGTATGACTCCAACGGCGACGGCGATGTAGATCTCGTTTACATCATCTACGCCGGTTATGGGGAAAATTTGTCAGGCAACTCCCCCAACACCATCTGGCCCAAATCGAGCTCCGGATTCTTCGGCACCTACGACGGAAAGAAAATCAAACGCTACGGCGTGAACAACGAGTTGAACTACTCTCCCACCAAAAAATTCGAAGCTCCGCCCTACAAGCGCATCAACGGCATAGGGCTCTTCTGCCACGAGTTCTCCCACACACTCGGTCTGCCCGATATGTATCCCATCAATGAAGAGGCTCAAGTAGACAATCAGGAAATGGAGTATTGGGATCTCATGGACGGTGGCGAATACACGGACAACAGCTATACGCCTACTCCCTACACACCGTGGGAAAAGGCCACAATGGGCTGGATCACGATAGATAAACTCACAGGCGACCGCAACGTGACCTTACAGCACGACCAAGCAATCAAAGTGGAAGGCAACAAGGAGAACAGCCACTTCATCTTCCACAACATCCAAAACAAGGGCTGGAGCAGCAAGCTGATGGGCCACGGTATGCTTGTCTATCGGGTGAACTACCCCTACTCTTCGGTCAACATCTTCGACTATCCCAACAACACAAAGGGCTATCCGGGCATGACCATCGTGCCTGCCGACGGAATACTGCACTCCGCCTATCTTGCCAAGACCAATGAGGCCAAAGCCAGATATATGGAAAGCCACAAAGGCGACCCGTTCCCGGGCACTTCAAACGTGTCCCGGCTCACGAGCGAACAGAATCTGCCCAACTTCTGCTGGCAGGATAAACAGAATGACTCGTTCGTGACCACGCCCGTGAAGTTCGCGCTAAGGAATATCACCGAGGTTGGCGGCATCATCATGTTCGACTATGTGTCTGATGCCACGGGCATCGACATTCCCGGCATCGACGGAAAAACCGGCATAGGCGACGGTCGCATCTACACGCTCGACGGTCGGTTTGTGGGCACCTCCACAGACGGCCTGCCCAAGGGTATATACATTGTCAACAAGAAAAAGATAATTATCAAGTAGAGTAAACAAGTGGACGAGTTGACGAGTTGACAAGTAAACGAGTTGCGTGCATGGCAAACTGCTCGCCTGCTCATTCCGCAGATTGACAAACAACTTGTCCACTCGTCTACTTGTTCACTCGTCAACTTAAAAAAATACACACTAATGAGAACAAGAACTTCTACGTGGTTTGAGACCAGCGTACAGTATGAGAAAACGATGGAAGATGGCTTGCAGAAGAAAGTCATCGAGCAATATGTGGTGGATGCTTTCAGTTTCACTGAGGCCGAGAGTGCCATCACTGAAGAGATGTCGGCTTACATCTCAGGCGAATTTCGGGTGAAAACTATTCGGCAGGCTGCCTACGGTGAGATATTCTTCAGCGATGCCGCAGCCGACGACCGATGGTTCAAGGCCAAACTGATGTTTATCACTATCGATGAGAAAACAGAAAAGGAGAAGCGCACGGCCAACACCTATCTTGTGCAGGCCCATACCATCCAGCAGGCGATGAAATATATCGAGCAGGTGATGGGCGGCACGATGATTGATTACGAGGTGGCAGCCATCTCTGACACCAAGATATTCGATGTGTTTGAACACGAAAACAAGGTCCGCCGGCCCGAACCTGACGACCGTCCCGAATACGAATCGGACGAAAATGGCGAGGTCCCGGCTGCCGAACCGGAAAAGGAAGGAGAATAAAGACAATGAACACTGACGTAGCACAACGCTTACACACGGTGCTGGGCAGCCTGCCTGAAGGAGTAAGACTGGTTGCTGTCAGCAAGTATCATCCCGCCGAACGGATATTCGAGGCCTACAACGAAGGGCAACGACTGTTTGGCGAAAGTCATGAGCAGGAACTCCGCCACAAGGTGGAGGCTCTGCCTCGTGACATCGAATGGCACTTCATCGGACATTTGCAAACCAACAAGGTGAAGTACATCGCCCCTTACATCGCTATGATAGAAGCGGTAGACTCCCTCCGTCTGCTGCGCGAAATCGAGAAGCAGGCGGCCCGTTGCGACCGCACCATCCGGGTACTGCTCGAACTGCATATAGCCGAGGAAGCCACCAAATATGGCCTTTCGCTCGATGACTGCCGGGCACTGCTCGACGGTGGCGAATGGCGGGAGATGACACACGTGCAGATATGCGGCCTCATGATGATGGCCAGCAACACCGACGACAAGCTCCGTATCGCCCGGGAGTTCGACCTTGCCGCCCGTTTCTTCGATGAAGTGAAAGCCCGTCATTTTGCCGGCAACGATAACTTCTGTGAACGCTCATGGGGCATGAGCCATGACTATCGCATTGCCGTCGATCACGGTTCCACACTTGTACGCGTGGGAACCGGCATTTTTGGAGAAAGGTAAAGGAGATTCAACATGAATAAAGCAACAACCCATCGTTACACCCTCGCTGCCATCGCTCTGCTGGCCATCATCGTCGGCATAGTCTACTACTATTTTTTTGCGGCACTCTCGCTCAACACCGAGACCCAGTATATCTACATTGACAACGACGACACCATCGATTCCGTCTACAATAAGTTGCAGCCGTTTGCCCGTGAATATCAGATGCAGGGTTTCCACACGCTCGTACGTCACAGTTCATACGCCGACAATATCCGCACAGGACGCTATGCCGTGAAAGCGGGAGAAGGTGCCTTCCGGGTGTTCCGCAACCTCAAGAATGGTATGCAGGAACCGGTCAACCTCACTATCCCTTCCGTGCGCACAGTGGATAGGCTGGCAGCCGAGGTGTCCAAACACCTCATGCTCGACTCGGCCACCATCGCCACAGCTCTCCACAATCCCGACACCTGCCGTGCGTTGGGCTACGACACGACCACCATCGCCTGCCTCTTCATTCCCGAAACTTACGACATTTATTGGAACACTTCCCTTGCAAAGTTTCTGGAGCGTATGAAGAAGGAAAACCGCAACTTCTGGAACGCCGAGCGCACAGAAAAGGCCGAAGCACTGAAACTCACCCCCGAGCAAGTGGTGACATTGGCCAGCATCATTGATGAAGAGACGGCCAACGATGCCGAGAAGCCTATGATAGCAGGCATGTACTACAACCGGTTGATGCTGCGCAACGCCAAGTATCCCGAGGGAATGCCCCTTCAGGCCGACCCCACCATCAAGTTTGCATGGCACCGTTTCGAACTCAAGCGCATCTACCACAATCTGCTTTCCATCAACAGTCCCTACAACACCTACCGCAATGCCGGTCTGCCTCCCGGTCCGATACGCATACCGTCGGTGGCCGGCATCGATGCCGTGCTCAATCGCGTGCATCACAACTATCTCTATATGTGCGCGAAAGAGGATTTCAGCGGCACGCACAATTTTGCCGAGACCTACGAAGAGCATTTACAAAATGCTTCCAAATATTCTAAAGCTCTCAACGAGCGGGGCATCAAATGACAGATGGAAACGCAAACAAGGAACTGTTTCAGAAACTGAAATAACAAACCTTCCGTGTCGTTGAAAACACAAAGCTACAGAAGATAAGGGCAGTCGCTTCTAAAATATAACCACCCCAAGAGCCCCCCTGTTGGATATCCCTCAGTTAGAGGATGCCCAACGGGGGATTCTTATAGTATGTATGGGGCACAAAATGAAGCGTATATAACGTAAACTTCACTCAACCCCTTTGTTTTTAACACTTTCAGCCATATTTAATAAGTTTACATTTAGGGGTAAAAAGTTTACATAGGTTTAATTTTGGTTTACACGAACTTTGGTTTTATGGGTATAAAGTTGGCGTAAACTTTACATTCGATTACAAACACTTTACATGGTATGGGCAAAAGGTCTTTTTTCTACTCTGTGGGGCTTTTCTGGCATACGGTGGTCAAACGTCAAGGCGTGGGCGTTATTAGTGCTGCAAACGGCGTGCAGTAGTACGGTGTTCCGTATCGGTTTGTTTGGTGTGCTGACAACGTGGGTAAATAGCGTGTTTCCGTGCGTTCTGTGGGCATTTCTGCCATACGGTGGGCAACCCGTCAAGGCGTGGCGTTATGGGTGCTGCAAACGGTGTGCAGTAGTACGGTGTTCCGTATCGGTTTGTTTGGTGTGCTGACAACGTGGGCAAATAGCGTGTTTCCGTGCGTTCTGTAGGCATTTCTGCCATACGGTGGGCAACTGTCAGGGCGTGGCGTTATAAGTACTGCAAACGGTGTGCAGTAGCGCGGTGTTCCGTATTAGTTCGGATAATGTTGGAATGATATAATAACACTGTTGTCGTTATCAAAAAAATAGTGTTTAGGAAGTGATTGTTTGTTAAATCGTTTAACGTTTGATTTCGTGCCAAATAAAACAGATTTAACAATTAAGAGTGGTTTTAACAGAAATTATATCTATGCGATTGGATATAAAAAGTGGTATTAGTTTTAGATTTAGTCCAAATAACATTAGTATATTTATACTCTTTTATTGTATAAATATAACAAAAGCGCACTTTGTTAGAGTGCGCTTTGCTTTGTGCCTGAAATCAGATATAAATCTCACAAAGTTTCTTTTCTGCCTTATTGTTGCTTCTATCCCATCCCTTTTTGTCAAAGTAGGCAAGGAACATTTCGTTTACCTGCTCAGGGGACAACTCCAACGCCTCAATAAGTGTGTGGTAATAGTAGGCTTCGTCTCCACTCAAATGGTTGTCTTCGTACATGTTGGCATAACGCAAGCAAAGGTTCAGGGCGTGCTTTACACTTTGGACAAACTCAAAATCTGAATACTCATCGAACACGATAACCATGTGTTCCTTACCGTCCAAATTGATTTTTGCAATCATATCGATAAATTTTAGGATTTATAAAAAGGCACGCCTTAGGTGTCCTATGCCTTATCGAAAAGCATTGGGGCGTTTCCGCTTTCCACACCATAGCGTGCAAAAATTGTCTCTTTAATAAAGTCGTTGTCATTTTCTCGATAATTTTGTAGGATGTTGCAAACATAGCGTGTTTCTTTGAAACTGCCAAACGTTTTCGGGGAAAAATTCTAAAAAGAACAAAAAAATATCGGGTGTAGTGAGAATAGCCCGATATTTTCTTTCGACTAAGCCCATAAAAAGGCTGCACCCTGCAAAGGTATGGAAAATAAGCGAAAGCAGCAAATGTTATCTTGTTACTTTCGCAACTATCTGCAAGGGTTGCAGCGTAAAAGTGTGTAACCGTTGCATATATCTACGAAAGCGTTACACACTTTTTAGGTCTGTTGAGGAATTATAAGATACCTTTGCGCTGTAACACTAAACATAAAAATGATATGGACAAAATTTCATTTGTTATTTCAGACGAAAGCGTGAACAGTTACGGCTATATCGTGAAGACGGACGGAATAGACACGACCGCCTTTGAGCGAAACCCCGTAATGCTCTACATGCACGAAAGAAAAACCGTTGTTGGACGGTGGGAGAATATCCGCAAGGAGGGTAACAAACTGCTGGCTGATGCCGTGTTTGATGAAAGCACGGAACTTGGAAAGACTGTAAAGGCGCAGGTGGAAAACGGCTTTTTGCGCTCGGCTTCCATTGGGGTGGACATTATCGAAGACACTGTTATCAACGGTATCAAGACGATAACGAAATGCAGCCTTTTCGAGGTGTCTATCGTGGACATTCCCGCAAATAAAAATGCACTTAAACTCTATCGGAAAGGCAGTCGTAAACGGCTGACGTTGGAAATGCCTCAAAAGGTCGAGGATTTGCGTACGGAAATTATATCACTTTTGGGGCTTTCTGATGATGTTTCGGACGAGGATATTATTGCCGAAATTCAAACGCTTCTTAATGTGCCTGATGAGGCTTCAACGGAAGTGGACAACGCTGTGAAAGCGGGGTTTGTGGAAAGTAAGGACAAGCGTAATTTTCTGACTATGGCGAGGATAAGCCCACAGACTTTCCGCTCGTTTATATCGGGAGAAAAGGAAAAGCGCAAAAAGGCAGTTTTGGCGGCTGTAGATGCCGCTTTCTTTGATAGACGGATAGGGTATGCACAAAAGGAAATATTTGCCCGTATAGGCTGTGAAATGGGGCTTGAAACGCTTTCTTTATTATTGGGTAGTATGCCTAAAGTAAGGAAGATTAGCGAGGTGTTGAGCAAAGACCGCAAGGGGTGGACACTGACGGATTACCGCAAATACGCCCCCGATGAGTTGAGGAAGTCCCCGAAGCTATATGCGGAACTGATAGACAAAGAAAACTCTATCGCAGGAGGTGGAAACGGTGGCAGGCAGACACTTGACTACCTCCGAAAGCATAATCCCGAATATCTCAGGGAACACCCCGAAGAATACGAAAAACTATTGTCAAACATTTAATTCAAAGAATATGGCACTAAACAAACAAGTTTGGATAAACCAAATCAAGGAAGGGTTTTATCCTGAAAGAAGTTTCCTTAACAAGGTTGAAGATTTTACCGACTTGGTGGATAATGATATGCTTCATTTTCCATCTGCCGGTATTGACCCAAAGGTATTGGTAAACAACAGTACATACCCAATTAAGATTGTAGGGCGTGAGGATGAGGACAACGCTATCGTACTGGATAAGTTCGAGACGGAAAACACACTTGTCCGTCGTCCTGATGCAATTGAGTACAGTTACGACAAATTGGACAGTGTTATCAGGCAACACCGTTCCACATTGCAGACCACAACGGCGCGCAAGGCCGCCCACGCTTTTGCGCCAAGCAAGGATACAAACGAGACACCTTTGGTACTTACCACAGGCGCAGCGGCAAGAGGGCGCAAGCGCATAACGTTTGAAGATTTGTTGGCATTGAAAGAACGATTTGACGATGCTTTAATACCGTTGGAAGACCGTTATATCATCTTGCACCCACGGCACGTTACGGACTTGCTGCTTGAGGACGTGAAACTGTTTAAAGAACTGACGGACATCAAAGACGGCGAGCCGACAAAGTTTGCGGGCTTTGGCTGCTATCAGTTCCCATTCATGCCCACTTACAAAGCAAGTGGTGAAAATTGGGAAAAAGTAGCCTATAATGACGAGCAAACGCAACAGTTTGCAAGTGTGGCATTTTACGCACATGAAGTAATGAAAGCTGACGGTGAAATCTACATGTACGCCCGTTATGATGACCCCGAAGAGCGTGGAACGGTTGTCGGCTTTGACAAGCGTTTTATCGCTTTGCCTATCAGGGGAAAGGGTGTCGGGGCGATTATCAGTGCAACCGCATAACATTCTGTTTAGTGTGTTTATTTTTATCTTTGGCGGTTGTTACGCTGCCAAAGATATTTCAAGGAAACAATATAAATCAGGCTATGAACATAGTTAAAGAAAGCAATACATATAACCAAGTAAAGGGTTATGCACTTCCCAAAGGGAACTCATATAAGACACGTATTCAGGCAGTTAATGCCATTTATGACAAACATGTTAAAGATGGTGTAAGCAACCGCCATATATGGAGGGCGTATATATACCCATTATTTGGCATTTGTGAGCGTACTTTTTACAACTATCTCAAGCGTGATTTTTGAATAAATATACTATAAACAGGTGTGTGAAAAGCATCCATTTTTATATCGTTGATAATCAGACACTTACGTCTTAGAATGCCATTTGAACGCTATTCTAATTTTATACGTTTCGTTTTGTGGATTATACCCGGAAGCGTTTTTCTTATAAAAGCAAATGTTAAAGTTTACACCCGAAATATATCTAATTATTTGATAATCAACAAAATACAAGTGTTAAAATTTATACTGCTAACTTTTTGCTTTAATTTTGCCTTATGATGTAAACCTTTTTAATGTTATTTCCCTGAAAATCAGTCATTTAGTTTTAATTATCTGTTTCTAAATGAATGTTAAATATATACGTTTCGTTTTACGGATTTAGAACATTTTGTTTTGTGGATTATACATCGTGGAGATTTTTGGGACAAAGGAAGAAGTGCAGTACATTGCCACATCGGTGGACAACGGCAAAATAGCCGAGAACGATTATAATCTCTCTGTCAGTTCCTACGTGGAGATAGAGGACAAACGCGAAGTCATCGACATTGTGAAGCTGAACACAGAGGTGGCAGAGGCGGTGAAAAGAATAGACGCCCTGCGTGCGGATATTGATAAAATCATAAAAGAAATAGAACTATGAGTGATATTCAGCTATTTGAAAACCGACGGATTCGCTCTCATTGGGATAGCGAACAGGAGAAGTGGTATTTCTCTATTGTAGATGTAATTGCGGTCTTAACGGATAGCCCCAATCCACGTAGATACTGGAGTGTCTTAAAAACAAGGCTAAGGAAAGAAGGCAGTGAGTTGGCTACAAATTGTAGTCAACTGAAAATGCAGTCTGCCGATGGTAAATATTACAAGACTGATGTGGCTGATACAGAACAGTTGCTTAGATTGATACAATCTGTACCAAGTCCGAAAGCAGAGCCTTTTAAGCAATGGCTGGCAAAGGTGGGAAGTGAACGCTTAGACCAAATACAAGACCCGGAACTGAGCATACAGCAGGCCCTGCAAGACTATCGCCGCTTGGGCTACTCTGATGATTGGATTAACCAACGACTCAAGAGTATTGAGATTCACAAGGAGCTGACTGACGAATGGCAGCGGACAGGTATAAAGGGCAATAAAGATTTTGCCATCTTAACCAACATTCTGACCAAGACATGGTCAGGAAAGACCGTTAAAGAATATAAGGAACATAAAGGTTTAAAGAAACAAAACCTACGGGACAATATGACCAGTACAGAGTTAATCCTCAATATGCTGGCAGAAGCCTCTACCAAAGACATCTCGCAAGCTAATGATCCGAAGACTTTTAACCAAAGCAAGACGATTGCCGCGCAAGGAGGGAATGTGGCGAAAGTGGCACGCGAGGAATTGGAAAAGCAAACCGGCAAAAGCGTGATAAGCAGCGATAATGCCACTACTTTGCGCAGGTTAAGCTCAAAAAGACAGCAAGATGGAGAGTAAAGAACAAAAAGTCATGCCCTTTATAGAACGCCTGCTCAATGGCGCAGAGGTAGAGTGGAGGCCGCTGAGAGAAATTAGCACCCAAATAAGTGGAATGAGTGGAGTGTCTAACAAATGGGCAGATAATGGTAATTGCAGATTTATCGATTATCTCAATGCATATAGAAATATAAAAATTGATATAAATGTGCTCCCATACGCAACAGTTAAGAAACTTGATCAAACAGAACTTCGGCAAGGAGATATTTTATTCACGAGTGCATCTGAAACACCAGATGAATGTGCTATTTCATCTGTAATTGAAGGAGAAATCGAAACCGGAGTATTTTTGGATGACCATTTGTTTGGAATCAGAATCAGTGAATTATATAAAGATACCATTGACTCCATTTTTCTGAATTATTATTTTCATTCGCCTGATTTTCGAAAGATAGTTAATAAGGCTGTACGGGGCGTCACCAGATTCTATATTTCTAAAGTTGCGTTCATGAAATTACCTGTCCCTCTTCCTCCTCTCCCCGTCCAAAAAGAAATCGTGCGCATCCTCGACAAGTTTACTACGCTGGAAGCGGAGTTGGAAGCAGAGCTGAAAGCGGAACTGGACTGTCGCAAGCGGCAGTATGAGTATTATCGCAATCAGCTATTGTCTTTCGATATGTTAAATAGGGGGGGGGCAAAAGTTAAATAATGTAACAACTATGCCGTTAGGAGAATTGGGTACATTTACGAGAGGGAGTGGACTTCAGAAAAAAGACTTTACTCCGGCGGGTATTGGCTGTATTCATTATGGTCAAATCTATACCTATTATGGCACATGCGCCAAGAAAACGAAATCGTTTGTTTCACAAGAGCTTGCGTTAAAAGCCCGAAAAGCAAAATATGGAGATTTGGTTATCGCGACAACGAGTGAGAACGACGAGGATGTTTGCAAAGCCGTGGCATGGTTAGGAGATGAGGATATAGCTATTAGTGGCGATGCGTGCTTCTACACGCACACGATGAATCCGAAATACGTAGCATACTATTTCCAAACAGAACAGTTCCAAAAGCAGAAGAGAAGCTTTATAACGGGGACAAAAGTAAGGCGTGTGAATACTAAGGATCTGGCTAAAATCGAGATACCTGTTCCTCCTCTCGCCGAGCAGCAGCGAATAGTAGCTATTCTCGACGAGTTCGACACGCTCACCACCTCCATTAGCGAGGGACTGCCCAAGGAGATAGAGCTGCGCAGGAAGCAATATGAATATTACCGCGATCAATTATTATCATTTCATCAATAAAAGAAACGCGCCATGTCCTATAATCCCCTCATCCACCATCGCCGATCCATCCGCCTGAAGGGATATGATTATTCGCAGGCAGGATTGTATTTTATAACCATCGTGTGCCAAGACAGGGCTCATTTGTTCGGGAAAATTAAAAATGGCGAAATGGTATTGAATGATGCGGGCTGTATTGCCGATGAATGTTGGTTGGAAATTACAAATCATTTTCCGAATGTGGTTTTGCGTGAATTTGTCGTGATGCCCAATCATATTCACGGTATTGTGGAATTGAAAACGGAATTTGCCGCCGCCGTAGGGGCGAATGATGATTCGCCCCCCATACCCATACCCATTCAAACAGATGATGGTAATGGGGCGAATGATGGTAATGGGGCGAAAAATTTTTCGCCCCTACGGTCGCCATCAAAAACCATTGGGTCGATTGTACGTGGATATAAAATTGGGGTCACCAAATGGATGCGGCATAATACCGATGTCCGCAATGTCTGGCAACGCAATTATTACGAGCATGTCATCCGTAACCATATCGAATACCAACGTCTTTCGAAATATATTATGAACAATCCCCAACGATGGGATAACGATAAATTTAAATCACATGACACAATATAACACCATAGCAGAATTACAGAACTTCATCGTTCTTGACAATTACACCAAGAGTTCCATGGTAAACGAACCACCTGCCGGATACCAAACCGAGGCAGCACTGGAACATGAGCTGATTGAAGACTTGGAACATCAGGGGTATGAGTATCTTCCGTCTCTTGTCACTCCGGAAGCGTTGTTGGCAAACGTAAGGAAACAGTTGCAGACACTCAACAGCACAGTCTTTACCGACGCGGAATGGCAGCGTTTCCTTGACGAGTATTTGGACAAAGCCGGCGATAGCATTGTCGACAAAGCACGGAAGGTGCAGGACGATTACATCTATGACTTCGTGTATGATGACGGGCATATCCAAAACATCTACTTGGTCGATAAACAAAATATTGCCCGAAACAAAGTACAGGTAATCAACCAGTTTGAACAGACAGGCACGCAAGCCAACCGTTACGACGTAACAATCTTGGTGAACGGCTTGCCTATGGCGCAAGTGGAACTGAAAAAGCGCGGCGTGGCAATCCGTGAAGCGTTCAATCAGGTGCATCGGTACAGTAAGGAGAGCTTTAACAGCGAAAGCTCGCTGTATAAATACTTGCAGATTTTCGTTATCTCCAACGGGACAGACACTCGCTATTTTGCCAACACCGTGAAGCGCGATAAGAACAGTTTTGACTTTACGATGAACTGGGCGAGGGCTGACAATACACTGATAAAAGACTTGAAAGATTTCACGGCGACATTCTTCCAAAAAAGCACGTTGCTGCAAGTGTTGCTCGCCTATTCTGTGTTTGATACCAACGACACGCTGCTCATCATGCGTCCCTATCAGATTGCCGCTACCGAACGGTTGATATGGAAAATCAAAAGTTCCTATCAGGCACGGCAATGGAGCAAGCCCGAAGGGGGCGGCTACATCTGGCACACGACAGGTTCGGGAAAGACGCTGACCAGCTTCAAGGCGGCACGGCTGGCCACAGGGCTCGACTTTATCGACAAGGTGTTCTTCGTGGTAGACCGCAAGGACCTTGACTATCAGACTATGAAGGAGTATCAGCGTTTCTCGCCCGACAGCGTGAATGGTTCGGAAAGCACGGCCGGACTGAAGCGAAACATTGAAAAAGACGACAACAAAATTATCGTAACGACCATTCAGAAACTGAACAACCTGATGAAGAGTGAGTCTTCACTGCCTGTCTATGGGCAACAGGTGGTCTTTATCTTTGATGAGTGCCATCGTTCACAATTTGGCGAAGCCCAGAAGAATCTCAGAAAAAAGTTTAAGCGGTATTATCAGTTCGGATTTACAGGTACGCCAATATTTCCCGAAAATGCGCTGGGCGCTGAAACGACGGCCAGCGTGTTTGGCAGGGAACTTCATTCGTATGTCATCACCGATGCCATACGAGATGAGAAAGTGCTGAAATTCAAGGTGGATTATAACAACGTGCGTCCACGGTTCAAGGCTTTGGAAACGGAAAAAGACGAGACTGAATTAACGGCAGCGGAAAACAGGAAACTCTTGCTTCACCCTGACCGAATCAGGGAAGTTTCTCAATATATCTTGCGGAACTTCAGAATCAAGACCCACCGGAATCAAGGAAGTGGCAAAGGTTTCAATGCCATGTTTGCAGTGAACAGTGTGGAGGCTGCCAAGCTCTACTATGAGGAACTGAACGCGCTGCAAAAAGACAGTGAAAAACAACTGAAGATTGCCACGATATTCTCCTTTGCCCCCAATGGGGAACAAAATGCCGTGGGTGACATTCGGGAAGAGAACTTTGAGCCTACGGCCATGGACAGCAGTGCCAAAGAGTTTCTGACAAAGGCAATCAATGATTACAATGCCATGTTCAGGACAAGTTTCGGTGTGGACAGCAAGGAATTTCAAAACTACTATCGCGACTTGGCCAAGCGGGTGAAGAGTCAGGAGGTAGACCTTATTATTGTAGTGGGAATGTTTCTCACAGGTTTTGACGCGCCTGCGCTCAACACGCTGTTTGTAGACAAAAACTTGCGCTTTCACGGACTGATGCAGGCATTCTCGCGAACCAACCGCATCTACGACGCGACCAAGACATTTGGCAATATCGTTACGTTCCGAGATTTGGAACAGGCTACAATAGATGCCATCACCTTGTTTGGCGACAAAAACACAAAGAATGTAGTGCTTGAGAAAAGCTATGAGGAATATCTCAAAGGCTTCACGGATATCGCGACGGGGGAAGCACGCAAAGGATATGTGGAGATCGTGAAAGAACTTAAAGAGCAGTTTCCACAACCTGACGAGATCATGACAGAGGCAGACAAAAAAGCCTTTGTAAAGCTCTTTGGTGATTACTTGAAAATAGAGAATATCTTGCAAAACTATGATGAGTTTACCAACCTAAAAGAGTTGCAAAAGATAGATAAGGGGAATCCCGATGCTGTTGAGGCTTTCAAGGATGCCCATTTCCTGACAGAAGAGGATATAGCTGCCATGTTGGAAGTCGATGTCTTGCAAGAGCGGGCCGCCCAAGACTATCGCTCGACATATAACGATATCCGGGACTGGTTTAGAAGGGAAAAAGAAGGTAAGGCCCCTGAGGCTTCCACGATTGATTGGGATGATGTCGTGTTTGAAGTCGACTTGCTTAAATCGCAGGAAATAGACCTTGACTATATTCTTGAACTGGTGTTCGAACATAATAAGAAGACTAAGGATAAAGACGCGTTGGTTGATGAAGTACGCCGAATCATCAGGGCAAGCATAGGGAACAGAGCCAAAGAGGGGCTCATAGTTGATTTCATCCATGAGACAAACTTAGATCCCATTCAAGACAAGGCTGGTGTTATTTCAGCTTTCTTTGCGTATGCGCAAAAGAGACAAAAAGAAGAAGCCGCGAGCCTAATATTAGAAGAAAAGCTGAATGTGGAAGCAGCGAAGCGTTATATTCAAACTTCACTGAAACATGAATTTGCCAGCGAAAATGGAACAGACCTCAATGCGATTCTCCCCAAGATGAGTCCACTCAATCCGCAATATCTAACGAAGAAACAAAGTGTCTTCCAAAAAATTGCGGCTTTCATTGAAAGGTTTAAAGGAATTGGTGGAACAATATGATAAGGGAACCCTACATATTATTTTAACGTGAGTTCGACGAATTATAAATGGCTGTAGATTTGATGATTAGCGAAATTCGTTGTAACTTTAAGGTGTTAACATTCAAATAATTACAAGCAAAAATCGCTATGCTCACCGAGGACAAAGTTACAGAAATATTTTGTATGGCAGACGACTTCTGCAAGTTTTTTGATGCCATGACAGCAAAATATACGCTAAAAACCTATTGGAAAAAGAAAATATCATCGAAGTTCCACGATGTCAAAGGCCGAAGTCATGCTGATAATGATTCTTTTCCACGACTCCGGTTATCGCTGCTTTAAACATTTCTATCTTGAAAAAGTATGCAAGCATCTTCGCCATCTGTTTCCAAATGTTGTCTCTTATAACCGTTTAGTAGAATTGGAAAGGGATGTAGCCGTACCCTTAACCTTGTTTATCAAGAAGGTCCTGCCGGGTAAATGTACGGGCATAAGCTTTGTTGACAGCACACCACTGCGTGTCTGCAAAAACCAAAGAATACATATTCACAAGGTTTTCAAAGGTATAGCCCAAAGGGGGAATGCTCTATGGGTTGGTTCTTCGGTCTCAAATTGCACTTGATTTGCAATGAAAAAGGAGAGCTTCTCAACTTTATGATAACGCCGGGAGATGTTGATGACCGTAAGCCTTTGGAGTACAAAGCATTCATAGATTTTATATATGGTAAGCTGGTCGGTGACAAGGGGTACATCGGCAAGATCCTCTTTCAAAGGCTTTTTGTTGATGGAATACAGCTTATTACCAAATTGAAAAGTCACATGAAAGGAGCTTTAATGAGCGTTTCAGACAAACTTTTACTCCGAAAAGAGCCATTATAGAAACGATGAATGATGAACTTAAGAACATTGCACAAGTGGAACACTCCAGACATAGATGCTTTGACAATTTCATCGTCAACTTATTAGATGCAATTGCTGCCTATTGCCTGTTTCCAAAGAAGCCTAATGTACAAAGGACTATGGATACACAGTTTGCCTTGTTCTGAATTGTTCTGAATTCGTCGAACTCACCTTAATATTATAGGCAGACAGATGACAATGCGGGGGCTTCGGGGCGGTGGAAGTGAAATAATGGTGTGGTGCCTACTGCGATGTATAGTAAGGATATTTGGAAACGAGGGCGAAAGGCTGTACCTTTGCAACCGTGATTCGGACACAGCCTCCTGATCAGGGGCACACAGAGAGTTATTAAAACTAAATTATCAACTTTGCGGAGCTTCCATAAAAACACACACTTATGCCGGGGGCTTCGCACACTAAAAACAAAGAAAAACTATGTCAGTAAAGTACAAATTGTATCAGAACAAGCGTGAAGGATCTTCCACCAAGGGCAAGTGGTATGCCCGTGCGGCTGCCGACGGCCTTGTGACCACCGACCAACTGGCCGAGACGATGCAGCGCAACTGCACGCTGAAACGCAGTGACATCATCGCCGTGATCTCGGAACTGGTGGAGACCATGCAGACGGCCTTGCAGAACGGACAGCGCGTGAAGTTGGACAAGTTTGGCAGCTTCAAGATCGGCATCACTTCGGCCCCTGCCGACACGGCCAAGGACTTCAACGTGGGCAAGCATGTGAAAGGCCTGCACGTGCTCTTCCAGCCGGAGGTGAAGATCAGCGCCGACAAGAAGCGCACCCGCTCTTTCCTCACGGGCTGCAAGGTGGAGGAATATGCCGACTACCGGGTGGACAAAAAGAAGGACAAGGCCGGGAAGAAGGCCGACCCTTCGGCTCCCGCCGGCACCTCAGAAGAGCATCACGCCTAAAGGAATGGAGGAACGGACAGATGAAGACACTTCACTCCAACCACTGGATGGCCTTGCTCAAGGTGCTGGTGGCCGCACTGGCCGGTGCCCTCGGTGCTCTGGGCGCTGATGCTGCGGGAATCATCGGATGAGCATCAAAAACAAGAGAAGCGCACCCGGGTGCGCTTCTCTTTTCTTTTTGGGAGTTAGAGGGAGTCAAGGGAGTTAGGACAATGGATCATAGCTGAATTTACTGCCGGAGGCTTTTCGCTCTCCTTTAACTCCCCCAAAGAAAAATCTCTTTTGACCTCTCAAAGGCCGGTTACCGCCTCTTGATGCCGAGGATGCGCTTGAAGAACATCTTGAAAGTGCCCTCGGGCTTTCGGGGAGTGCCCGGCTCCATGCTCCGTGCAGAGGAGGCGGTGCGGTTTTCGTCCTGACGGCGGTCACGCCCATTGCCACGTTTCCGGTTGCGGTTGTTGCTGCGGCGCGGTTTGTCGGCATCCATGCGATTCTCTGCATCAGCGGGACGGTTGCCATTGCGGTTGCTGTCGCCACCGGCCGACTTGGCGTTGCGGCGATTGCGGTTGCCGCGTCCCGACTTGTCGGGCTGCCGGTCGCTTTCCTGCCGGGGTTGCCGGTTGGCAGTGGGGTTGCCTTCGGTCTGCTTTTCTTCCGTCGGTTTTCCCTCTGCGAGGCGCGCTTCACTCTGGCGACGGTTGCGGCGCGGCTTGTCACCGGCAGATTGTTCGGCGGCGTTGGCAGGCCGGGCAGCTTCCCGCTCCTTGTCCTGCTCAGGCCGGGCCGGGCGGCGCTGGTTGTTGGGCTTGTGGCGGTGGGCCTGCTGGTCGCGGTCTTTGCGCCGGCGGCTCTTGGCCGTTGTGCGCCCCTTTGAGGGCCTGCTCTGACGGGCATATTCAGGGGCCTCGCCCAAGTCGGCGGGCAGTGGGATCTTCTCCACTTCCTTCTCAAGGAATTTCTCTATCTGCTGGAAGTGGTAGATGTCGTCTTCACTCACGAGCGTGATGGCCCGTCCGTCACGGTCGGCCCTGGCGGTGCGGCCTATGCGGTGAACATAATCTTCGGCGTCGTGGGGCACATCGTAGTTGATGACCATGGCAATGTCGTCGATGTCGATGCCGCGGGCCACGATGTCGGTGGCCACCAGCACGTCGAGCTGTCCGCTCTTGAACTTGAACATGATGTCGTCGCGCTCGGCCTGTTCGAGGTCGGAGTGCATCTCGCCACAGTTGATGTGCTTGCGCTGGAGGGCGGCGTTGACCTGCTTCACCTTCATCTTGCTGCCGCAGAAGATGATGACGCGCTTGAGATCGCCGGCCTTGAAGATGTCTTTGATGATGCCCAGCTTCTGCGTCTCGTAGCACACGTAGGCTTCCTGTTTGATTTTCTCGGCGGGTTTGCTCACGGCAAGCTTTATCTCGACCGGATTCTTGAGCAGCGTCTTGGCCAGTTCTTCGATTTTGGCGGGCATGGTGGCCGAGAACATGATGGTCTGGCACGTGTCGGGCAGCAGTTTGGCTATCTGGAGAATGTCTTCGGAGAAGCCCATGTCGAGCATACGGTCGGCTTCGTCGAGCACGAAATAGCTCACCTTGCTCATGTCCACATTGCCCAAACTGATGTGGGAAATGAGGCGGCCGGGAGTGGCAATCACCACATCGGCCCCGAGACGGAGACTCTTGAGTTCTTGGTCGTAACGGTTGCCGTCGTTGCCGCCATACACAGCCACGCTGCTCACCCCATTGAGGTAGTAGCCGAAGCCCTGCATGGCTTGGTCGATTTGCTGTGCCAGTTCGCGCGTAGGCGACATGATGACACAGTTGATGGCATCCTTAGGATAGCCGCCGTCGTCGAGCTTGCTCAAGATGGGCAGCAGGTAGGCAGCCGTCTTGCCGGTACCGGTCTGTGCCACGCCGAGCACGTCGTTACCTTTCAATATTTCAGGGATACACTTTTCCTGAACCGGTGTGCACGAATCGAAACGCATGTCATAGAGCGCGTCGAGCACATTGTCGTTTAAGTCTAACTCGTCAAAATACATTATTTCTTGTTTTTTCTGTTTTAAAATGAATGTTGTGTTATTATTTCGGAGCCTTCCGATAGAGAAAATAGGCCACAATGGCGAACACCATGTTGGGTGTCCATGCCGCGAGCATCGGTGGTGCGCCGGCATTGATGGCAAACGTGGCCGAAACGGTCTGGAGCATGATGTAGCCGAAACTCAAGGCCAGACCGAGACCCAGATAGAGCCCCATGCCGCCCTTGCGCTTGCGCGAAGAGAGCGAGAGGCCGATGACCGTGAGGATGAACGAGGCGAAGGAGGTGGCAATGCGCTTGTGGTATTCCACCTGATACTGCACCACGTTGCTCGATCCGCGGTCGATTTGCTTGGAGATGTATTCGCGCAGTTCGGGACTGGTGAATGTCTCCTGCTGGCCTTTGGAATAGACAAGGTCGGTAGGCTCCATGAGGATGGCCGTGTCTTTCTCGGCACCGCTGGTGATGTGCTCCTTGAGTCCCTGCAACTTGCGCTGCTTCCAGTTGCGCATACGCCAGTGGAACTTGGTGTCGGAGATGGTGTCATATTGCACCTCCATGGCCGTGAGGTCGCTCACGAGCTTCTTGTCCTCAAACTTGTTGAGTTTGAAGCCGTAGCCCTTCTTCGTGTTGTTGTCGTAGTGCTGGATGTAGGCTATCACGCCTTTGTCCACCTGCAACTGCACATTGTCGGCCGCTGTGTTCTTGGTGTTGTTGCGGTAGAGTGCCTCGAAATCTTGGCGTATCACCGTGCCGTGGGGTATCTCGTAGGCCCCGAGATAGTAGGTGAGGGCGGCGATAAGCACACACGAAATCATGTAGGGGCGCATGAGACGCTTGAAGGAGACGCCGGCGGCCAGCATGGCGATGATCTCCGAGTTGCCGGCCAACTTGGAGGTGAAGAAGATGACGGCGATGAAGACGAAAAGCGGACTGAAAAGATTGGAATAGTAGGGGATGAAATTGGCATAGTAATCGAAGACGATGGCTCGCCAAGGGGCATGATACTGCGTGAACTTGGAAAGATTCTCGTTGAAGTCGAAGACTATGGCAATGGAGATGATCAGGGCAATGGAGAAGAAATAGGTGCCGATGAACTTCTTGATGATATACCAGTCCAGAATCTTGACATAACGCTTGGGATTCAAGAAGCGCAGGAAGCCAAGGTGTTTCCTCAGCCACCCGAGCAGGGGTTGAAAGCGGGCGAGCAGTCCGGACAGCTGCCGGTGGCGACGGTCAAGCGAACGCCGGGCGCGGAAAAATCTGCGATGCTTTCTGATTTTCTTTATTTCCATCTTTCCATCTTTGTCGAAATCGGTTTACACTCTGCGGCCCAGTTGGCTGATGATACCGGCCTTCCACCGGGCAAAGTCGCCCTGCTCAATGTGCCGGCAGGCATCGCCCACCAGTCGCAGATAGAAAGCAAGATTGTGGATGGAGGCTATCTGCATGGCCAAGAGCTCCTGCGCCTTGAACAGGTGGTGGAGGTAGGCCTTGGTGGTGATGCGGTCAATATCGCATCCGTCGGGGTCTACGGGCGAAAAATCGTCCTCCCACTTCTTGTTGCGCATGTTCATCGTGCCCTCGTAGGTGAAGAGCATGGCGTTGCGCCCGTTGCGGGTGGGCATCACACAGTCGAACATGTCTACCCCCCGCTCGATGGCCTCAAGGATGTTCTGCGGAGTGCCCACGCCCATGAGGTAGCGCGGCTTGTCCTTGGGCAGAATCCCGTTGACCACCTCGATCATCTCATACATCACCTCGGTGGGTTCACCCACGGCCAGTCCGCCAATGGCATTGCCGTCGGCCCCCTTGTCGGCCACAAACTTGGCGGCTTCCTGCCGGAGGTCCTTGTAGGTGCAGCCCTGCACGATGGGGAACAGGCTCTGGCGATGGCCGTAGAGCGGTTCGGTCTCGTTGAAACGCTTGATGCACCGGTCGAGCCACCGCTGGGTCAGGGCCAAACTCTCCTTGGCATAGCGGTAATCGCTCTGTCCCGGAGGGCATTCGTCGAAAGCCATCATGATGTCGGCTCCGATGACGCGCTCTGTATCCATGACATTCTCGGGCGTAAAGAAGTGCTTGCTGCCGTCGATGTGGGAACGGAACTCGCATCCCTCCTCACGCAGTTTGCGGATGCCGGTGAGCGAAAACACCTGAAATCCACCCGAGTCGGTGAGGATGGGGCGCTCCCAGCCGTTGAAGCCGTGCAGGCCCCCGGCCTTGCTGAGCACGTCGAGTCCCGGCCGCAGATAGAGATGATAGGTGTTGCCGAGGATGATTTGGGCTTTCACCTGCTCGCGCAATTCGCTGAAATGTACGCCTTTCACCGAACCGCAAGTGCCCACGGGCATGAAGATGGGGGTCTTGATTGGTCCGTGGTCGGTGGTGATGATGCCGGCGCGGGCATCCGACGACGGGTCGGTGTGTTGCAGCTCAAAGGTCATTTGGCACCCTCCTTCTCCTCTTTCGTTTCTTCCTCCTTCACGGTGAGGTCTACGGGATTGTCCACCAACTCATCGGTGAGCACGAAGTCCCACACGTCCTGCACGTTCTCCACATAGTGGAACTCCACTCCCTTGCGATACTCTTCGGGAATCTCCTCGATGTCCTTGCGGTTGTCCCGGCACATCACGATGTCTGTGATGCCGGCCCGCTTGGCAGCGAGGATTTTCTCTTTGATGCCCCCCACAGGCAGCACTTTGCCCCGGAGAGTGATTTCGCCGGTCATGGCCGTGTTTTTCCTCACCTTGCGCTGCGTGAGTGCCGAGGCGATGGAGGTGGCGATGGTGATGCCGGCCGAGGGCCCGTCTTTCGGCGTAGCCCCTTCGGGCACGTGGATGTGGATGTTCCACTGATCGAAAATGCGATAGTCCACCCCCAGCTTGTCTATGTGCGCCTTGACATATTCGAGGGCTATCACGGCACTCTCTTTCATCACCTCTCCCAAGTTGCCAGTGAGCGTGAGCTTGCCGGCCTTCCCTTTGCTGAGCGAAGTCTCGATGAAAAGTATCTCGCCGCCCACGCTGGTCCACGCCAGTCCGGTCACCACACCGGCGTAGGCGTTGCCCTGATAGATATCGCGGTAGAAAGGCGGTTTGCCCAACAGGTCTTCCAGTTCGGCCGGCGTGATGTTGGGTATCTCCAGACTGCTGTCCATGGCCTTGCGGTAGGCTATCTTGCGGAGTGCCTTGTTGATTTGCTTCTCCAGCTGTCTCACGCCGCTCTCGCGGGTGTATTGCTCGATGATTTTCTCCAATGCCGGTTTGCTGAATTTGATTTTCGGCGTCACCTTGTCCAGTCCCGTGGCATCCAGTTCACGCGGCACGAGGTGACGCCGCGCTATTTCCGTCTTCTCCTCGGTGATGTATCCGCTCACCTCGATGACTTCCATGCGGTCGAGCAGCGGCCGGGGAATGGTGTTGAGGTCGTTGGCCGTGGCCACGAAGAGCACCTTCGACAGGTCGTAGTCTACATCGAGATAGTTGTCGTGGAAGGCATTGTTCTGTTCCGGGTCGAGCACTTCGAGCAAGGCCGACGACGGATCGCCGTTGATGGTGCTCTGCGTCACCTTGTCTATCTCGTCGAGGATGAACACCGGATTGGATGTCCCCGCCTTCTGTATGCTCTTGATGATGCGGCCGGGCATGGCCCCCACGTAGGTGCGGCGATGGCCGCGGATCTCGGCTTCGTCGTGTACTCCTCCCAGCGACATGCGCACATACTTGCGCTTCAAGGCCGAGGCGATGCTCTTGCCCAGCGATGTCTTGCCCACTCCCGGAGGCCCGTAGAGGCAGAGGATGGGCGACTTGAGATCGCCGCGCAGCGAGAGCACGGCGATGTATTCGAGAATGCGCTCCTTCACCTTCTCCATGCCGTAGTGGTCGCGGTCGAGCACTTTGGCAGCCCGTGTGAGGTTGAGGTCGTCTTTCGAGCATTCCCCCCACGGCAGTGCCACCATCGTCTGGAGATAGTTGAGCTGTATGCTGTAGTCCGGACTCTGCGGATTGAGCGTGTCGAGCTTGTCCATCTCCTTGTTGAATGTATCCGCAATGGCTTCGGGCCATTTTTTTGTGAGTGCTTTTTTCGTCAGCTCTGCGCGCTCGGGGCTTCCCGTACTTCCTCCCAACTCTTCCTTGATATTCTTCATCTGCTGCTGCAAGAAGTATTCCTTCTGCTGCTCGTCGATGTCGAAGTGGGTTTTCTGCCGGATGTTGTTCTGTATCTTGAAGAACTCCAGTTCGCGGTTTTCTATCTTCAGTGTCTCGTAGGCCCTCGCGAGAATTGCGTCCTGCTTGAGCAACTTGAACTTATCCTTCACCGGGAAGGGCATGTTGCCGCAGATGTAGTTGACGAGCATCACCTTGTTTTGGATGTTGCTCAGGGCATATTCCGACTCGTTGGGTATGTTTTCGTTGTTGGCGATATAGTCGTGGGTGGTGGAGCGCAGCAGTTCGATGACCGAGTCAAACTCCTTGTCGCCCTCGGCGGGAAACTCCTCGTCTCTGGGCTCTACGGTGCCCATGTAGTAGGGACGCTTCCTCTTGAGGTCGGCGAGCGTACACCGCCCCAGCCCCTGGATGATGGCCGTCTTGCTGGTGGCCCCCGGCTGGGTGGGCATGTCGATCACCTTGATGAGCCTTGCAAACACGCCCACGGGATAAAGGTCTTTCATGCCCGGGTCGTCCACGTTGCTGTCTTTCTGACTGAACACGGTGAACACCTCTCCCGGATGGTTCTCCAGCCTTTTGAGCAGATTGAGGCTCGGCGTGCGGCCCACGAGAATGGGGGTGAGCACCGTGGGAAACATCACGATGTTGCGCGTCGTGAGTATGGGATAGTCCCCCGCCGGCTGTTCCTCCATGAGCATCGATGCGTCGCCGTCAAAGTCGGCTATCATCTGCACACTGGTGTTGCTTCTTGTGTTCATATTGAGTTTGATATCCATGTTCACTTATATTTTTTCTCTTCCTTGATTTCTTGTTTTTATCGGCGTGCAAAGTTACTAATTTTCGGTGAGATACAGCCACGGCGGCCCGAGTTTTTAATTAAATAAGGAGACAAAAACGTAAAATGTTTAAAATAATCCCGCTTTTCCACCGTTATCTTTACATGCGTGGAGATGTTGACGCGCCCATCCCGCGATGACAGGCACATGACAGACGGATTCGGTTTGTCATGTGCCTGTGTCTTTTCTTGACCATTTTGATCCTATCAGAGCAAAGGGATCATATACAGGGGGATGTAGACGATTCCGTCGGCCAGCATCAGGTCGCGCGTGTGGGTGACATAGGGTGTGGAGAGATAGTCGTGATATTTCTTGATGCACTTCTTCAAGGATGTCAGGGCATAGTTCTTGCCCGATTTCACCTCTATGGGCGAAATGTTGTGCTTGCCCGTAATCTTGGACTTGGCAATCAGAAAGTCTATTTCCATCCTATTATCCTTATTCTCCCGGTCAGGGTTGCTGTAGAAGTACAGTCGGTGCCCCGAAGCCGTAAGCATTTGCGCCACGATATTCTCCACAATCATTCCTTCGTTGATTTCCAGTTTGCCCAAGATGAGCTTCTGATAGACCTCGATAGGCACTTTCCCGTTCTCGTCGAAAGCATGTGATATGAGCAGCCCCGTGTCGGCCATGTAGCATTTCAGCGTGGATCGCTCATCGTTCAGCCGCAGTCCAAAGCTCGGTTCTGTCGTGTTAAAGGCGCAGTTGATGATTTTCGCGTCAGACAGCCACAAGAAAGCATTCTGGTAGTCGCGCATTCTCGCGTCGCTCCCGAGAGTGGCCAGCGTGAACTTCTTCTCATGCTTTTGAAGCTGCCCCGGTATTTCATCAAAGATGGCAGTAACCTTCAACTCTTCCTTGTCGGCGTACTTACGTATGTCGTTGCGGTAGAGGGTCAGGATGCGGTGCTTCACAGCCTCTACTTTTTCAAAGTCTTTGCTGTTCACATATTCTTGCACAGCCTGTGGCATCCCGCCAACCACCATGTAAAGTCGGAAAATATCCATCGCCTTGCGGTGCATCTGTTGTCCTATGGGCTGCTGCCGGATGAAACAATCCTTGATATGCGCCATGAGCATATCGTTACCCATTGCCCACAGAAATTCCTCGAAGTCCAACGGGAACATTTCTATGACATCCTCTTCCGACGGGATGTTGATGCCCTTGACTTTGCTCTTGATGCTGACGAGCGATCCCGTCTCTATATAGTCGAACCGTCCATCAGCCACAAGAAACTTTATGGCCTCTCGTGCTTTGGGACAGTCTTGTACCTCATCGAACACGATGAGCGACTGCCTCGATTCCAGCCGTTTGTTGTAGTAAAGCTGTAAGTTCATCAGCAGTTGGTCAAGGTTGTCCATGTATTGTCCGAACCAATCCTTAACCGCTTCCGGTGCCGTGGTGAAATTGATGAACAGATATGAGGCGTATTCCCTCTTGGCAAATTCTTCTACGATGAAGCTTTTTCCCACTCGGCGCGCACCTTCTATCATCAAAGCACTTGTGCCCTGACTGGTGGCTTTCCAGTTCTGGAGTTGTTCGTATATCTTTCTTCTTAGCATAATATGTCTATCCGTTTTATCAGCTTCTTTCACGATTTCAAGAAATATTCTTTGCCGATATTTCACGAAATCAAGAAATTATCAACCGCAAAGATACACGATTTCAAGGAAAAAGCAAAAGAAACAAGACATATTTTTCCATTGATAGTCAGCGATTATCATTTTTCCCATATTGATTTGCCAACTCTACAGCCACAACATTTTAGAACTGCCCTTAAAATAATCCCGCTTTTCCGCCGTTATCTTTACATGCGTGGAGATGTTGACGCGCCTATCCTGCGATGACAGGCACATGACAGACGGATTCAGATTCAGACAATTCAGCGTGCGCCACGACCGCTGCGCCATGAAGGTGGGCACCGACGGCGTGCTGCTCGGGGCATGGGCTCCGGGCGGCCGTTCCATTCTCGACATCGGCACGGGCACCGGACTCATTGCCCTCATGATGGCCCAGCGTTTTCCGGAAGCCCACGTGACGGGCATCGACATCGACGGCGATGCCGCCCTTCAGGCCCGTGAAAATGCCGCCGACTCGCCTTTCGGCCCACGCATCGAGGTGGCACATTCCTCCCTTGCCGGGTTTGTGGCCGCCGCCTCTCCCCCGCTTTCTTTCGACAGCATCGTGTGCAATCCCCCCTTTTTCCTCCACTCGCTCAATAATCCCGACGCCCGCCGTTCCGTGGCCCGCCATGCCGACTCGCTGCCTTTTGCCGACCTCTTCCGCGGCGTGGCCGCCCTACTCGCCCCCGCCGGCGTGTTTTCGGCCATCGTGCCCGCCGAGGTCTTCGAGGCTTTCACGGCCGAGGCCTCCATCGCCGGGCTCTTCGTCAGCCGCCTCACCCGCGTGCGCACCACGCCCCGCAAGCCCCCGAAGCGCAGCCTCGTGGCTTTCTCCCGCCTGCGCCCCGACACACTGGCCGAGGAAGAGTGCGTGATGTCCCGGGCCGACGGCAGCCGCTCCGAGTGGTATCGCGGACTCACGGCCGAATTTTATCTGTAATTTAAGTTTCGCAGGTTTGATTTTAGGGGGTAAGGGAGAAGTTCCTTTCACTCCGGTTGGATCTGCGAAAAGGCAGCTTATGATGTTTGTGCGGCAAGCCGACTCCGTTTTTAGGAGCCGGCTTATTTTTTAACACTATCCCGATGGCCGTTATTCATATTCCATTCTTTGATAAAATACTTTTTCGCCATCAGTTTTCCGAAAGCCTCTTGCTCTGATTCTTTTCCAAGTTCTTTGAATGCTTGGGCATCACTCCCCGCCATTTCTTTTCCCGGATATTCTCTGGAGTCTATGGTGGCACGGACGGCGAACTTCCCGTCCCCTTGTTCATAGACGGCAGCCGCTTCCACGTGCATTTTGCTGTCAGGATATTCGGCTATCAGTGGATAATCCTTGAAAAAGCCCAACAGGCTGATGGTCTCTGTCCGCATCTTCGTTCTTACGAAGTCTTTGTCCTTTTCCGTCAACAATTCTCCTATGTCGCTCATAATGGCCTTGTCGGAGTATTTCCGCAATGCCTCTATGCAGTCTTGCAGATAGTCTGCCAGCGGTTTCCCCATCCTGTATTCCACGATGTCTTGGTTGATGGGCGTGTTATTGGAGAGAAAGAAATAGCAGTCATACACGTCTCGCCAGGTGATGCCCTTTCTGTCCAGCAGGGCGCAGAGCTTGTGGGCAAACATGTCTGGCTTCTGCATCAAGGTCATGTCTATGCCGCTAAGGTTTTTCATCTCATAATGGTTGCCGTATTCCCTATTGGAAATCTCGACTTTCAGTTTGCGTTCTCCCACGCCATAGTCCAAGACCGCTATCGGGCCGTTAAACTTCATGTTGGAATCAGCTACCGTGCCATATTTTGAAAGGATGGCGGCAACCTTATCAAAGACAGCCTGCTCCTTGGTTCTGTCCAGAAGGTTGAAATCCAAGTAGGTTGAGAATCTCGGGAGCCCATAGAAGAACATCAGTGAAGTGCCACCCTTGAACGCCAGAAGTGGGGCGAGGCGGGTGTCTGTAAATATATCCTTCAAGATTCTCAGCATTAAGAACTTGTGCTTGTTGATATCCATATTCTTCTTATAGTAAAGTGGTCAATACTCGTTTTTCCATTTTCTTGTTCATGTATAGCGGCAGAAGCTCTAACACCTTGTCTTTGTTGAGAATGCCGGTGTTGTCGAAATAGAAGTCAGGATAAAGGTAAACCGTGTCGAGAAATGCACGTTCGGGACTGGCAATGTTGATATTGTCTTCAGTTACGATTCCCTGCCTGTTGACGATGATGGCTTCTTTCACTTTTCGGTAACTGTAGATTTTGCCGTCTATCGTGATTTCCCTGCTCAGGTAGCTTACTGAGGTCACACAGCTGTCATATTGGAAGATGACGCCGGCCCTCTGGAGGACATACTGCAACGAAATGTAGCAAGGGGCATACATGGAGCAGGCTATCTCCTGTTCGTTGTATTCCGGTTTGGCATACAGACCTTTGCGCAGATTCAAGAGCTCCCCGTTCCTCACATAGTAGTTGAGGCGTTTGGTCATCTTCGTGGAGTCCGCTTCCTTGGTGCCCACCAAAAGGGAGGGCAGCGTGAAGACCGTTCTTGGGGATGACTGTATGTAGCTTTTTGTAGACATTTGTGGTACGAAAATCTAATATTCTTGGCTTTACAGTTCACAAAGATACAAATTCTCCGGGAATATGCCAAACGAATGGCCGGAAAAAACGGACCACAGGAGACTCACAGGAGACTCATCCCAGAGACCCACCCCGACCCTCCCTGTAGGGAGGGAGGCAAGGACAAAGAGACTCTTTCCAATCTTCCTATAGAGAGGGTGGAAGTGGGTCTCTTGGCCTTTTTGTTCAGGCTTCCTCAAGCAGCCTTTGTCCTTTCCTCCCTCCCTACAGGGAGGGTCGGGGTGGGTCTCCGGGGTGAGTCTCCTGTGGGTCTCCTGGGTGGGCCTCCCGAGTGTGTCCG
>ERZ825324.975-NODE-975-length-37049-cov-8.242228_pt1 | contig 37049 bp, 34 predicted proteins | sample MGYA00519859_ERZ825324 | MGnify/ENA primary metagenome ERZ825324 (study PRJEB31778, sample SAMEA3449198) | human gut metagenome | biome: human gut; feature: human-associated habitat; material: faeces | place: United Kingdom | collected 2010/2012 ...
AACCTCCGATATACTTGATGTTTAAAGCATACCAAGATATCGGAGGTTTATGAAGGACGCTTATTTAACGACCGCTTACACAATACCTTTATTTATGTTATAATCAAAAAACAGAAATAAGCGGAGGGGTATCATGTATAATTTAAGTTTAACTGCGTGTAGCTTTCATTTCAAAAAAGCAAATTCAAAGGGAAACACCCAAATTTTCAATCTGAATACTCCTTTTGATGTAGAATTAGAAGATGACAGCAAATATCATTTTGAAGATTTATCAGAACTGTTCATTTCCTTTTTTGAACATCATAAAACACTAATTAAAGATGATAGTAAGCAACAGTCTTTTCGTTGCGAATATGATAAGAGAAATTATCGTGAAACAGACTTGTTTCGCATGTATTGTGTTAAAATTTATTCAGGGATTTATGGTAGTTCTTCAGACATCATCGATGGTAAGACCGAAAAAGTTCGATACAAAAAAAATCATCAGATATAGATACTCGTCCGTTTTACTTAATGATTATTTTTCCAAAAGACAATGAAAAAGTGACTGTACAAAAAGGAATGTTTATATTCCAAAATGTTGGGCAGTTTGGTGTCAAAACTATTACGACAACTTTAATGCAAAAATTCTTTTCTAATATATTTGGTCTTACTTTAAAATGTAACACAATTGCACCGGATTTATTTGTAAGAAAAGTTATTCGTAAAGATAATATCAAAAAACTTTTAATGATAAAAAATGTTAAATCGAATGATATTGCAGATAATATTAGCGTGGGTTATGGCTCTGAAATTAGAGAAATCAGTAATCTTTGTTTTAACAAAACAATGTGGTCAAAGATTATGGATAGAATTAGATTTGTAGCTGGAGGAAAATATAACTTATTTGAGTTTGAACAACAACAATATGATAATTTAAAAGTTATAGTTGATATTGGAGGTAGAAACCGTACAATTAACCTTCATAACCTTGAGAATTTAAGCATCATTGAAGGTATTCCTGATGATATAAGAATGGCAGATGGGCATCCAAACTTACCTATGCTTATTGAATATTTTCAAAAAGTAGCTACCGAATACTTAAAGGAAATGGTATTGCATATATCTTAAATTAAGGAGGGAGGAATTTTTGAATACAATTTCAGCTATTTTATTTATAATTGGTTTTGTTGTCTTATGCTTATGTTTATGTGTGAAGCATAGCAATTTTTTGGATATTAGACAAATTTTTATTCAACATTTTTGCGTGTTTAAAGGAAATCTTTTACAGCTAATAGGTATTTTCTTCACACCTATGTTGCTAACCATCGGGCTTGTTGAAATTAAATGTATTGATAAAGATATTCTTGGGAATTTAAATATAATTCTTTTGATCCTAACTGCTATGTTTTTGTCTGTTCTAAGTATTTTATGTTCGTTTAGCAAAGGAGGAAAAAATGAAAATTATAAGCAGTTATTGAAAGAAACTTTTAATACAACTATCTTTGAAATAATACTTTGTTTATTGCTGCTTTTTATATCATTTATTGTATTGTTTATTGGTGATTTTAAAGAATCTATTGCTTTAAGAATCGCCAGTGGTACAATTTATTATTTGACAATGATAACCATTCTGAATATATTAGTTGTCATTAAAAGGATTAAAGTGCTTTTTGATAATCAGTAATATTGTTACGCAGTAGAACGCCTTTTTGAAAGTATAAGTATAAAATATCACATGGGTGATTTTTGTGCTCTATAAAACCACGCAATTCATTTATATAAAATAGTTTCTTTAATATACTAATAAATCATCTGTATTTAATTTGATATATTGTATAGATAAATATATACCTATAACTAATGTACCATATATCGACCTGAACTGACATCCGCCAAATATTCGTATCTATGGAACACATCTTATCTTTGCGGTATAATATACACATAGAAAACGATTTTAAGGGGGACCATTTCGAATGGCGAAAATCAAGATTGTCACCGACTCCTCAGCTCAGTTGACACCAGAGGAAATTGAAGAATACGATATCCATGTTATTCCGTTGTCAGTCGAGATCAACGGGGAAAACCACGTTGACGGCGAAACGATCACAAGACAGGAACTCGTCGACGAACTGCGCAAGGGCAACATTCCAAAGACCAGTCAACCGCCAATGGGACGTTTTTTGGAAACATTTGAACAACTTGGAGCTGATGGCAGCGAGATTTTGGCAATCATGATGTCTGACGTTTTGAGCGGTACATACCAAACCGCATGTTCTGCCGCTGAAATGGTAAAATGCAGCGTTACCGTCATCAACAGCAAAGAAACTGATCGTGCGCTTTCTTTCCAGGTCTTAGCAGCCGCAAAAGATGCTAAGGAAGGAAAAAGCATCGAGGAAATCAAAGCACACTGTTTAGATATCCATAAGCGTACGACGACGGACGTTTTAGTCGACAACATGGACTGTTTGGTTGCCGGCGGTCGCGTCAGCAAATTGGCAGGTGCTTTGACCAAATTGATCAACCTGAAAATCATCGTTCGTCTGCGCGAAAACAGTCTTGACGTTGTCTACAAGGGACGCAGTCGCAAAGCATTCTTGAAATATTGCCAAGAATTGAGCAAGTTCCATCAAGACAATCACATTCAGGAACTGTCGCTTTCCAACGTCGGAACAGATAAAGACTTCCTTGAACGGATCAAAGAAGCCATGTTGCCGGAAGGAAGCAAGGATGCTGCATATATTGCGCGTTTGACAAGTCCGATCATCATGACGCATACCGGTTTGAATGCCGTTGGCGTAATCACGTTGACAGAAAGAGAAGAACCTGAAGAAAACAGATAACAAAAACAGAGGCTATCCTGTCCAACAAGGACTAGTTAGCTTCTGTTTTATTTTCTATTTCAAAAATTCCTTCGTATAGTCGTCTTCCTGAATCGTAAATCTAGGATGTTTCTTAACCTCAGTGAATATCTTTCCGACATATTCGCCAATCATGCTCAAACAAATCAATTGAATGCCGCCAAGCACCTAAATTGACGTAATAAGCGAGGTCCACCCGCTGACGACGTTTCCGTTGATTTTTTGAACAATTGAATAAATGAATAACCCGATTCCGATTAAAACAACCAGTAAACCAAGATTCATGATCAGCTTGATCGGAACGGTCGAAAATGACGTAATGCCATCCATCTCAAATTTGATCATCTTCTTTAACGGATACTTTGATTCACCGGCAAAACGTTCTTTTCTCGCATAATAAACCTTGTCTGAAGGATAGCCGACAAGCGGCACCATACCCCTTAAAAACAGATTTCTTTCGTCAAAACGTAATAACCCTTCGGTTGCTCGCTTGCTGAGCAATCGGTAATCAGCTGAATTAGGCACCATGTCGACGCCTAAGTTGCTCATCAAAGAATAAAATGCCATCGCCGTCTTACGCTTGAAAGCCATATCAGTATCACGATTATTTCTTACCTCATAAACAACGTCTATTCCTTCATGATACTTTTCGACCATCTCCGGAATGGCATTGACATCATCCTGCAGATCAGCATTAATCGTCATGTCAGAATAGTCGACAGCAGTTGTCAAGCCCGCCAAAATCGCATTTTGATGACCATAGTTTCGACTGAATCTGATTCCGGTCACATATTCGAATTGTTTTTCAAATTTCTTTACTAATTCCCATGTCTTTTCTTTGCTGCCGTCATCAACAAACAACAGTTTGCTGCTTGAAGATACTTGCTCTTCAGAAATCATGGACTCAAGAACAGCAACGGTCTCCGGCAACACTTCTTCTTCGTTATAACAAGGAACAATAATCGTCAACATATTGTCTTTGCTCATGAAAATACTCTTCTCTGTCATGAAACGTGTCAACTTTAATTATAAATCAACAAAGCAAGAAATTGTATCGATAATTATCCTGATAACCTGTTTATAGACATGTCTGATACAATATTCTAATTTATTTAGCATTATTCAACAAATCTGCAATTTCTTCACATCATTAAAATAATTAAACGGAAAAACTGAACTGTTTGTCATAATTTTTGAAACATCAAAGCCATAAGTTTTATGTATATTTTAAGCATAGAGAAAGGCGAGGTGCAATGGATATGAAACACGTTACAAAATTCCAAAAATCAATTTTTGTTTCACTGGCTGTTTTAGGATTTGTCGGCGGAATGCAAACGTCCGACATTATTAATAGCGGTGACGGATCAGCAATTCCAACGATTAAAGCAGCATCCGTGCGCCGAGGCCAACAAAGAATCAACGGTCACTGGTATCTGTTTGATAACAACGGACATTACAAGACGGGATTCCAATGGATTCCCGAACAACATAAAACAGTCTACTATGCCCGTAACGGACAAATGCAATACGGTCAACAAAGAATCAACGGTCACTGGTATCTCTTTGATAATTGTGCCGGGGCTATGAAGACTGGTTTCCAGTGGATTGCTAATCAACATAAGACCGTTTACTATGCGGGAAACGGACAAATGCAATACGGCCAACAAAGAATCAATGGTCATTGGTATCTCTTTGATAATTGTAATGGTGCTATGAAGACTGGTTTCCAGTGGATTGCTAATCAACGTAAGACCGTTTACTATGCGGGCAATGGCCAAATGCAGTACGGCCAGCAAAGAATCAACGGAAAGTGGTATCTCTTTGATAATTGTAATGGGGCTATGAAGACCGGTCTTCAGTATATCGCAAATCAGCGCAAGACAGTCTACTATGCGGGCAACGGTCAGATGCAATACGGATATCAAACGGTAAACGGCCATCATTACTATTTCAACACATCCACTGGTGCATTGGAGCCGCTTCCGTCAACCGGAAGTTCCAGGACATACACTCCAAGCAACCAGTCAACGTTTTCATTGAACGGTCATAGTTATGCCGTAAAATCGTTCAGCGGAACTGGAACTGTACCTGCTGACAATTACGTCTACGCTTGGACATCGCTCAGAAACTACTACTTATTTGAATATTACGGCAATGCACACAAAGAACTTGCATCTCTTCATGTTGGCAGTCCCGTCGTAATCAACGGTCAAACCCTTCATGTAAGAGAGATCATCACAAACGTTTCAAATGACGGCAACGCATATGATCTCGTTGCAAGAAAGATGCAGCAGTACAAAGCCGGTTGGCAAACGTGCGAATATGCAGCATACGGTTCAACGTTGCGGCTTTGGTTCGCAAATTAACTGATTATGAACAAAAAAAGAATCCCTCTGAGAAAGGGATTCTTTTTTTATCTGTCCACATGAACGCCTTCACGTTCAATTTGCAAAATGCGATACTCGTCTTTCAATCCGGCTTTTTTGCCCAAATCAATATATTCTTCAACCTTGTCATGCGGCAAAAAGCTCATGACAGTTGGGCCGGCACCGCTGAGGTACGTGGCCATCGCACCTGTTCTGTGTCCGATTTCTCTTAAAATCGGAAGATGCGGGACGAGCTTTTCACGATAAGTTTCGTGATAACGATCGCTTTCAATCATTTTGCCCGCAGTCTTCATGTCGCCGGCAACGAGTGCCGCGACCAAAACGTTGCCGATGCTTCCCGCCGCAACGGCTTCAGAAAACGGAAATTTTGCCGGCAAGACGTCGCGTGCGTCAGCCGTGGCCAAATCGTATGCAGGAATATACGCAACCATCGTCAAATCAGGAAATTTGAGCTTGATGCTTGAAACATCGCCGTCGACCATCGTTGAAACGACGAAATCACCGTATAATGCCGGAGCTACGTTGTCCGGATGTCCTTCCAGTTCAGCCGCTTTTTGAAGAATCTGCTCATTTGTCAAATGCATCTTTCCGACCTCGTTTGCCATGACGACGCCTGCGATCAGCGCCGATGAACTGCTTCCCAGTCCGTGTGCCAACGGAATCTCGGACGTTACCTTAATATGCTGCGGTTCCAGCTCAGGATTCGTCTTGAGCGCCGTTGCGACAATCATATTGCGTTCGTCGCTTGGAATCGCATATCCCATCTTGTGGTCGACCTTCCACTTCGGCGCTTTGCCATAAACGGTGACCGTGAGGTATGATGAAACAGCAATGCCAAGCGAGTCAAAGCCTGGTCCAAGATTGGCGCTGGTTGCCGGAACCCTTATTTTAAGTGTCATGAATAACCTCCGCTACTTTTCCGTAAGAACTTTATAAGCCGCAAGCACGGAAATTTCTTCGAGTTCATTGAGTTTTTCGACAATATGATTCAGTTGTGATTCGGACATTTCATGAGTCACCATTGAAACGCGCGCAAAACGATCATTCATTTGTGTTTGCGTAATCAAACGGAAACTTGCGTCATATTCAGTCATGATTTCGGTCAGCTTGAGCATCTGTCCTGGCTTGTCAAGCACTTGCAATGACAGGTAGTATGGATAAACGACTTCAGAATCATCCGCAAGTTCAAGCTCATTCGTGTAATCGTTAAAACTAAAGCCCGTCGTTCCCATAACGATATTTTTCGTTACAGAAGTAATATCGCTCAAAACGCTGTTCGCTGTTGGCAATTCGCCTGCGCCCGGGCCGTAGAACATCGTTTCGCCAACAGCAGATCCTGTCACAACGACAGCGTTGTTTTCGTTTTGAATGGCAGCAAGCGGCTGCGTTTGCGGTACAAGCACCGGTCCGACGGAAACATCGATGTGCCCGTTGACAAGTTTGGCAATTCCAAGAAGCTTGATCACGTATCCCAAGCGCTTTGCTTCCGCAATATCGGCCTTCTGAATTCCGCGGATGCCTTTAACCTTAACCTGATCCATCGTAACGTCTTTGCCGAATGCAAACTGCGTCAAAATAATCATCTTATAGGCAGCATCAATCCCGTCAACGTCGTTTGTCGGATCGGCTTCAGCAAAGCCGAGCTCTTGTGCTGATTCAAGCGCATCTTCATATGAAGCACCGTTTTTGTTCATCTGTGTCATGATATAGTTCGTCGTCCCGTTGACGATTCCGCGAACTTCGATAATTCGATCGGCAGCAAAAGAATTGACGATTGTGCGCAAAATCGGGATGCCGCCGGCAACGCTGGCTTCATAGCAAAGATCGCAGCCATGTTCTTTTGCAAGGCTAATCAGTTCAGGACCGTGCGTTGCGATAAGATCCTTGTTTGCCGTAATGACGTGCTTGCCGGCTTTCAAAGCCCTTTCAATATACTCTTTTGCGATATTGACCGTCCCCATAACCTCGACAACCATTTGAATCTCGTCATCACAAAGAACATCGTCCGCATTGTCCGTCAGATTGATGCCTGTCAAATCAACGGAACGCTTCTTTTTGAGATTGTGCACGACGACTGTCTTGACTTCGAGCCTTCTGCCTGTAATGTTGGAAATTTTTTCAGCATGATCGCGCAAGATGCGAATCACGCCGCTGCCAACGGTTCCGAGACCCAAAATGCCAATTTTGATTGTTTCCATGTAATGCTACCCCCACTTGGTTTATTTGTTACTATTCTAACATAAGGAGACATTAAAAACCTACGTATTCTATAAATTTGTTGCCGAAAAGCACTATGATGATTATAATTTACTTAAAGCAATGCGAACATTATCAGTTTTATCAGCATTAATCTTCGAAATTTGAAATTTTTGAAAGGGGTATTTCACATGCAAACTCTCTATCGCAGCACGCGCGATCCAAAAGGTCAAACGATTACTGCCTCACAAGCCGTCCTTCAAGGCCTCAGTCCTGATGGCGGTTTGTACGTTCCAACGTCAATTCCTGAAATCGACCTTGATTTAAACGAATTAAAAGACCTGTCGTACCAGGATTTGGCATACAAGATTCTGCGTCCGCTTTTTTCCGACTACACTGATGAGGAACTGCGCTCATGCATCGACAAAGCATATGGAGATCAATGGGATACCCAAGAAATAGCACCGATCGACTATCATGCGGACAACGCCTACCTTGAGCTTTTCCATGGTCCGACGATTGCTTTCAAGGACGTTGCTTTGCAGCTTCTTCCGCATTTAATGACCGTTGCGGCCAAAAAGAACGGTTCAGACAAGGATATCGTCATTTTGACTGCAACGTCAGGCGATACCGGCAAAGCTGCCATGGCTGGATTTGCCGACGTTCCGCACACGCAAATCATCGTCTTTTATCCAAAAGACGGCGTCAGTGCCATTCAAGAAAAGCAGATGCTGACGCAAACAGGAAAAAATACGCATGTCGTCGGAATTACCGGCAATTTTGACGTTGCTCAAACAAACGTCAAAAAACTTTTCAATGACAAAGAACTCGCTGAAACGATTGCCAAGGCAGGTTATCAATTCTCTTCTGCCAACTCGATCAACATCGGACGACTCTTCCCGCAGATCGTGTACTATTTCTATGCTTACGGAAAACTCGTCAAAGATGGCAGGATCTCAGTCGGAGACAAGATCAATTTCAGCGTTCCGACTGGCAACTTCGGCGACATCCTCGCAGGATGGTTCGCAAAGAAGCTCGGTCTTCCCGTCAACAAGCTCATCTGTGCTTCAAACAAGAACAACATCTTGACCGATTTTTTCAATGAAGGCACGTATGACAAGAATCGGCCGTTCTACGTCACGAGCTCTCCTTCCATGGACATTCTCGTTTCAAGCAACCTTGAACGTTTGTTGTTCTATGTTTCGGGCGAAGATGCCAATAAGACGGCCGAATTGATGAATCAGCTGTCGGTTTCAGGAAAATACACGATTGATTCCGATATGCGCGCAAAACTTGCCGATTTTGCAGCTGATTTTGCAACTGAAGATGAAACGGCTGATGAAATTTCGCGCGTCTTTTCTGTAGACAAGACGGCAATCGATCCGCATACGGCCGTTGCATCCAAAGCTGCTGAAAGCTATAAGGCAAATACGGGCGATAACAGCCCGCTCGTCGTTGTTTCAACGGCAAGCCCGTACAAATTCCCGCAAGCAGTTTTAAATGCCTTAGATGCCAAGGGAAAAGACGAAGAAGGTCTCGAGGCAGTCAAGTACCTTCAGGAAAAGATCAGCGTCAAACTGCCTGAAACGGTCCAGCGTTTGTTCGATGCACCGACTTTGCATGATACGGTCGTTTCACCGGATGAAATGAAGGACACGGTTATAGAAATTTTGAAATAGCAATCTAATTGTGATATGCTCAAAATAGTTATTTTCATAACGTAATATAATATCAATCGCCTCACCAAAATGTTTTTTGGTGAGGCGATTGATATGTATTGATTGAGGGAAGATAGAATGAACTTCATTAAGAAATTATTCAAAAATAAATACTTGCAAGACGTCATGATCATATTTTCATTTGCCATGATAACTATATTCATGACATATCCAAAAATTAAAACGGGAAATATCGAAGTTTATAGCGACTGGTCTTTTCATGGACTGCGTGCTGAACAAATTTTTCTTAATCTGAAAAGAGGAAATTTTTTGACCTTTATCGCTACTGATGCTTTTCAGCATACCGGAGTAGGGAATTTTTTGTTTTATCCGACTGTCTTCTTGTACCCTTGGGCTGTTTTAAGACTTTTTTTTAAACCAGTGACCGCTTTTTATTGTTGGTACGGTTTAATAATGCTAGCGACGTTTATAATCGCATACTTTAGCATGAAAGCTTTCAGCAAACGCTGGATTGCAGCAATGTTTTTTTCTCTCTCATATACTTTAGGATCGTATCATTTATACTTGTCCACTGCCGTTTTTGGAGAATTTATTGCTGCTTCTTTTTTACCGCTTGCCTTTTGGGCCTTTTATGAAGTGCTATTCAGAGACGACTCAAAATGGCCTTGGCTCGGCATCGGCATGTCATTAATAATTTACAGTCATATTCTGAGCGTTTTTATAACCTCGGAAATCATGTTCGTAATTTTTGTCCTAAAGCTTATTTTTGACAAAATAAGCAAAAAACGTTTTCTCGCATTAATCAAAGCTGCAGGATTGTCCTTCATGCTGACTTTATTTATAATTGTTCCTTACCTGACAGATTTTATCGGAAAAAACGTAACGTCTGCCCAACCTGGCGTTGCGCCTGTAATGGTCAAAACATTGATGAACGTTCTTGAAACATCCTTTAATAATAATGTTTCACCGAGCGGCATCGGGCTTATTTTGATTTTAACGGCTGTTTTTGGAAGCCTCTGGATTTTAAAAGCACATTCCAAGACATTAACGGCAATATATGTTTTGGGAATTTCGCTGATCGTCATTTCAACAGGATCGTTCCCGTGGAACGTTCTTTCGGATACCCCATTAGGAATGATTCAGCTACCGGTTAGGTACCTTTCTTATGCATCAATGTTTCTCTCAGTAATTATTGGTTTGGCAGTCAAGGATTTATATGACGCTGGAATGTTTGACACCATTTTCAAAAACGAGGCTTTTTCTCTTTTGACAATCGGAATTTTTATGCTGTTTTATGTGGGATTTCACCATGACTCGCTGAACGCTTTAAAAAATTCTCAAAGTCAGTTTTTGAAAAATACGGAGACATTTAACCAATTGCCTGACCGAACCTTCGTAAATAATTCCAACTATGATTATCTGCTCAATTATCCGGTCAAATATGGAGAATTGGACTACTATCCGGAAAAGGCTCGCCGATCGACCGGAGTTATTTCATACAATGAAACTAATTTATCAATCATTAATAATATCGCCGTCGTCGGTCGAAAAAAGATCCATGTCAGTCCCTTATGCGAAAGCAACAAGATGACCTATAAGCTTCATACCAGGAAACAAACCGAAGTTGACCTTCCCGCCATCCGTTACAAGGGGTCTTATGCTGAAGTTAACGGGAAAAAGGCAACGCTTATTGATAGCAATCGCGGAACAATCAAAGTAAGAACAAAAAAAGGAATCAATACGATTACCGTTGGATACAGTCCTTCAAAATCATACTATGTCGGAATAATTATTTCCGTGATGACATGGATCTCATTTCTAGTATTAGCATTTTATAGAAAAGGAGTCTTCAAAATAAATCATGGATGAAACAAAATCAAAAACTAAACGTCTTCAGTATGTCGACATTGCCAGAGGCATTGCAATGATCTGCATCATCTTGGGACATCTGGGAAATCCTGCCATCAATCGCGTGGTATTTACTTTCCACGTGCCGATTTTCTTCTTCATTACCGGTTATTTTACCAGCACTAAACGTAGCCTTCCTAAATTTACCAAAAATAAAATCAGGACATTGCTCGTTCCGTACGCCATTTCATGTCTTGCAATTATCATTTTAGGAACGATGCTTGGCGCACATTACGGGGATGCGGCCAGTGCATTCAAGGGATGGCTGTCCGCTTCCCTTTATGGTGCAGGCGATTCATATACCGTTCCGTTCACTATTAAAGGAATCGGCGCAATCTAGTTTTTGTGGGCAACGTTTTGGGGAAGCATCTTTCTCAGAATTTCTCTTAACTTCAACAAATCTTCCAGGGTTGCCGCAATCTTCGGATTATTCGCATTAGGATACTATACCAGAAAGCTTTTTTGGTTCCCTCTCAGCATTCAAGCCGGTGCATGCGCAACATTGTTCATGTATATGGGATATCTGTTGAAACAGAATTAAGATGCATTGAACTCGCTTCCCAAAGAAGCTAAAATTTTCGGTTCCGGCTTTGCTTTTGTCACATGGATCTCATTTATGAAAAACTTCCAGTCTTTTTGGCTGGTTCACTGTGATATCGGACGGGGGATGGTCGACATTTTCGGATGCATCTGCGCCTGCTCCATGGTAATCCTTATTTCCAGAGTCGTTGAGGAAAAACTCTCTTTTATAGGAAAGCCGCTTGCTTATTTTGGAAAATACAGTCTGCTTATCCTTTGCGTACACATTGTTGAACTGGATCTCTTCCCATGGTGGCGCATAGCATGGAAACTTGTTCAACACAACATCCTTCCGGCAACATATTTAAGTCAGCTCTTTTTTGTTATTGCAGGTAAACTTATCATCGACCTGGGATGCGCATTTATCATGTCGAAAATCCCGTTTGTAAGAAAAATGTTTGGATTTAGAAATTAAGGTTGAGAAAAGTATTAACGGAGATTACCAACATTGAGGTATTTGATTCTGAAAGGTTCCGACATCTTCTCCCATGGAACATCGATCCTACCACATAAATAAGAAAATAAAAACGATGCATACGCAATAGCCTAAGATAATGATACTATCTCGGGCTATTTATGTACACACCGCTGTTTTAACGACCGCTTACAGATGAAAAAGAGCATGGCAACAAATATTATTGTTGCCATGCTCTTTTGTCTGTTCATTGATGATACTAAAGATTCTTCCATACCTTTAATTCATGTGTAACTTGCTTTTCCTTTGGTGGCATTTTCATGTAGTCACCATAGAGATTTGACAGGTATGAATCCCAACATGAAGGTGCGTTGAAAACGTGACCCTCGAATTTAACTTCAACAGGTTTGTCAAATTCCAGTCTGTTCATGCACTCTCTGCTTCCGTAAAGACCCCACATTATGCATCCGACTTTATCGGCCTTTTCGTATGGCGTGGAACGTGAAAGATTGTCAAGTAGCTTGTTTGCTCGATTTACTCCAATCATTTTTGCAAACGGGATGATTAGAGGCTTGAGCAGGGCCTTGAGTTTGCTTTTTCCCTCTCCCACTTTCGCAAAATTGAGCATAAGAATTTTACGGTACAGTGCGGCTTTTTTGTAGATGATTTTAATTTTCCTGTCATCATTGGGAAGACCGTCGGTTGGCAGGATATCTATCCAGACGGAGGTAACGTCACCTTCCTTGACATACCCTTGCTCCATTGAGTATCTTGTGTCGATTATCTTCATGAATGGATATTGGGAATTCCCCTTCTCATGGGAGATGAGTTTTAGGTATGGTGGCAGGAAATCATCTTTCTTTGAAAGTTCCTGTAGTCTGTCATAGTCCGGACGTCTTAATCCGATATCCACGTCATCATCCCAGGGAATGAATCCTTGATGTCTGATTGCACCGAGAAGGGATCCTCCAACCAAATAGAAACATATGTTGTTTTTTTTGCATGCTTCTTGCAAGTCGATGAGAATGTTCAGAAGGACTTTCTTGATGTTGGCATTGCTTAATAATTCCATTATTTCACTCCTCCTACCTTGAAAAGAATAAGCTGTGACCGTTATTTCTAAAATTGTCTAAGTCTGCAAAAGTTGCAAGAAAGATGATGTTAAACGAAAGTTCCCACATGTGTTGGTCAATCAAGGCACTTAATGCAATGAAAATCAAGGCAACTTCCAAGGCATAGACCTGTTTGTTCATGAAATTATATGATAGGTACAGCAGAAAGATTACCATGATTATAAAGGTGATGCATCCGAACATCATTAAAACTCTTATATATGAACAGTCAATGTAAAAATAATTCAGTACAGCCTTTGTACCGCCTCCGAAACCGTGTTGAACTATATATTGCCCCAATGAAGTCACATTGTAGTTCTTGAAAGCCATGTGAGAGTAATGGAGTCTTCCGGACAGAGCTCTATCTATCATTGAAAAAACGGGGTTACCTGGTGTATAGAAGTATGTTGATAAAATAATTGCTGTGACAGCCGTTCCGAGTATCACTGCAATTCCCCTAGAGGTAAGTAATTTAAGAATGGAAACGGTTTGCTTGTAAAAAATAGACACCAAGATAAGAAGTGTCATCAGAATGAAGTCCACTTTTGTATCGGTGACGACGTACGTTGTTAAGGTTGCTGCCATCATCCCCAGATATTCCGGGAAACACAGCTTGAAGTTCTTGATGATGACATATGCTAGCATTAAGCAGAAGCACCTGGCAGCGAGATCAGACGGATAGATGGTACCCAGGGCATAGCGCATGGCACCATTAGGGCGGGAATAGGCCAGCCCGTGTATTATTCTGAATTTAGCCAGTACAAAAGTTACCAACAAAGCTGAAGATATAGTTATGAAGAACACTTTGGCAATCTTAGAGAAATCAACGTCTTGGGCGGATATTATGAAGATGTAATAATAGAATATTTCAAGTAGTACGGCATTGTTTCCACTTGCCCAAAGGACAATGCCCAACAGGAAGATGATGGACCAGTCCTTAACGGAGTGTCTGTCAAATAACAATGCTTTCGCAATTGCCATAAAGGCGGCAAGCATCTGAATGTGATATGTGATTGTTCCGGGAATCAGCTTAACCAGCATGGTGCCTTGGATGAATTGCCCTGTAATGTACAAGAAAAAGGCGAGAAGATAGCTTGTTTCAGGTATCCATCGTAGCCGGTTCCTTATTTTTATACCTAATGAAGATTGATATGTTTTTTCAAATGATATAGGCTCCATTTTACCTACTCCTAACTTTAGTTATGATGTCCTTTAACTTGAACAATATGGTTGGTCTCAGTAATAGTAGTCCGAAAGAGTACGTTGCCACGCCTGCTGCAATTTCCAATGATATCATAATTATATTCTGGAGTGTTGTTTGAGGTGAGAAGACAATACAGATTCTATTGACTACAATGAACATGATGATTCCAGCAAATGCGTACTTCGGCACGTTGTGGAACATCTTCTTCAGGTCAAGGTCCTTTCTGACATGCCACAGCTGATATCCGGTGACCACTACTTCAGATGAGACAGTGGCCATGATGGCTCCGTGAAGTCCCCAAAGGTAGATGAAAGGCAGATTGAGAATCAGATTGACTATCGCACCGGAAACAACTGATCCCGTGTAAATCTTGATTCTGTCCGTTGGCAGAAGGTACTGCTGACCGACAACGTTGCTCCATCCAATTAGGACGATAACGATTGCCTCCAAACAAACGGCCATGCCGACGGGTTTGAATTGCGGTCCGAAGAACAACGGTGCAAGTTTTTGCCCGATGGCTGCCAGACCGGCGAACATCGGGATTGCAATGCATGAGACAAAGTCAAATGAATCAGCGGTAAGATTGTTAACTGCATCTTCGTTGCCTTCATGAAAGGCATTGGCAACGTGCGGCAGCATGACTGTTCCTGTAGCCGTAACGATTGTCAAAACAAGCTTGACCAACGTGTCAGAACGATCGTAAAATCCGGCAACATCGCTGCTGACCATTGTCCACAGCATGGTTTTGTTCAAAACAAGGTAAACCTGAGTCGCAATTTGCGGAATGAAAAGAGCAATCGTTGGTTTAAAGTGTCTAAACGGATGAAGTTTCTTAAAATCAACTTTGACAAGCGTTTTTTTGATATATGGCCACAAGGTAAGATTTCCGCCGAGAACAGAAATCGCAAGAACGAAGATGTAAACCCATGTATCATTTGCATCTTTGACAAATATAAAAATCATGGCTGCAGACGCAAGCTTGACCATGGTGTTTCGCAAAACCGTCTTCTTGAAATCTTCAAGTCCCATATAGAGCCATGAGATATCGACTGCCGCAGCGATAAGGTTGATTGATTGAATCAGCATGTATTCTTTGTAGACTGGGCAAAAGGCCAAGTATACAAGAAATGCTCCGTAAGAAATTGTAACCATAACCATTTTCAAAATCTGGATTTCCCAAAAAGCTTTGCTCATCGCTTGCTTATTTGATCTAAGGTATGCAATTTCACGGTTGCCGTATAGGCCGATACCGATCGAACCCAAGAGAATGAAGTACTGAATGGTCGAATTGGTTGCGGTGTTGATGCCGATACCGTGTGCTCCGATTACGCGCGAAACGTAGGGGGCAGTTATTAACGGCAATAAAACAGCCAAAAGCTGGTATCCGGCATTATAGAGATAATTTTTAATTACTTTCATATGATTCCTTACCTGTTTTTTCTTGGCTGATGTTATCAGCTATGCGTATTCACCAAGATTATGATTGCTTGCAGTGATTTATGGTAATATAATATAATCGACTGTGCAAAAGTGAATTCAAAACCACTAATACCATATTATACACTATAAATCAGTTTAGTTTAAACAAACTATTTTAAATTTAGGTAACATATCTTTAGTGGTAAATTATTTCAAATGTAAATAGTGTATAATGAGTAAAAAGTGCTTTTATCAGTTTCGGAGGATAAAAAGATGACAAAGTATTTAGTTGTAGGTGCTGGTTTGTTTGGTGCGACATTTGCATACGAAGCAGCAAAACGCGGGAACGAAGTGCATGTGATTGAAAAACGCGACCATATTGCCGGGAATATTTATACGAAAGAAGTTCACGGAATTCAGGTTCATCAATATGGTGCGCATATTTTCCATACTTCCAACAAGGAAGTTTGGAACTATGTCAATCAATTTGCTGAATTCAACCGCTATACGAACAGTCCGATTGCTAATTACAATGGCGAAATCTACAACATGCCGTTTAACATGAATACGTTCAACAAGCTTTGGGGAGTGGTTACTCCTAAGGAAGCTTTGGACAAAATCAATGAACAGCGTGCGGTGCTTAATGGCAAGGAACCAGAAAATCTTGAAGAGCAGGCAATTTCGCTTGTCGGAACGGATATTTATCAAAAACTTGTCAAAGGATACACGGAAAAGCAATGGGGCAGGAAGGCTACGGAACTTCCCGCATTCATTATCCGCCGTCTTCCGGTTCGTTTGACTTATGACAACAACTATTTCAACGATGACTATCAGGGAATCCCGGTTGGCGGATACACTCAAATCGTTGAAAAGATGCTTGCTGATGATAAGATCACGGTTGAAACCGGCGTTGATTTCTTTGATAAAAAGGACGAATATTTGAAAAACTATGACAAGGTTCTTTTCACTGGGATGATTGATCAGTTCTTCGATTATAAGCTCGGAGAACTTGAATATCGCAGCCTGCGTTTTGAAACGGAAGAACTTGACGTTGATAACTATCAAGGCAACGCTGTTGTCAACTACACGGATGCCGAGACACCGTATACGCGGGTGATTGAGCACAAGCACTTTGAGTTCGGCAAAGGCGACAAAGACAAGACGGTTATTACGCGTGAATATCCTGCTGACTGGAAACGCGGCGACGAGCCGTACTATCCGGTCAATGACAAGCGTAATAATAGTCTTTATAAGGAATATCAGAATTTGGCTTCAAAAGAAGCAGGAAACGTTATTTTTGGCGGACGCTTGGGGCAGTATCGTTACTACAATATGGATCAGGTTATCGCTGCCGCACTGGAAACAGTTAAAGAAGAATTTGCTGATTAATTTGAGATGAAGCGAGGAATTTTGGTTTGTCATATGAAATTTATGTTGTAAGCCATAAAGATATTCGGATGCCTGAAGGAAACATTTATATTCCGGTTCAGGTTGGACCGGCAAAAGATGATTTTTCTGGATTCGTGCGCGATAATACCGGAGAAAATATTTCAGAAAAGAACCCTAATTATTGCGAACTGACGGCACAGTACTGGGCCTGGAAAAATCGTAAAGCTGATGTTAAAGGTTTGGTACACTACCGACGTTTGTTTTCAAAAGGAAAAAGAATGCTTGGTGCGTCACTTGAAAAAAAGTATGAAAATGTTTTAGATGAAAAAACACTTGTTGATATTATGGAGAAACATGACGCTATTCTTCCTAAAAAGCGTAATTACTATATCGAAACTTTATGGTCTCACTATGAACATTCTCACAAAATTGAAGGCCTTGAAGAAACACGCAAGGTTATTGCGGAAAAATACCCTGATTATTTGATGAAATTTGATGAGGTAATGAAGCGTCGCAGTGCGCATATGTTCAATATGATTATTGCCAAAGACAAGGTTTTTTCAGCGTATTCAGAATGGCTTTTTGATGTTTTGGGAGAAGTTGAGAAACGTGTTGACATTTCAGGGTATTCGGTCAGCGAAGCTCGGATATTTGGCTATATCAGCGAACTTTTGATGGATGTCTGGATTGAGCAAAATCAGATAGACTACGTTGAGTTGCCTGTGATGTTTATGGGTAATCAAAATATGGTCAAGAAGATTTGGATGTTTGTTGCTAGAAAGTTCGGCTTTGTTAAACAACCATAGTTAACGATGTCTGCTTGGATTGAGGGTGAATAATTTGTACAGTAAAAAAAGCAATGGGTGGTTGAAACACCTTGATTTTGTTTTGGTCGATTTGATCGTTATGCAAATCGTCTACATTGTTTCATATGTTATCCGCCATGGACTCGAAAACCCTTATGATAGGACGTACTACCAAGTCGGTGCATTGGTTATTTTGGTTACTGGCGTTGTGTTTGCCACGCTTTCAGATAATTATCGCAATATTCTTAAGCGTAGCTGGTTGAAGGAATTAAAGGCATCAATCATATATGTTTCAGCTTTGGTTATTGTTTTGGCCTTATATCTTCTTTTGAGTCAGACAACATTTTGGTATTCGAGAACGGTGTTTGTTCTATTGGCGATACTGGGTGTTCCGGCAGTGTATTTTGGCCGATTGATATGGAAGAAGATTGTTTTGGCATATCGAAAGAAAAACGGCTATTCCAAGAAGAGAATGATTTTGGTTTCTTTAAAAGACGATTTTGCTGGCGTTAAGCAAAGAATCGAACAAAAATCATTGGGCGATATTGAGATTTCCGGAGCGGTCTTTTTCGATGATTCAACGGCTGAAGTCGGCAAAAAATATGATGATGTTCCGGTCGTAGGCAGTCTTAACGATTTTACGGATAATATCGTCACTGATTTGGTAGACGAGGTCATGTTCGTTTTGCCTAAGGGCGGGGTAGTTCCAGAAATTTTGCTGCAGGATCTGCTTAACATGGGGATTACTTCTCACGTGTCAATCAGTGAGCTTTATGACAACGAACGCGGCATGAAGACGATTGAAAAGGTCGGCGGCTATACCGTTATGACGGAAAGCTTGAAAATTGCATCCGGTTTTCAGTTGGCACTGAAACGTTTGATGGATATCGTCGGTGCGCTTGTCGGTTTGTTGATTACGGGAATTTTGGTAATCGTCATCGGGCCGATCATTTATTTTTCGGATCCTGGACCAATTTTCTTCTCGCAAAAACGTGTCGGTCAAAACGGGCGAATTTTCAAAATTTACAAATTCCGCAGCATGTATCAAGATGCAGAGGAACGCAAGAAGGAACTTATGGCGATGAACACGATGAAGGGGTTCATGTTTAAGGCAGACAATGATCCTCGAATCATCGGTTCGGGCAAGGATGGCTCGAAACATGGTATTGGTTGGTTTATTCGGAAAACGTCATTGGATGAATTTCCGCAATTTTGGAACGTTCTTAAGGGAGAAATGAGTCTTGTCGGGACGAGACCGCCGTTGATTGATGAATGGAAAAACTACGAAAAGCATCATCGTGCTCGTCTTGCGGTTCGTCCCGGAATTACCGGCATGTGGCAGGTCAGCGGTCGTTCCGACATTACGGATTTTGAAAAAGTTATTGAACTTGATATGAAGTATATCGATAACTGGTCGATTTTTGAAGATCTTAAAATTTTGGGACTGACGGTGAAGGAAGTCTTCAGCGGTGAAGGTTCCAAGTAAGATGTTGCAGGAGTCAAGTTGAACTTGACTCCTTGTTTTTATGCTATTTGGAGGTAAGAATGGATAAGCCTTTAATTTCGGTGATTTTGCCGGTCTATAATGTTGAGAAATATTTATCTGAATGTATGACTTCATTGTTTGATCAGACATATGAAAATCTTGAATTCGTAATGGTTGATGATGGATCTACGAATAAAGAATGTTCAAAAATGTGCGATGAATTTTTAAAAAAGGATAAACGCGTGGTTGTTTTTCATAAGGAAAACGGCGGACTGTCAGATGCAAGAAATTATGGCATCAAGAAAGCAAAGGGTCAATATGTGACATGTGTGGATCCTGATGACATCGTTGATAAGGATTATGTTGAGTATCTTTATTTTCTTGTTGAAAAGTATCATTGCAAAATGTCGATTTGTCAGCATCGAGTTCATTATGACAATGGCAATGTTAAAAATTTGGGATCTAAGGGCGATGAGAAGATGTCGAACAAGCATTGTCTCGAAAGAATGCTTTATCATGATGTCATTGACACTTCTGCTTGGGCCAAATTGTATCGCAAGGATCTGTTTGACGATGTTGAATATCCCAAGGGAAAGCTCTTTGAGGATATCGGAACGACCTATGCTCTGATGTTAAAATGTGATGACGTTGCGGTGGGGTACGAAGCAAAGTATACGTATAATTTTCATAACAATTCAATCGTCAATGGGACATTCAAAATGAATAAGCTTGATATGATTGAAATGACTGATAAAATGGCCATTGACGTCTTGCGCGTCTATCCAGATTTGCGTGACGCCGTACTCAGACGTCAAGTTTATTCAAGACTAAGTACGCTGAATCAGATGCTTAATGCGGATGGTCAAGCAGTTAATCAAAAAAGAGTCGAAATCATTAAATATGTGAAACAAAACAGCAGAGAAGTCGCTAAGAATCCTAAGACGCCTAAACGAGACAAGATAGCTTTTATCCTGCTCAAGATAGGATATCCGTTATACAGATTCTGTTGGCTGCAGCATCAGAAAAGAATCATGAATAATTAGCAAAATTCTCCAAAAACGCTGAGAAATTTTTGGAGGATTTTTGTCGTTTGACCATGTCCGTTTCAATCGAAAATAAAAACTCCAAACGTTGGATTCGACGTTTGGAGCGTAATAATATATAACAGATAAACTGTTAATTCATTGCCACATGACCGTTCATCTTGCCATGCGGCTTTTTATGATGATCGTTGTTGTCCTGATGATATTTTTCTTTCGAGTATCTTGCGCGCAAGCCCCCCAAAATCGAAACGGTATCAACGACTTCCTGGAACATTGCGCCGACAAGGGCCGGAATAACGCCCGTACTTGCGATCAGCATCAAACCGATGCAGATGAAGATGCCGATCAAAACCGCCTGACGAGCAATGCGCATGGTATCTTGCGCAATTATGACGGCTTTGGCAACTTTTGACAGATCGTCTTTCAAAATAACGATGTCTGCCGATTCGCTCGCAGCCGTTGATCCGTTGGCACCCATGGCGATTCCGACGTCTGCCGTTGCAAGAGAAGGAGCATCATTGACTCCGTCTCCGACCATGATGACGGGGCGCTTGTCTTTTGAAACGTTCTTCAAAGCGCTGATTTTGTCTGTTGGGAGCAGATCGGCCTTAACGTCGGTAATTCCGACTTGTGGAGCAATTTTTTCAGCGATTGCTTTTTGATCGCCCGTCAGCATGACGAGATGTTCAACGCCGTGTTCTTTCAGTGACTTCATGGTTTCCGGAGCTTCCTTACGGATATGATCAAGGAAGATCACGTATCCCCAAAGCTTGTCATCGACGGAGACGTAGATGGCAGTTTCAGGCAATGCCTCCATTTTGTCCGTTGGAGCGACGTACTCGAGTTTTCCGACCATGACCTTGTGACCGTTGATTTGAGCTTTGATGCCCCTGCCGGTTTCTTCTTGCAGCTCTTCCGGCGGATCGAGGTCGATTCCTTGTTCGTTTGCGTACGAAACGAGCGAACGCGCAAGAATGTGGTTTGATGCCTGTTCTGAACTTGCCGCAAGTTCGAGCAGCTTGTTTTTATCAATGCCGTCCAGCGCAACGACCGAATCAACCGTCAGTTTCCCGCTTGTAATGGTCCCGGTTTTGTCAAATGCAGCGGTTTTAGCCGTTGCGAGTTTTTCTAAGACGTCTCCCGTTTTGATGACGATGCCGTTTCTTGATGAGCGACTCATCCCGGAAACGATGGCAACCGGTGCCGCCAAAATAAGCGGGCAAGGCGAAGCAACGACCAGGACTTCTGCAAATCTGACCGGATCTTTTGAGATGAACCATGCAAGCCCTGCGATAATTACGGCAATCGCCGTGAACGGAACCGCATATCGATCGGCCATTCTGACGAATTTGCCGGGTTTGCTGTCGGCTTCTTTGACCAATTGAACCAAGCGTTGGTATTGACTGTCTTTAGCCAGTTTATCGACGAACATCGTTAAAGAAGCATCCCCGTTGACTGATCCGGAATAGATGTCATCACCGACTTTTTTGCTTACGGGGACGGATTCTCCGGTCAAAGAAGATTCGTCCAGACTGCTTTGACCAAGAATAACGTGACCATCGACCGGAACGAGTTCCCCCGGACGCACGACAAGCTTATCGCCGATGTTTGCTTCATCAACGGAAATGTCTTCAGTTTCATCCCCGTTCAAACGATGGGCGACATGCGGTGAATTGTCAAGCAGCGCCTTAAGTTCCGTGTGTGCTTTTTTCGAAGCGTAATCTTCAAGCGAATCGCCTCCGACAAGCATGATCAAAACGATCATGGAAGCCCAGTATTGACTTACCGCAAGCGTTGAGACAATCGCCATGATTGCCAAAAGGTCAACCCCGTAGTCTCCTGATTTAAGTGATTTGATCATTTCATATAGCATTGAAAGCGAGATGATGGATCCGATGATCGTAATCAGCGCTTGTGCAAAGAGCTGCTGTTTTAAGCCGAACTCCAAGATAAGCGCAACAAGGCCGATCCCCAAAATGATCCACAATTTTGTTGAGTGTTTCATCACTAAATTCCTCCTTTTTGAATTCTGTGTTTTGTAATATTGATTATTTACGTCACCCTAAAGGTAACATTACTTTAAGTTGATGTAAACTAAAATGATTCTAAATAAAAATGATTCTCAATTATAGCGTAAAAGCACTGATTTAACTGCGTTTTTGAATTGGAAGGAAATAAGAGGCAATTGAAAATCATTATCAGTTGGAGCATGATTTTGTAGTTTGAATTTGAAAAAGAGAAAAATTAAAGAATGTGGTATAATTTATTACGTGATTTGTAAATGATTTTATTTACAGAAGGTACAGGTAATACAACAACTCGAAAGGAAGTAGTATTTGTTAATGTGTAAGGACAAGATTGCCGTTGTTTTGGTTACATTCAATCGTCTTGATAAGTTGAAGCAGGCGGTTGAGTATTATGAACAGCAGACATATCCGATTCAAGAAGTTGTTATCGTTGACAATCATAGCACCGACGGGACAATCCAGTATTTAAAAGAGTGGGTTAATGGTAAAGGAAACTTCAAACGAAAGACGGTTCTCCTGAATGAAAACTGTGGTGGAGCTGGTGGCTTCGGTGCAGGCATGGATGAAGTTCTTGATGAAGTCAGGAGACATGAACTTGATGCTGACTGGGTTGCTGTTGCTGATGATGATGCATTTCCAAGGAAAAATTCTTTTGAGAAGATTATTGACTATTACAAGAGCCTGTCTGATAAAGAACAGGAAGACATTTCAGTTCTGTGCAGCAGGGTTGTCAATTGTGGCAAGACGCACATAAATCATAGAAACAGGATTAAACAGAGTATTTTGAGAGCACGTTTTATGGCCGTTCCTGAGGAAGAATACGACAAGGATGCGTTTGATATTGATATTTTTTCCTATGTTGGTACTTTCATAAAGGTTAATGCGCTTCAAAAGGTAGGGACAACCAATCGAGACCTGTTCATCTATGGCGATGATCAGGAGCACAGCCTTCGCCTTAGAAAGGTTGGACGCATGCAGTGCGTTCCGTCAAGTGTGTATGATCATGACAGACCGGGGCTTGGGGAAAGGAAAATCGGTTGGCATAGTTACTACGACAGCAGGAATCACGTGTACATTCTCAAGAAGTATTTTCCGATTCAGTGTCTGATAATGCGGTGCATCAAGCGGTATATTCTGGACATGAGCGTTTTTTCAAGCAATACACAACAGGAAAGAAAATTATTCAAGACTGCATACATGGATGGAATAAAGGAAAATCTTGGAAAAAATTCTGTCTATAAGCCAGGCTTTGAAATTACAGATAGAAAAGACTAGGTGGAAAATGTATCGTAATTTTGAGACCTTGGTTAGGAATATAAAACATTTGAGAGGTTTTTAACATGAATATAGCTGTAATTTTTGCCGGTGGCGTAGGATCTCGTATGCGCAGCAAGGAACGTCCGAAACAGTTCCTCAGCATGCATGGCAAGCCAATCATCATCCACACGTTGGAATTGTTTGAGAATCATCCGGAGATTGACGCAATCGTCGTTTCGTGCGTCAAGGACTGGATTCCATATTTCAAGAACCTGCTGAAGAAGTACAATATCAGTAAGGTCAGGGAGGTTGTCGAAGGCGGCTCAACGGGTCAGGATTCAATTTACAACGGCCTTTGTGCAGCCGAGCGCGTTGCTGACGGCGAAGATTCCATCGTCTTGATTCATGACGGCGTCCGTCCGCTGATCCGTCCGAAGACGATTTCAGACAACATTGAATCCGTCAAGAAGCGGGGCAGTTCCATCACGAGCGTTGTCGTCAAGGAGACGGTGCTCATCGTTGATGATGACAACGGTATCGACAAGGTTCCGGATCGGTCACGTTCGCGTCTCGCACGTGCGCCGCAGAGTTTCTGGCTCAAGGACATCATTGGCGCCCATCGCAGGGCAATTGCCGAGAACAGGCATGACTTCATTGATTCATGCTCGATGATGCAGCATTACGGGCACAAGTTGTATCTTATTGACGGACCGCTTGAGAACATCAAGATTACGACGCCGGATGACTTCTATACGATGCGTGCATTGCTTGATGCAAGGGAAAACGAACAGATTTACGGTCTTGACTGATGTCATGCGGGATAAGGGAGACCTTGTTCCGCTTTTTAGGAGTGGTGATAATGGATTTGAGTATCTTTAACGGAAAGACGCTTTTTGTAACCGGAGCAACAGGCCTTATCGGACAGACGCTTATCAAGCGTGTCATCGAGTTCAACAGGAACAATTGCGGAAGGATAAAGGTCATTGCCAGCGTCAGAAACATGGAGAAAGCTCACGGAATCTTCGGTGAAGACAATCCGGAAGAAGAGTTGAGTTACGTTGTTTCGGACATCTGCAGCATACCTCTTGAGGATATGGGCATTGACTATATTGTTCATACTGCAAGCAACACTTCAAGCAAGGCCTTTGTCGAAAGGCCGATGGAAATAATCGAAACTGCAGTCGGGGGAACGAAGAGGGTTCTTGAGCTTGCAAAAATCAACGGAATAAGGGCCATGGCTTATCTGTCAACGATGGAGGTATACGGAACTCCGTCAACGGATGAGAAGATCGACGAAAGTCATTCGACAAACCTTGATACAATGAGCGTACGCTCTTGTTATCCGGAAAGCAAAAGAATGTGCGAAAGCATCTGCGCTTCATATCAGAAGGAATATGGAGTCCCGACTGTGGTTCTGCGTCTGACCCAGACATTCGGCCCAGGTGTTCAGTATGATGACGGTCGTGTCTTTGCTGAATTTGCAAGATGCGCAATCGAGGGCAGGGATATTGTGTTGAAGACGAAGGGTGAAACCAAGCGTGAATACCTTCATGTTGATGATGCCGTCAATGCCATTTTCACTTCTCTGATTAAGGGATGTCCAGGTGAGGCATACAATGTTGCCAACGAGGAAACATACTGCTCCATCCGTGAGATGGCGGAACTTGTTGCAAACAGGTGTGCTGAAGGAAGAATTTCAGTCAGAATTCAGGAAGAGGACAGTTCAAAGTACGGATATGCACCGACCCTTCACATGAATCTTGATACATCGAAGTTCAGAGACCTTGGATGGATTCCGGAGCATAATCTCGAAGAGACATTCAAGGACATGATTGCAAACATGAATAAGTAGCTTTGCATTTTACAGGGAAAGCGGGGGATTGCCATGTTTCCGGAACGGATGCGTGCGCTTCGCAAGGGCTGTGGCCTGACGCTCGGTCAGCTTGCGGATGCGCTGAACGAAATGGATGTTTCATACAACCAAAAGAAAAATACCAGGTCGCAGCTCAGCAAGTGGGAATGCGGCGTCAATACTCCGACCTATCTTGATATCAGGCAGCTTGCAGAGTTTTTTGACGTTTCGACCGACTATTTGTGCGGTCGGGCAATCAAAAAGGTTGATTTGGTTGAAACCCTGGCTTCAAGCGCAGACGTTTGTTTTGGGGTACAAAAGCTTGATACGAAAGAAAAAGGCGAGCTTTATGAGCTGATCAAGGGCTTTCTGAAAGGAAGAAAGGAACGGGGACTGCATGGAACTGCTGAGGAAAACGGCGACATGCAGCTGAATCTGGAGAATTTTGATGAAGAAGACGATCGTTGTTAATTTACTGCTGAATACTGTGGGAGCATTCTTGTACACCGTTGCAATCAACGGTTTTTTGATTTCGAATCATCTGGGCGAAGGCGGCGTGACCGGTCTCATGACGATTTTCTACTACTTGCTGAAAATTGCGCCGAGCCTGACGAACATCGTGTTGAACGGACTGTTGCTTCTGATCGGTTGGAAACTGCTGAACAAGGAAACCGTTTTTTATACGTTATATACGATCACGATGATTTCGGTCTTTTTGAAGCTGATCGGATCAATGCGTTTCCCGTTGCACGATCCGTTGGTGGCAGCACTGATCGGCGGAGCATTGATGGGAGTCGCAATGGGCTTTATCATGAAGGGCGAGGGAACTTTAGCAGGTTCCACGATTCTTGCCAGAATCGTCAACAAGTTCCTCGGCATCAAAACTGGTTCTGCCATGCTTTGTTTTGATCTGATGGTGGCAATCCCGTCAGCGGTGATTATCGGCTTTGAAAACATGCTGCTGACGATCGTTGAACTGTATTTGTCAGCGGTAATATTGAACAAACTGCTTGCACAATTCGTGGAAAAACGCTCCTTGACGATCATCTCGGAACGTTTCGAAGAGCTGGCTTCGGCATTGTCCGATGCGACAAAGCAGGGCGTGACGATCATCGACGGTCACGGGTACGTCAGCGGACAAAAAAAGCAGCTGCTTTATTGCGTTTGCGATACGAAGGATTTGGTGAAATTGATGAACCTGATTACTGAGATTGATCCGAAAGCATTCGTCGTGATGGAAGAGGTCAGAAGCACATATGGCAAAGACTTGTTGAGGATTCTGTAACTTACGAAAAATTTACAATTTGGAATATTCATTACACTGTTAGTTCATGTTAAAATTAATTTGAATAAATAGTAAGGGAGAACCGTGATTGTCACTAATTGAAAAATTGTATGGTCCGTTTTTTGATTTGGAAAATTGGAAGACGGTGATTACGTCTGGCGAGGACTGGATGATTATCCTCTCGCTTGTTTTGATTGAATGTTTGCTGTCGGTTGACAATGCGATCGTGCTTGCCGCACAGACGCAAAAGCTTCCGGATAAGGTCCAACAGGAAAAATCCCTGTTTTACGGGTTGTGGGGAGCATACGTCTTTCGCTTCATCATGATCGGACTCGGCGCATATTTGATCAATTTTTGGGAAGTCAAAGTTTTTGGCGCGTTGTATCTGATGTATCTGTCTTTGAACCACTTTTGGAAGATGCGTCATCCGGAATCGGTGCACCACCGGGAGAAAAAAGGGCGTTTTCAAATTTTGCCGCTCTTCTGGTCCGTAGTCGTGTCGATCGAATTGATGGATATGGTCTTTTCAATTGATTCGATTTTGGCTTCGCTTGCAATTTCGCCAAATCCAGTCATCGTTTTGATCGGTGGTCTGATCGGTATTTTGTGTATGCGAGGAATTGCGGAAGTCGTCATGAAACTGATGGAAATCCTGCCTGAACTTGAAGTTACGGCATATATTTTGATCGCATTGATTGCGGTCAAGCTGTTCCTGACGATTCCGATGATCGATATCGAAATTCCGGCTGCGCTGTTTGGCGGAATCGTGTTGGCTTCATTAGCGGTAACGGTTGTCGTGCATAAGATAAGAAATTAATAAGCAGCTTTGAAGGCTGGGAAAAAACTCTGCCTCAAATTGAAAACCCGGATGACTTGCAATTAATTGCAAATCTAATCCGGGTTTTTGCGTATGCAGGCCCGGTTCCCTGTTATGCTTGAAATAAGCAAAAAAAGTCTGGTTTCATTTCCGTGTGTCAAAATGTCCAAAAAGGGACAGAGGCAGAGAGGAAAGTCTGATTTTTGTATGCCTGACTTTTCAAAATCAGGGCGTGCTGCCTCGAAAGTAGAACAAAAATTCAAAAAATTGGGAAAATATTCTACCGACGCCACCAAAAACGAGGCGCGCGGCCTCGAAAGTAGAACAAAAATCCAAAAAATTGAGAAAATGTTCTACCGACGCCACCAAAAACGGGGCGCGCGGCCTTGAAAGTAGAATAAAAATCCAAAAAATTGAGAAAATGTTCTACTCGTTTGCCTTTCGCCCCTTCGCCAAAGCAGTGTGGTCTCAGATTACGGTCAAATCTCAATAATCGGCGTTTTGCCCGTAACGGAGGGCTGCATTTTACGGGCAGATTTCAAAAATTGGCGTTTTGCCCGTAAGCCAGGCCTGACTCATTGATTGAGCAGGCGCTGCGCAGTTCTGTATTTGACAAAAAAGTTTGTTTTCATTTAATTCAAGAGGAAAATGGGACTTTTTACCCGGCTTCTTTTTGAAATCAAGGAGGAATCAAGATGCTGATCGAAAGACTGAATATTTTATTGCCTTACCAAGTGAGACGCTTGACAGAAGAAGACGGTGATGAAATTTTTGCTTTACAAAGAAGACATCCCGAATATCATGCGCTGTTTTTGAATCATAAAGTTAAAAAAGCAGACGTGCTAAGCGATCTGACGAGCATTCCGGAAGGTGTTTTGCCGGAAAACAAGTTTTATCTCGGAATGTATGATGTCGACAATCTCGTTGCGATTGCTGACGTTGTACTGAATTTTCCAACATCCAAAACCGCATGGCTGGGGCTGATCATGGTTGATTATGATGTCGTCGGTCAAGGAATCGGAGGAAAAATCATCGAAAAGCTGAAACAAGCATTGATGCGCGAACGTTTCAAACAGTTGTGCACGCTTATTCCAATAGAATCTGATGTCGGATCTTTCTTTGATGCGCACGGTTTTTTAACGGGTGAAGAAATGCCGATGGGTGTTCGAGAAGACGGATGCGAAATTGTCGGGAAACTGAGGACCGTTGATTTGAATATAATCAAGTAGAAGTGTTTATAATGATTTCTATGTCTTTATGAGACTGTTTATGTGATTATCGTTATTTTCATTGACTTATTGGTACAAATGATATACGATAATCTTATGAAAGCGTTTAAATTAAATGGAGGTACCGTTATGTATAAGCTTATCGTATGTGACATGGATGAAACTCTGCTTGCCGACAACAAGACGATTACTCCGAAAACCGTTGAAGCAATCAAGCGTGCCGTTAAAAAAGGCGTCCGTTTTTCGCCGAATACCGGGCGCGGCTTCTTATCCGTGCAGGATGATCTTGAGAAACTGGGATTGAAGGATGTTTCGGGACAATACGTCATCTCGAATAATGGGGCCGTAATCGTTGAAAATAAGAACAACAGAATCGTTAAAACGGAAACGATGAAGTTTGAAACCGTAAATGAGTTGTTCAAGCTCGGGATTGAACATCCTGAGTATTGCGTTCATATCTATACGCCCGACGAGTTATACATCTGGAATTTGACCGATGAAGAATTTGCTTATATTGACGGGCGACTTAACGATTATGAACAGCCAAAAGACGAAAGCATCGAATTTTTGAAGGAAAAGCAGATTACAAAGATCATCTTCAGCGTGCCGTCTGAAGGTGAACGCCTTGCACTGCAAAAATACGTTCAGGAAAACTTTGAAGAAATGAACATTACTTTTTCGTCTGATCGCTATATCGAGTTCAACTCAAAGGAAGCAGACAAGGGTCAGGCAGCTTTGCATCTTGGTGAGCTTTTAGGAATCAAGCCTGAAGAAATCATCGCAATCGGTGACAACGGCAACGATGTTCCGATGATCAAGGCAGCTGGTTTGGGCGTATCAGTGGCCAACGGCCGTGAATTTGTCAAAGAAATCGCAGATTACGTGACGGAAGCAGACAACAACCACGATCCTGTGGCTGAAGTGATCGAAAAGTTTATTGATTAGGGGCTGATGTGTTATACTCATTTTAGATGAGGTGATCAGATGGCCAAAAAAACGAATGAGCACGCGTTTGCAGAAGACATCAAACAGGCACCGCTCGTGGTCGTTGACTTCTTTGCGGACTGGTGCGGTCCCTGCAAGATGATGGCACCGGTGCTTGAACAGCTTGAGCGCGATTTTTCGGTTAAGGAATATCGCGGGCAGGTCAAGTTTTTGAGCGTTGACGTCGAGCATCACAGAAAGCTTGCCGAAGATCGCAACGTGATGAATCTGCCGACTTTGATGATTTTTGAAAACGGCGTGGCCAAGGAGAAGGTCGTCGGGTACCGCAAGTACGGCGATCTGAAGAGGTATCTCAAAGAGAAGCTTGCGGAGTGTTAGAAGTCGGGTTGACCCGGCTTTTTTTTGTGGAAGGAAGGGCGGAAATTTCATGCGGTGCATGACCTGCAGGGGAAATGTCGACATGAAACGCTGACAGGCGTATACTTAGTAGTCATGGGGTGATTTTTGTGAAATTGGCTGAAAATATCAGCGTTGCATGCTTTGCATTTTTCGGTGGAGCAATGCGATACGTGCTGTCACAGAATTTCTGTGCGGCGGGGACATTGATTGCCAACCTGTGCGGGTGTTTCCTGCTGTCGTTCATAACTTTTTTCGTTATCAAACGTTCCAAGTGGCCGTCCTGGCTGACGACCGGGTTAGGAACCGGCATGATCGGGGCGTTGACCACTTTTTCGACGTTTTCGTTTGAAACGGTGGCATTTTTGCAGCAAGGAGCCGTTTTGATCGGCGTAACGTATTGGCTGGCCAACTTGTGCGGTGGCCTGCTTTTTGCGGCACTAGGCTGCGCATTGGGAGGAAAATTATGATAGTTACGGGCATCGGTGCAGCAATCGGGGCACTTGTTCGCTATAACCTGACTGCATTCATCAAAGGAAAACTTGGCACGAATTTTCCGATTGCAACGCTGATCATCAATCTGACCGGGGCCTTTTTGCTTGGAATCGTCAAGGATACTGAGTTTGCGCTTCTTGTCGGGACCGGCATTCTCGGCGGCTATACGACGTTTTCGACTTATAACGTTGAGCTGTTGACGCTGATCAGAAACAAAGCCTGGAGCAAGGCCTGTTCCTACTTTGTTTTGAGCGGCATCTTCGGCCCTGTTGCGGCTTTTCTCGGCTGGTATCTGGCCGGTTTGTGTTAGAATGGAAGTATTATAAAAGTGAAAGGTGTTTAAAATGAAGATTGCTGTTTTAACGGACAGTTCTGCGGCACTGACGCCGACCGAAACCGCCGCGTTGCATGTGGCGACTCTGCATTTGCCGATAACGCTGGGAAATGCAGAGTATCGCGAGAGCCTCGATGCTTCTGACGAAACGATTATTCGCCGTGCCAAATTGTCCAAAGACATCTTGAGCCTGGGGCAAAATTCTCTGCAGGAAATCGGTGAAACTGTGCACAAACTCAGCGAACAAGGCTATGAGGCATGCGTTGCCATCCATATTTCAAGCGGAATTTCCGGCCTTGGCGGCAACCTTGTCACATACTCGAACATGCGCGAATGCCCGATTCCGCTTTACGTGTTTGACTCGCGTGCTACAGGAATTTCGCAAAAGCATCAGGTCTTGCTTGCATGCGCGCTTGCCAAAGCAGGATTTTCTCCGGAAGACATCTTAAGCAAGTTGGCCGTTTTTCGAAAATCTCAGCAAACGTACCTGTTCGTAAACGATGTGCATACTCTGCTTAAAACGGGGCACATCTCAAACCACCTTCCAAGCGTCGTTCCGCTCAAAACCTTGTTGCGTTTCAATGAGGACGGCTGTCTTGAACTTGAGGGAAAAGTTTTGCTGATGAAAAATACTTATGAAGATCTTGCTGAAAAACTCGAATTTCAGCTGAGCCTGATGGGCAGCGATTTTTCTTTCAGCATGATGTATGATGAAGCGGCAGCTTCTGACTGGAGCATCATTGACGAAAAACTGCATACCGATTTTCCGCATCTTCACATTGAGCGTATGCCGATGAAACCGTCGCTTTGGTCATATGCTGGGAAAAAGAGCGCGCTGCTTTCGTTTGAACCGGATTGGAAATTATATGTTTGATATTTGACAAGAAACGTCGGGTTGCTGTAAGCGGCCGGGCGCTTTTTTGCGTGTTTGCGGGATGGTTAAATGCAGTGCGCGCGGAGGCAAAAGCCGACAAAAACCGAGCAAAATGCCTGAATTTTGTTTACCGACCCAACGAAGACAGAGCTCACGGAGACAAAAGTAGACAAAAACCGAGCAAAATGCCTGAATCTTGTCTACCGAGCCGACCGAAATCGGTGCGCGCGGAGGCAAAAGTAGACAAAAACCGAGCAAAATGCCTGAATCTTGTCTACCGAGCCGACGAAGACAGCGCGCGCAGATCCGAAAACAGACCTGACTCAGTCGTCCGTACCAAAACCACACTCCCGGAAATAATAAAAGCAAGCGTGCACGTTTCAATCCGTGGTACACTATACCCATGTGGAGGAACAAAGAAGAAACAATGAGAAAGATATTTATTATTGAAGATGAACAGGATATCATTCAGGCCGTTCATGATGAACTGAAAAAGTGGGGATACGACGTGACCGGCGTTTCGGACTGGGACAACATGATAGCGGAAGTCAAGGAAGCCGATCCCGTTTTGATTTTGATGGACATTACGCTTCCGATGTATGACGGTTTTTACTGGACGCAGCAGATCAGGTCCTTTTCACAGGTGCCGATTATTTTTATTTCGGCCGCCGATTTTGATCAAAATGCCGTGAGGGCGCTGATGATCGGTGCGGATGATTATCTGGTCAAGCCGTTTGCGATGGATCTTTTGACGGCGAAGGTTCAGGCCGTGCTTCGCCGTGTAAATGCAGTGCAGGAAAAGAGTCTGGAAAAATTTGGCTGCGAACTCAATTTGTTGACCAACGATCTTGATTTTCAAGGAGAAAGCGTCAGACTGACACCGACTGAGGGGCTGATCATGAAGCTGCTCATGCTGAATGCAAACCAGACGGTCAGCAAGAAGAAACTGATTTCGGCATTGTGGCAAGGAAACAACTTTATCGACGAAAATGCGCTGAACGTCAACTTGAGCAGGTTGCGCGGCAAGCTCTCGACGCTTGAAGGACCGCTCCAGATTACGACGGTCAGGGGCCAGGGCTATCGCTTGGAGGAAAAATTATGATCAGGAAATATTTGGCGGACTGCTGGTCGACATTGATCGTATATTTGTTTTGCGTGGCTGTCTTTGCGCTTTTTTGCGTGCTTTATGATTTGAAATTCAGTTTGATCGTCGACTTCGTGCGTTTTACCTGGCTCGTAGCGGTCGGTGCTGCATTTTTTAAAACCGTGAGGACGTTTCGAATTCTCAGACGCATTGAAAATGGCAATATTGACGAATCTTTTGGCAGGACGCTCGTTGAAAGAGAATTCTTGCGCAAGCTGAGTGAAGAAAAGGACAATCTTAATCAGCGCGCGCAAAAACTTGAGCAGGAGTTCAAAGAACGTTACGATTATCTGATCGTCTGGAGTCATGAGATGAAGACGCCGCTGACGGCACTGAAGCTGATGGCCGATGCGGCGGATGTCGTGGACAGCGCGCGCGTGCAAAAGCAGGTTGATAATGCCGAATATCAGTTGAATCTGCTGCTTAATTATGAGCGCTTGTCCGATTTTAACCATGACATCGAGTTCGTTTCGATTGATCTGCTTGAGCTCGTGCAGCAGATTTTGCGCGAAAACATGACGTTTTTCGTCGACAAAAACCTGACGCTTGACGTGGCGGTGCCGCATAAAAAGCTTTTGACCGACAAGAAGTGGATGTCATTCATCTTGGAGCAGATTTTGGTTAATGCCAGCAAATACAGTGCTCCGCATCAGCAGATCATGATCGGTTACGACGATGGCGTGCTTTTCATCCAAGATGAAGGAATCGGCATTTCGCAATCCGATCTGCCAAAAATCTTTGAAGCAGGATTCACCGGAGAAAACGGCAGAAAGCACGGTGCCGCAACTGGGATGGGGCTTTATATCGTCAAACGGGTCAGCGAATTTTTGAAGATCGACGTTGCGGTCGATTCAAAACTGGGAGCGGGGACCGTTGTCAGACTGGATTTGAATCGGATTCTGGATTTATGAAAAAATAACAAACTGTAAGGTTCCTGTCGCACATGTAACTATGATTGCGGTGGGAATCTTTTTATAATAAAGGAGTAATGAAACAGGAGGGATGAAAAATGAGTATTTTAGTGTTGAACCATGTCAGTAAATCATTCGGCAAAGGGAACAGTCAAGTTGACGCATTGCGCGATATCAGATTCAGCGTTGAAGAAGGGGAATATGTTGCCATCATGGGGGAATCCGGTGCCGGCAAATCGACGCTTTTGAATATCATCGCAACGCTTGAAACGGCAACGGGCGGTCAGATCACGCTCAATAATCAGGATCTGTCAAAGCTCAAGGAAAAGGAAAAAGCAGCGTTCAGACGTCAGCATTTGGGATTTGTCTTCCAAAATTTCAACTTGCTTGACACGTTCAACAATCGCGACAACATCTTTTTGCCGCTCGTTTTGAACAAAGTATCGCATAAGGAAATGGAAAAGCGCCTTGAACCTCTGGCAAAGGAGCTTGAAATTGAACAATTGCTCGATCGTTATCCGTACGAAATTTCCGGTGGTCAAAAACAGCGCGTGGCAGCCGCCAGAGCATTGATCACGAATCCTGATCTGCTGTTGGCCGATGAACCGACCGGAGCGCTTGATTCTCAAAATACGAAGCGCCTGCTTGTGTTGTTTGACAGAGTCAATAAGCAGGGACAGACGATTCTGATGGTTACTCACAGTTCGCAGGCCGCAAGCTACGCCAACAGAACGCTGTTTATCAAGGACGGCATCATTTATCACGAGCTTTACCGCGGGGACATGTCGCAAAAAGACTATGCTAAAAAGATTTCGGACAGCATGACCGTTTTGACGGCTGAATAAGGGGGAAAAAGGGATGTTGAAACTTAAACTTTCAAGACAGACCATCAGCAAAAACTTGCAGCTTTATTTGCCGTTCCTTTTGGCAAATGCAGTGCTGGTCGGAATCAACTACATTTTCTTTTCAATGACGACGAATAAAAGTCTTGAAAAGCAAAATTACGGATCCGTTCTGATTCAGCTGATGAACATCGGACTTGTCTTCACCCTGGCAATCACTTTCTTCTTCATGATCTACATCAACGGCATCGTCAGCCGCCGTCGGAATCACGAGCTTGGGCTTTACAGCATTTTGGGAATGACAAGATCTGACCTTGGAAAAATGATTTTTTTCATTGATGCGATCATGTTTGTGGCAAGCTCAGTTCTGGGACTTGTTTTTGGAGCAACTTTCGTCAAATTCGTCGGACTCGGGTTGAAAAAATTGCTTGATATGGGACGCTTTGATATTCCGGTGTTCAGCTCCGTTGCAGCAATCATCTGCGTCGGATATTTTGCAGCCGTGTATTTTATATTGCTCTTGGGCGATTTGTGGCGCTTACGCTCGGTCAACCCGCTTGACTTGTGGAAGGCAGCGAATAAGCGAGAAAAAGAACCGCGCGGCTCATGGATCTTCGGAATCGTCGGCGTCATCGCACTTGGATCAGGGTATGCGATTGCAGTCAGAATGAAGGCTTCGATGGATGCCGTAACGAGCTTTATGCTGGCCGTAATTCTTGTCGTAATCGGAACTTACCTGGTTTTCATCGCATTTTCGATCATCTTTTTGAAGATGCTCAGAAAAAACAAGAACTTCTACTATAAACGCAACCACTTTATTTCAGTTTCAGGGATGATTTACCGAATGAAGCAGAACGGTGCAAGTCTTGCTTCAATCTGCCTGCTTTTGACGACGGCGCTTGTTGCGATCGTGACGACCGGTACCCTTCGTCTTTCACAGGAAGCGACAGTCAGGCTTTACAATCCGTACGACGTGGTGATGACCAAGAAGACGCCGATCAGTCATGCTGACAAAATGACGATTCAAAGCAAGGCAAAGGACAATCATGTCACGGTCGGAAAATACGTCAACATGACGATGACAGAACCAATTTATGGCAATTTTTCAGGCAGCGCTTATTCTGTCAGCAAGACAGTTGACATGAGTACCGAAAATCAGCTGTTTGCAGTGCCGGTAGCCGATTACAACCGAATTCAAAAGCAAAACGTGCATTTGGCAAAAGACGAAATTTTGATGTGCTCTTCAAAGGGCGGATATGACAAAAACCGCCTCACGATTAAGGGGAAAACTTACAAGGTACGTCATATTGACAGTTTTGACTTCTACTTCGATTATCAACGGACAATCTTTAAGCCGATCTTCGTTTTTGCAAAAGACAGGAAGGTTTGCGAGCAGATTTCCGGAAAATGGCTTTATGCAATGGGGTACGATATTTCCGGAAAGAAATCTGACTTGAAGAGATACGCAGCTGGACTGGGTGACAAGTTCACGGCAGTCGTCAAGAAGAACAGCCAGGAGCCTTACATGGACTCATTCACTGACCGTCCTTCGGTTTCCGACTTGTTCAATCAGCTTTTCGGCGGACTCCTTTTTATCGGAATCTTCGTTAGCATCGTCATGCTGATCGCCACCGTCGTCGTCATGTACTACAAGCAGGTTTCGGAAGGCTACGCAGATCGCGATCGCTTCAAAACGATGCAGCAGGTCGGATTAAGCAGAGAAGAAACAAAATCAGCCATCAACAGTCAGGTTTTGACAGTCTTCATGCTCCCGATCATCGGTGCGGCCGTTAACGTCGGCTTTGCGATTCCGGCCATCCAGAAGATGTTGGTCTTACTGTCGATGTATGACAAGTTGCTGCTCGTCAAGTTTGGAATTGTTTCTTTAGCAGTAACGTTCCTTGGATACGTGGCAGTCTACAAGCTGACGACAAACGTCTATGAAAACATTGTAAACAGATGATGATCAAAAGACCGCATGGGGATGCGGCCTTTTTTGATTTTTGATGTATAAGAAGCTATTCTTTTTTAAATGCAGCACATGCTCAATCGGTACGTCGAGACGGGATTACGGACAAATGGCGGTTTTGGGAATGTTTGTCCGTAATCAAGCCAAGATCTCACTCAAATTTACGGACAAAGTGCCTTTTTTTGCTGATTTGTCCGTAAGCAAAA
>ERZ825324.980-NODE-980-length-36878-cov-7.497542_pt1 | contig 36878 bp, 28 predicted proteins | sample MGYA00519859_ERZ825324 | MGnify/ENA primary metagenome ERZ825324 (study PRJEB31778, sample SAMEA3449198) | human gut metagenome | biome: human gut; feature: human-associated habitat; material: faeces | place: United Kingdom | collected 2010/2012 ...
CGAGGAACAGGAACGATCCGGTCGGACGGTTCGGGTCGGAGATGCCGGCACGCGAACGGCGCACCGCGTCGGACACGGCGGCGATGGCTTCCTTCTGGCCGATCACACGCTTGCCGAGGTAGTCCTCCATGTGCAGCAGCTTCTCGTTTTCGCCCTGCATCAGGCGGCCGACGGGAATGCCGGTCCAGTCGGAGACGATCTCAGCCACCGAGTCGGCGTCCACACGGTCCGGGACCATCGGCTCATCGGCCGGGTTGGCCGCGCTGGCATCAGCAGATTCAGCATCCGCGCTCTCCGCGGCGGCAAGCTCCTTCTGAATGGACGGAATCTCGCCGTACAGAATCTTCGAGGCCTCCGCCAAGTTGCCTTCACGGGTATACTTATCCGCCTGCACGCGCAGGTCGTCGAGCTTGGCACGCAGGTCGCCGACCTTGTTGTGGCCAGCCTGTTCCGCATCCCAACGCGCCTTGAGACCGCTGAGCTTCTCACGGGTGTCCGCGAGTTCGGCTTGCAGCTTGCCCAGACGCTCCTTGGACGCGGGATCCTCGGCCTTCTTGAGCTGCATTTCCTCCATCTCAAGACGGGTCACCTTGCGCTGCAGCTCATCGATCTCCTCAGGCGAAGAGTCGAGCTCCATACGCAGGTGAGCGGCCGCCTCATCGACCAGATCGATGGCCTTGTCCGGCAGCTGACGACCCGAAATGTAACGGTTCGAGAGGGTCGCGGCGGCAACCAGCGCGTCGTCGCCGATCGTTACCTTATGGTGCGCCTCGTAACGCTGCTTCAGACCACGCAGAATGGCGATGGTGTCTTCCACGCTCGGCTCGCCCACGAACACCTGCTGGAAACGACGCTCCAGCGCCGGATCCTTCTCGATGTTCTCGCGGTACTCGTCCAGCGTGGTCGCGCCGATCAGGCGCAGCTCGCCACGGGCCAGCATGGGCTTCAACATATTGCCGGCATCCATGGAGCCCTCGGCCGCACCCGCGCCGACGATGGTGTGGATCTCATCGATGAAGGTGATGATCTGACCATCCGCATTCTTGATTTCGTTCAGGACGCTCTTCAGGCGCTCCTCGAACTCGCCACGGTACTTCGAGCCGGCCACCATGGAGCCCAAGTCAAGGGAGATGAGCTTCTTGCCTTGCAGGGTGGTAGGAACGTCGCCCGCCACGATACGCTGGGCCAGGCCTTCCACGACGGCGGTCTTGCCGACGCCGGGCTCGCCGATCAGCACCGGGTTGTTCTTGGTACGACGGGAGAGGATCTGAATCACGCGGCGGATTTCCTGGTCACGGCCGATGACCGGGTCCAGCTTGCCTTCCTTGGCGGCGGCCGTCAGGTCGGTGGAGTACTTCTCTAGGGCCTTGTACGAGCCTTCCGCGTCCGGGCTGGTGACCTTCGCGCCACCACGCACGCCGGGTACGGCCTTGCGCAGGGAGGCTGCGGTGACGCCGTTCTTCTCCAGGATTTCGGCCGACTGGTTCGGCTTGCTGGCCGCGATGCCGATAAGCAGATGTTCGGTGGAGACGTATTCGTCGCCCATCTGCTGCATTTCCTTCTCAGCCTGGGCGATGGCGGCGGTCAGCTGGCGGCTGGCCTGTGGCTGCGAGGTGCTGGATCCGGATGCGCTCGGCAGCGCGACCAAAGCGTTGCGCACCGCCGCGCCGATGGCCTGCGGATCCCCGCCCGCGGCCTCGATCAGAGAGCGCGCCACGCCGTTTTCCTGGCGCAGCAGCGCATCCATGACGTGCAGGGTCTCGACCTGCGCGTTTCCTGCGGCGGACGCACTCTGAATCGCGTCGCCGACGGCTTCTTGGGCCATAGTGGTGAACTTCTGTTCCATATCGTATTCCTCCATATCATGCGGTCTGCGCAGTGCGGCTCGCGGGCTTCGAAAGCCCCGCAAGCGTTGCGACAGACCGCAGCTTGTCGTTGTCTGATATGGTCAACCGACCTGGAACTCATTCTATTCCCAAAACTTGAGTGCATATGACTCAAGTTTTGGATTTTGGTGGGGAGGGTGACTAGTAGCTCCCTCTGATGAGGGAGCTTGGGCAGCCGCTACTTCAGTGCGCCGACGGCGGATTCGGCGGCGGCGAGGACTTCGCCGGAGAGAATCGCCTCGGCCACGCCCTCAATCTGCGGGGTGGTCCAGGTATCGCGTACGTCGGGGCCGATTTCGTTGGCGTACTGGCGCACCACGCGGTATACGGCGGAACCGGCCGCACCCGGACGGTACGGCTTGCGGAAGTCGAAGGAGCGGCAGGAGCACAGCAGTTCCACGGCCAGCACGCGCGCGAAGGCCGGAATCGATCGGCGCAGCTTGCGGGCGGCGGCCCAACCCATCGACACGTGATCTTCCTGCATGGCGGAGCTTGGAATCGAATCGACCGAGGCAGGCACGGCGTTACGCTTCATTTCGGAGACGATGCCGGCAGCGGTGTATTGGGCGATCATGAAACCGGAGTCCACGCCCGGGTCACCAGCCAGGAACGCCGGCAGGCCGCGGTTGCGCGCCACGTCAAGGAAGCGGTCGGTACGACGCTCGGAGATAGAGGCTACGTCGGCGGTCGGAATCGCCAGGAAATCGAGCACATAGGCCAGCGGCGCGCCATGGAAGTTGCCGTTGGACTCCACACGGCCGTCCAGCGTGACGCACGGGTTATCGATGGCGGAGGCGAGTTCCACGCCCGCCACGGAGGCCGCGTATTCCACGGTGTCGCGGGCGGCGCCGTGCACCTGCGGGGTGCAGCGCAGCGAGTAGGCGTCCTGCACACGCACGGTGGAGCCCGGGCGGCCGGCCTCAATCAGACCAGAGTCCTTGAGCATGCGGGCGATGTTCGCAGCGGAATCGCCTTGGCCGCGATGCGGGCGCAGCGCCTGCAAGTCGGCGGCGAATACGCGGTCGTTGCCGAGCATGCCTTCCACGCTCATCGCGGCGGCGACATCCGCGGTCTTGAGCAGCAGGCGCAGATCGGTGATGGCCATACACAACATGCCGAGCATGCCGTCGGTGCCGTTGACCAGCGCCAGTCCTTCCTTCTCTTTCAAATCGACGGGCGTGATGCCGGCCGCACGCAGCGCTTCGCCGCCGCCGATCTTGAGGCCGTCAGCGTTGCGGGCCTCGCCTTCACCCATCGCCACCAAAGCACAGGCTGCGAGCGGCGCCAAATCACCGGAGCATCCGAGTGAACCGTATTCGTAGACCACCGGGGTGATGCCGGCGTTCAGCATATCGGCGTAGACCTGCGCGGTTTCCGGGCGCACACCGGTGCGTCCAGTGCACAGGGTGCTCAGGCGCAGCACCAGCAGGCCGCGCACCACCTCACGCTCCACTTCCGGTCCGGCACCGGCGGCATGCGAGCGGATCAGACTTTTCTGCAGCTGCGCGCGCTGTTCCTTGGGGATGGAGGTGGAGGCGAGCGCGCCGAATCCGGTGGAGATACCGTAATGCGGCACGGTGTCGTCGGCCAAATGATCGATAACCGCGCGACTCAGCGCCATCTCATGCTTCGATTCGTCCGAAATCGCCACTTTGGCACCGCCGCGCGCTACGGCGATAACGTCCTCGATGCTCAGCGCTCCAACACCTACGGTGACCGTCTGCTCTGCCATGCTCATACCTTTCTATATATGTGCCGCATTCCGCATATACGGCATATGCGGCACATGCTTCGCCGGGGATCCGCGACTGCCCGCATTCGCTCACCGCACCTGCCCACCAACAGCAGGCGACGCAAACGCAACCAATCGCTCCCCGGGTAATCAAACCTTGGCCATTTCACCTCAGTCGGATGCCCGCCATAAGCCACTTCGTCCATCTTGTGTCTGAAATCTCAGACATGTAAGGTGATGGGAATATGAGCCATGCCTCGCAGCAATACGCCTTCACCGAGCCACGTACCGTCAAGCGGGCGCAGGTGAAGCCATCAGAACGGGAACATCAGACATCATCATCCGCGCCACGTGTCTCGCTGGCTCCGGCGGCCGACCGTACGCTCGACATCCTCGAGTTCATCGCGAGCAATGGTCAGACGCAAGCCGCCACGCTCGCTCGCGAACTCGGCATTCCGCGCTCCACGGTGTACCAATTGTTGGAGATTTTGGAGCGTCACGGACTGGTCACCCGCCTTGCCGAGCAGCGCGCGTACGGCATCGGACTCAAGACTTTCGAGCTGGGATCGGCCTATTCTCGTCAACATCGTGTATCGCAGGTCGCGCATCCGGTGTTGGCGCGTCTTGTTGACGAGACCGGCGAAAACGGACATCTGGCCGTGCTGCACGGCAACGAAATCATTTATGTGATTGAGGAGCGCGCCGCGCATCGCCCGCCGCTAGTGTCAGGCGTGGGCGTGCGCCTGCCCAGTCACCTGACCGCCACCGGGCGAGCCATTCTGGCCGCACTCCCCCGCAATCAGGTCCGCGCGCTATATCCCAATCGTCAGGCGTTCACCGACCGCACCGGCATCGGCCCCAAATCGCCCAAGGAGCTGGAGGCAACGCTCGCCGAAACCCAACGCACCGGTTTTGCCGAGGAACACGGAGACGTGACGCCCGGCTTTGATTCATACGCCGTCGCTGTGCGCGACTACAACGACTTTCCCATCGCCGGGCTGGCTCTCACTTTCGTGAGCGGATCGCTGCGCCCCGAACAGGAGCGGTCGCTTAAGACCAAGCTGCGGCTTGCCGGCGCGGAACTGTCCCGGCGTCTCGGCGCGGTCGGCAGTTTGACATGAGGATTCGCGAGATCATCGTGCTGGGCTCCTTCGCCCCGATTACGATTTTCTCAACCAAGTTCACCGATTCACTGACCGGCAACACCAAACTCGCCGGCTTCTCGCTGACAGTGACGGCCATCATCAGCTTGGTGGTGATGACCGCCCTGCACGCACTTCTGCCGGGAGCGTAAGGCGCGTTCTTGGTTCCCCTCAGTCAGCTTCTCCGCCTGGACGGCTCCCCTCAGAGAGGGGATCCAGAACGAGTCACGCCCGAACGATTACGTTGCGCAGATCACCGATGCCTTCGACGTGCACGATGGTCTCGTCGCCTGGGTCGAGGTGGCCGGAGGCGTTCGGGGTGCCGGTCATGATGACGTCGCCAGGCAGCAGCGTGGAGAACGACGAAATCGCGGCAATCTGCTCGGGGATGCCGTGAATCAGGTTCGCGGTGGTGCCAGACGCCATCGGCACATCCTCGCCGTTCAGCGTGAAGGAAATCTTGGCGTCCTTCCAGTTGAGGTCGTCACGCATCACGATCCACGGGCCAAGCGGGCAGGAGGTATCGAAGCCCTTGGCGCGCGTCCACGTGGGGTCGATGCCCTGCAGATCGCGCAACGTCACGTCGTTGACGCAGGTGAAGCCGAGCACGTAATCCATCGCGTTTTCAACGGACACGTTCTTGGCGATGCGTCCCATCACCACGGCCACTTCCGGCTCGAAGTTCATGTCCTTGGAGCAGGCCGGGTACACGATCGGATCGTCGGGGCCGATTACCGAGGTGGACGGCTTGGTGAAGATCACCATGTCCTCCGGCGCGTGGGCGATTTCGGAATGGCCGGCCTCGTGCATGAACTGGGCGTGGGCCTCGTAGTTCTTGGCCAGACCGTAAACCTTGGAGGGGATCACCGGGGAAAGCAGGCGGATGCCGTCGCCGTCGACCGGGTAACGAGTGCCGGTGGGCTTGACCTGGTCGCCGGCCAGCGGATGACCGTCGAGTTCGATGAGGTAGTCCTTGCCGTCCGTTTCGTCCTTTTGTACGAAGGCGTAGCGCGGCGAATCATTCAAAGAAAAACGTGCGAGTCTCATGCCTGTAAGCCTACTCCTTGGCGGTTCCTTCCGCAGAAGCATCCGTCCAAGGAGCAAGCAGACCGGCCTTCAATCGACCAAAACGCACGTTCGCTGGGATTGCTACTTTTCGGTCCAGGTTTTGTCATACAGCGACTGGCCGCTTTGCGTGTGCATGATGACGCGCAATGATGCCTTGCCGCTGGAGGTCTTGCACATCGAGCCCAGCAGATTCGCGGTGGATTGATAGGTGCTGTCCATAGCATCCAGTGAGGAAGCGAAGGTATCGCCTAGCGAGGCGTAGCTGTCGTCGAGCACGTACTCGTACACCAAGGTGTCACCGTCGACACGGTAGTTGAAGGTGATGCCGGTGTCTGCAAACGTATCCGCTTCGGATTCAATGGAGTCCTTGAATTCCAAAGAGTCGACGAAATCCTGAATCGAATCGTACAGCCCATAATCGCCGTCGGTTAGATCGTCATGGGTTTCGCCCAACGTGTCGTCCAGCACATCGTCAAGATTATCTTGAGCTTTGCTCTTATCGCTGCTATCACCGTTGCCCGAAGAGGACTGACTATAGAAGGAATCGGTTTTCGCCTCATCTATAGCCTTGCTGGCATACGAGGCACCGCCGACGATCAGCGCGATGACCAGTATTACCTGTATCACCATGCCCGCCGCACTGATGATGATGCCGGCGATGGCCAAGCCCTTGCCCTTGCCGCCCTGTTTCTTAATCTGGTTGAGGCCCACGATGCTCAGGATCAGACCGAGGAGTGAGACAAGGAACGAGCAGATAAAACCGGCAATAGCCAGACCGTTGTACTTCTGGTTCGCTTCAGGCGGCACACTGCCGTAAGAACCAGACCATCCCGGCTGGCCGTTCGGTTGGCCGCCTTGCATATACGGGTTATAGGGCGTTTGCGGAGGCACGGCCCCGCCGCCCGGATATACCGGAGCACTGACGCTGCCGTAGACCGGAGGAACCGATCCGCCTGCCGGAGCCGCCCCCGGATAGGGCGAATTGGGTGCTGCCGGTGCGGGCGCGGGCGCAGCGGCAGGAGTCACTGGTGGCAAAGCCTGCGTAGGCGGTACCGGCTGATTGACCGGCGCAAAAGGCTGGGTGGGCTGCTCGGCAGGTGTAAACGCCTGCGTAGGCTGTTCAACAGGAGTGAACGCCTGAGTGGGCTGTTCGCCCGCTGCGAGTGCTTGGGTTGGAGCATTGTTGGCGGCGGTTCCTGCTTCCCCCGTCATCGCATTTAACGGCTCAGTCGGATTGGCGTCAGCTTGCTGCCCCGGCACCTGGCCGTTCGGATTGACATTCGGATCAGTCATGACATGCACTCCTTCAACTGCATCGCACCCCACTTGCGAGATGCGCCCCTCGTCTTACGCGCCACATTGTGCGTTACAGACAACTGTACTCCTCGTGGCGAGCCTTAAGTACCCCAGGAAATTTGGCTTCCCAAAAAACACAGAAGCCTGAAACCGGCTATTGCCTCAGCAATATTCAGTCGGTTTCAAGCTAAATCGTTAATCCTCTGGTGAAACGACGGTCTACTTCTTCAGCAGCGGCGCGACTTGTTCCTCGTAGGCGGTCAGGGCGGTGTCGATCACCTGGTGCATGTCATAGTACTTGTAGGTGCCCAAGCGGCCGCCGAACACGGTGTTCGGCTCGGCCGCGGCCTTGGCCTCGTACCGCGCGTACAGGGCCTTGTCCGCATCGGTGTTGATCGGATAGTACGGCTCGTCGCCACGCTCGGCAAAACGGCTGTACTCCTCCCACACCACGGTCTTGTTCGGGTTCTGGGAGTCATGACGTTCCGGGTTGAAGTTCTTGAACTCGATGGCGCGGGTGTAGGGTACGTCCGCGTCGGAGAAGTTCATCACCGGGCAGCCGAAGTGGTCGCCTTCGTCGTAGCGTACTTCCTTGAAGTCCACCGTGCGCCACTTGAGGTCGCCCAGCTCATAGTCGAAGTAACGGTCCACCGGGCCCGTGTACACCACCGGCACGCCGGCGGCCTTGAGCGCGGTCTTGTTGTACGGCTGGGACTCGTCGAAGAAGTCGACGCCAAGCTCCACAGTGATGCGCGGGTCGTCAATCATGCGCTCCATCCACTTGGTGTAGCCGTCCGTGGGCAGGCCCTCCCACGTGTCCTTGAAGTAGCGGTTGTCGTAGTTAAAGCGCACGGGCAGGCGCTTGATGATGGCGGCCGGCAGCTCGGACGGGTCGGTCTGCCACTGCTTGCCGGTGTAGTTCTTGATGAACGCCTCATACAGGGGGCGGCCGATGAGCTGAATGCCCTTGTCGTTCAGGTTGGCCGGATCGGTGCCGGCCAGCTCGCCCGCCTGCCCGGCGATAAGCTTCTGCGCCTCGGCCGGCGTGTAATGCGCATGGAAGAACTGGTTGATGGTGCCCAGGTTGATCGGCAGCGGATAGACCTCGCCGTCATGCGTGGCATACACGCGGTGCACATAGTTCGTGAAGCTCGTGAAACGATTGACGTAGTCCCACACACGCTTATTGGACGTGTGGAACAGGTGCGCGCCATACTTGTGGATCTCCGCGCCGGTCTCCTCATCCATATACGAGTAGGCGTTGCCGCCGATGTGGTCGCGGATGTCGATGATGTGCACGCGGGCACCCGTATGCTCCACCGCCTGCTGCGCCACCGTCAGGCCGAACAGGCCCGCGCCGACAATTACCAGGTCGGGGTATTCAGTAGAACTCACCATGCGCAATAACCTTTCAGTGTCAATCTATCAGTTATTATGTTCGATTTCCGAGAGATTATCTTACTCACCCAACTGCAAATCGACCAAAGAGCAATGAACGCCTGCACAGCATATCTATATCTGTTTCCTAGGAACATTCGCGGAGCAAAGATCAAGCACGCCCGCGCAAGCGCCAAATTGTGTAGGCGGCGAGGGTGATGCCGTCTGCGATGCTGCCAGCGGCAATCATCTGGTCCATAGTCTGTACGGAGCACCATGTGAGGTGCGACAGTTCCCAGTCACGTCCCGCATCCGGCGTCACTTCGGAAACGTTCAGACCGACCACGGCAATCGAATCTTTCATCACACCCGTGTCCGCATGCATACGTTGCAACACCGCCGCGGAATCGGCATCCACATGGAGCCCGGTTTCCTCATGGAATTCACGCAACGCGGTTTGCTCGGGTGTCTCTCCCGGCTCTCCCATGCCTCGCGGAAATTCCCATTCCCATGATTCCGTGGAGACCCGCCAGTGGCGAGCCAGCAGCACGCGCCCATCACGCTCCGCGACGCATACTGCCCCAGGACGAGCACCCTTGACCGAAGCATAATGCACGGCGAAATGATTCCCTGTCGCAACGTCTTCCAGTGCCACTTGGGTAACCGCAAAATCGGCACCGCCCTGCTCTTGGTACATGACCTTCTTACCCAGAACCTTTAGCGGCGGTTCGCCGTCATGTACTGCGTCATCGCGAATCACTTCGTCAGCCACCGCGCCATTGGATATAACACCGCTCGATGCCCCGCCATCGCGCCCCACCGGTAACGCATTAACTACCATTTCGGCCCCTGCCACTTTCGCCATTGATTATTATCCATTATTCACCAAACGCCACTGCCGCGAATAGCCCCACGTTCCGCCCACGATCCACCCACCTAATCCATGGATCCATAGCAGTGCGCACGGCCGGTAACCCGCGGTCTGCGAACTACCGCGCCCGCAGCCCACACTACTCCAAATACACCACGGTCTTAAAACTCGACCTCACACCCAGCAGCCATTTCGCGATATCGATAAGATTCGGCACAATGCCGATGAACCACGCCACCATCACCACGAGCCATATCGGCGATCTACCGTTGAACCACACGTTGTCCGACAACGCAGAAAGCAATGCCAACACACCCGCCACCAACGCACTCCATAACATATCTATGCCGTCACCCTTCAGGCTCTTCTGCTGGCACGCCTGCTCCACCGCATAGGCCACATTGCGCGTATTAATCTTCTGAATTCGCTTGCTCGTATCGGCATTGCACTTGCGCCATGCCTCAATAACCGGCTGGCTTTGATAGCAGAACGTCGCAAACAGCACGAACGGCATCTTGCCCAACTGCTTGGTAATACTACCGTTAAGTACCAGCGACGACCTGCTCGACCTGTCTCCAGCCAGCCGTGCAAACGAGTTATTCGGCGCGCTCACCGCTACCAAATACGCGCCAAGATGCTGCGCCATGGTTTTCTGGTACACGAATTGATACCAGTCTCGCAACAACTGACGAGACATTTCAGGCTTCTCGACTTTGCCTACTTTGCCGACCGACTTACCGAACCATTTGCCAGTCGACCCATCAACCGACTCATCAACCGTCTCTTCATCCGTCTCGGTTTCTCGCAGCGCTGGCTTGCCTTCCGGCAGTTCAACCGCCCTATCAATGCACATACGCGCATCAGTACGCTTCGGCATCTTCGCAATCGCCTGCAATGTCTGTGCAAACGTCACCGTCGTATCATTGCCGCCGCTCGACCCCGTATTCGCCGCGCCCGCCAAGTCCCGCAAATGGAACTGTTTGCGCAATACCTCCGCACAATCGCGCGCATTGGCTTCAAAATATGGGACGAAACCCTTACTTTTCGTCAGTTCTTTGACCGAAGCATCATTCTGGTTCTCGTAAAGCACCAGACCCTGTTTTTCCGCGTCGATCCATTCCTGCCAACGTTGCCCGAGGAACCGGCACCGATCCTCAATAGCCGCGCCATACCAGTCACTCGCATCACCGTCAACTTCAGCACCGTACAGCAACTGTGCATACATCTCCGCGATGATGGTTGACTTCAGCTCTCCTGTTTCGTGAGCATGTTTCAGCCGATTGGTGAACTCGGTATAGAACCGACTATTTAGCCCCAGCGCTTGATTCCACGTGACCGTGGTGCCGAACACACAGTATTCCAGCGGCCGAACGGTCAGTTGTTCCTCAGTTCCCGCACACACAAGGTCCTCGGGAAGAATGGTTTCGTTTTCCTGTTCCGCTGCCTTTTGCGCGTCTTCTTTCACGTCTTCGATGCTCTTAGTGGTGAACGCCACCAAGCAGTCCTCCAGAGTCGGATGCCGGCCGGAGACGATGATCGCCGGACCATCCTTATACGACTTTCCCAGCACGCCATTGACCGCCGTGGGGCCGAGAGCCAAGAAGAACAGACCATCCAGCAACTGCGCTTCGGTCAGCATGATTTTGGGGCAATACATATATGCGGTGCGCACAATACCCGCAAAATGCGTTGCGATGTCTGTGTAGTCGTTGAGCAACCGCTCGCAGGGGCGATACGTATCGGTCCTGCACCACAGATTACGAATCGATGGATACGCAGGATACTGCTTCACAAGGTCATTCCACTCTTGGCTCTGCTCAGTGGAATCGAAGTTCGTGATCATCGTTGCCCGTAGCGATTGCCTCTTGCCCATACGCCTAGTCTAGGCACATCATTGGCGCACAGGCACATTATCATCTCGTGCAGTTGCTAGACGAGCAATTAGACACCGGGGTAAAAATCATCAGATATCGATGCCAATGCATCAATGTCATATTCTCTCATGGTTGATGAATATTCCTCTCCCAGAGGGAATTGCTTCGAAATATCAACAGGGCTTAACCCACTTTTTCGCATCAACGCACGTTTAACCAAATAAGCGAAACGTGGGCATTCTGCACGGGTCAATCGGTCGGCAAAATCGGGAACTCCGTCGGGACATTTTTTAGACCAATACTGCAACTCACAAGTAACAGCTTGGTCCAACAGTACTGCCGACGACTCAGCCAAATCACAGAAAAAATCATCGGCAGTACATACAGAGTAAGGAAGGCCATCTAACTGGCTCTCGTCAAGCGATGCATACAGCTTTCGATCATTCGTCAGCAACACCGAACAATCATTATCTACTGCGGCAGCATGAAGATGCAAGTCGTTTGGATCCGCGCCCATGTAATCAGCTTGTGCCCGCTCACAATCATAGTGATCCACGACATGAACCAGTTCACGTATTTGATTAACGAGACCGTTTACCTCATCGCCGGAACGTTTCGGATTGCTTCGCCGATAGTGATAAACGACTTCAGCGAATACGTCTTCACTGGAGAAGAGATCGAACATCTGAATCTTGCTGGTCGACAGAGCGAAAAGCCAATCTCGAATAGTGCGAGAATACAGAATGTTCGCATCCACAAAAACGCGTTCCATCCCGACATCCCTTCGTTGCTGACTTGTTCAGCCACGAATATACCACTCAGACTTAATCTTCCAACTCGTCCAGAGAACCACGCACGGCAAGGAAATGCTCCCTCTTAATTTCCTGTTGCTTGTCTCTGTATTCAAGAACATCGTTGAGCAGGAAACGATGATGAGCGCCCACCTTATGAGAGGGCAGCTCCCCTTCACGAACCAATTTCAACAAAGTGGGTCGAGAAATTCCAAGCATTTCCGCCGCAGCTGTGGTCCGCAATTCCTTTGGCGTGGTTGAAATGACCACACGAGAGCCCTTGCTCAGACTCTCCAACACGGTCGTCACAATGACAGAAACATCTTTAGGTAAATCTACATTGCGTCCATCAACATTCAACGCGATATTTGCACGGATATCTTTTATATCGTCTACAGTTTGTTCGATATCACGCTGACTCTCGGAGTCCACCAGAATAGTAAGCTCACGATCACGAGACAAAACTTCCATAAGTACACTCCTTTCTCTCTTTGCACTCAATAAGCGTGAAGACAAACCAGTCAGGCTCGGCGCGCTTTACACTTACAACTGAAAGTTACACTTGTAAGTGTAAAGCGCGCCGAGGACATTTGCGCGGTATTTACAGGAATACGCCTACGGCTAAAAGAGGTAAAGAATTACCGCGCAGCCATCAAATACAAATATATTCTGCTACCGCACTCATGCAAGCCTCAGGTTACGATGAGTGGCTATGAGCAATTCCGCACAGGCCTCCGATTCAGCAAACGAAGCAGCCAACAACCCAGCCAACGGACCATCGTTTATGCCGCAGCACATTCTGGTAACCGGTGGCGCAGGGTTCATCGGCGCGAACTTCGTGCACTGGGTGGTGCGCAACCATCCGCAGGTCCACATGACTGTTCTGGATGCGCTCACGTATGCCGGCAAACGCGAGAATCTCGATGGTGTGCCGGCCGCGAACCTGACCTTTGTGCATGGCAATATTTGCGATGCCGAGCTTGTGGAATCCCTGTTTTCAGAACCGAGCCAACGCTCTGCAGCCGCAGTACCCCCGATTGACGCCATTGTGCACTTCGCCGCCGAATCGCATAACGATAATTCGATTCTCGACGCCTCCCCATTCCTCAATACGAACGTGACCGGCACGTACGTGTTGCTCGAGGCCGCCCGCCACCACGATATTCGATTCCACCACATCAGCACCGACGAAGTGTATGGCGATCTGGCTCTGGACGAACCGCGCAAATTCACCGAGCTCAGCCCTTACAAACCATCCAGCCCGTATTCGGCGTCCAAGGCCGCCAGCGACCACTTGGTGCGCGCCTGGCACCGCACGCACGGACTCAAAACCACCATCAGCAATTGCAGCAATAACTACGGCCCCTACCAGCATGTGGAGAAGTTCATCCCCCGCCAGATCACGAACATTCTTGCCGGCATTCGCCCGAAACTCTACGGGCAAGGTCTGGCTGTGCGCGACTGGATCAGCGTGGAAGATCACTGCAGTGCTATCTGGACGATTCTCACCCGAGGTCGAATCGGGGAAACCTACCTCGTGGGTGCCAATGGCGAATACAACAATATTGATGTGCTGCGCATGATTCTGAAGCTCATGGGCCGCGACGCCAACGACTTCGACCATGTGACCGACCGCCCAGGTGGCGATAAGCGCTATGCCATCGACGCCACCAAACTTCAGACCGAACTCAGTTGGGAACCAAAGTACACCGATTTTGAGGAAGGTCTGGCCGCGACTATCGACTGGTACCGCGCGCACGAAAGCTGGTGGATGCCGGATAAAGCCGGAACCGAGGAGAAGTACCGCAAACAAGGGCACTGATAGGTTGCTCAACGTTTTTTCACAGCAAAGAAAACGAAGCCCTGAGCACGCCGACAATTCCCATGGTGCGCTCAATGGAGCCCCTACCCGGGCTGGGTTGTAGTCTCTCCGATGCACGCCATCTGATACCGGCAGTATGTACGCGGCCGAACGAGACTCCCGCGTACTTACTGCCGGTTTGACGACATAAAACGGCAGTATGTACGCGAAGTGTTCGTTCATACGCGTACTTACTGCCGCCCCCAACCGCGAACGCAATGCGCCACCACCGTCCCGCACACCCCAACCACCCTCCCCGTGAACGCTCAGTGAATTTGTTCTAAATCACTCGTTACAATATGCGGGTACGTTGTTGTAACGAGGGCATAGGTGAATTTCATTGAGCAAACAGCATAAGGTACGTGGCAATCGCGCGAAGACAGGTACCTCCCGCATTAGGGTTTCCGCCTCCTCCAAAGTGGCGCATCATTCCGCATCGTCGTCCAAGCCCCGTTTCGCTCCACGGGCAGGGATACTCACATTCGTTGGCGCTCGGCGTCGCACTCACCAGTCCAAAGTGTCCATGGACGAGACTTCTGCACTCGATACTGAGCTTAACACTGCAACCGACTCTGTAAACGATGAGGCGGCAGCAACAAGCACTAGTATGCTTGATCCCGCAGCAACCGACAACAGCAGCAATGCTGGCGATGCTCAGGCTGCATCAGGGGGCAGCAATGCCGATGACAGCAGTGCCGATGCCCAAGATTCCAATATCAAAGACTCCAGCTCCAAAGCCACCAACAACGTCAACGCAACCACCCAAAGCGACCAACAAGCAGACAGCAAAAAGAAGTACAAGCAACCGCAACAACCAAACCCAATCAAAGCCCAGCTTGCCCGCTTCAGCCAATGCATCAAAGCCAGCGCCGCACCTATTCTGACCTCCAAATTCGCACAACTCCTGATTTCGGCTGCGGTTGCGCTCCACAAGCTATGGAAGAAGCGCCCGAAGTGCCCGTATACGTTGTATGTCGTAGTGATGGCGCTGATTGATGCAGCGGCCGTAACCTTCATTCAATGGGGCATGTACTCCGAACCCCAATATGACGACCCAAACGCCGTGGACAGCACCACCAAGATTCTCAATAGCGTGAACGGCCGGGTCACCAGATTCGTGACGCAAATGTGGCTGGAGGAAGACAAACTCAACTGGCTGCTCAACTTCCTCGCTCTTGGCATGGTCTACTTGGTGCTGGTATTTGTCATTAACCGGTTCTGGGTGGCGACCGCCGTATTCGCCATCACGATGAGCGTGTATGCCGTGGCGAACAGCATCAAGGTGATACTGCGCAACGAGCCGATTCTTCCCTCCGATCTCAGCTTCCTGTCCAGTGGCAACGGCGGCGAGATCACTTCATTCATTCCCAAAAGCAGCCAGGCATTGGTAGACGGCACCATCACCATGCTTATCTGGCTGACGGTTATCTGCCTAATACTGCAATTCGTTGACGGCCGCCGTTGCGTGATTCCATTCCACTGGTGGCGTCCATTCCGTAACGTGAAAACGATTATTGGCAATGTCACTCGTATCATCGCTGCGGCAATGAGCATCACGCTGCTGTGCTCGTTCACATGGACGCTCAGCATTCCTGGCGCATGGGGATATGAGTGGGCGAAGTCTTGGGGTGATTCACCGCAACTCTGGAGTGCCGAAGGTGATGCCACCAACAATGGCCCTGCCATCAATTTCTTGCGCCTTACGCATCCGAAGATTATGGATAAGCCCGAAGGCTACAGCCAGGAAGCCATGGAAGCACTGGCCAAGAAATACAATTCCGCGGCAACAAAGATTAACAGCACTCGAGCCAACAATCTCACGGACAATACGGTTATCACGATTCTCTCGGAGAGCTTCTCCGACCCGACGCGCGTGCCCGGAATTACACTGACCGAAGATCCGATGCCGGATATCCGAGCTCTGAAGCAGACCACCACATCCGGATTGATGCTGTCTCCTGGGTTTGGTGGGGGCACCGCGAATATCGAATATCAAGTACTTACCGGTCTGGATTTGGCTCTGTTTGATGACTCCATGCAGTCCATGTATCAAGAGTTGGTCCCGCACCAGAAGAATCCGTTCGCGTGGAACCAGATCTGGAACACCGAATATGGTAAATCCGGTTCCGTAGCATTCCATCCGTATTACAAGAACATGTATTTGCGCGATGCAAACTACAAGAAATTCGGATTCGGCAAGTTCTACACGCTGGACAGCAAGCCGGCAATCACGCACCAAGATCGAATCGACAATTCGCCGTACGTCAGCGATGCGGCCTCTTACCAGAACATCATTGACCAGCTCAACAAGGAAATACACCCTCAGTTCCTGCAACTCGTCACTATGCAGAATCACATGGGATATGACAACTGGTATTCCAGTAATCAGTTCGATTCGGCAAATATCTCAGAAAACCTGAACGATTACGAACGCGGACAAATTAATACCTATGCGAAGGGTGTGAACATCACCGACCAGGCGACCATCGATTTCCTAAACCAATTGAACGCCATGAATAAACCAGTAACCGTTATTTTCTATGGCGATCATCTGCCTGGCGCATACCAGGCTACCTCAGCAGACAAAGACAATACGCTGGTATTGCACCAAACCGATTATTTTATCTGGTCGAATCAGGCATCAGCATCGGCCGGTGCAAAACTTGACGCCAAGAACACGGCATACGCGTCTCCGAATTATTTCATGGAGATGGCTGCCGAGCACATGAACGCCAAGGTATCTCCATACCTCGCGTTCCTTACTCAAGCACGAACCGATATTCCAGCATTAGAACGACTGGTGATCGGCTTTGGAGGCTTCGACACCAACACATCCACAACGTATCTGGATCAGAACGGCGACGCAGTCAAACGCAAGGCTCTATCCAAGCAGGCCAAGAAAACCCTGCACGACTACGAACTTATTCAGTACGATATGACTGCCGGTAAGGGGTATCTGAACGATACCAACTTCTTTGCAGTGAAGAACAATAACAAATAAGAATGGCCGCCTGTTGCACATTGATCAGGCGGCCATTCTTATTTGCGTCTCATTTGTATACTGACATGTATGGCACAAACTGCAATTGATCACAAGGTTCAATGGGAAACGGTGAGCAGGGTCGTTTACCCCGTTAAAGACGCTGATTTGACATTGCCCCTGTATGCAGTGAACTGGAATCCCTCACATTTTGATGCCAGTGTGTTCGATGAACGTGACAGCATGACGAGCGTCGAGCTGAATGCCATTAGCCGTTCTGATTTCAGCAATCTCGTAGCTCGTGGAAACAGACCATTACCCGATGATCCGCATGGTTTTACCGTCGATACGCGAAGCTCCATCACTTTGGAACCAGATACGCATATCTCGTTATGCACGTACTTTAACGCTTTTCCCGCGGGATATTGGCGGCGCTGGACCTGCGTTAAGCAGCTGCGCTTTCTTGCGGAAGCTACAGGCAAGGGCACTCTAACCCTATTCCGTTCCACTGCACGTGGATTATCTTCTCCAGTGCAAACCTTTACTATCGGCAGCATTGATTCCAAGACAGCGGAACGCATTGAAGCCACGCTCACGCTAAAGGGGATGCTGGATGGTGGCTATTACTGGTTTGATGCCCGTGCTGCCAAAGATGCGGCGCTTACTGTTTCCAATGCCCAATGGCAAGTGCCAACCACCGACCGACGCACCAAGCACACCGGACGTGTGTCCATCGCCATTACCACATTTAACCGCCCTTCATATTGCTTGGATCAGCTCCGGACCATCGCCAACGAGCCGGAACTGCGCGAACAGCTCGACACCGTCTACTGCACCGATCAAGGCACAAATCTTGTGCGCGACCAAGCGGGCTATAGCGAAGTTTCGAATCAGTTGGGCAGCCAGCTCACCTACTTGCGCCAAGCAAATCTAGGTGGTTCCGGAGGCTTCTCACGAGGCATGTTTGAAACTGTCAAGGCCGGGAAAAGCGACTACACGCTCTTGCTGGATGACGATGCGATCAGCGAGCCGGAATCGATTCTTCGCGCTGTGCATTTCGCCGATTACACTGTGCGCTCCGCCCTTGTTGGTGGAGGTATGTTCCATATCGATCATCGTACTGTTCTGCACGTGCAGGGAGAACGCTTCGATGCATCTTCAATGTGGATGTACCCATCTCGTGGCGCGGAATTCAACCATGACTTCCGTTCCGAACCATTAGCGGATAGCCCATCGCTGCACAGCATGCAATTCTCGGATTTCAATGGATGGTGGTTCTGCCTTATCCCCACAGAGACCATTCGTACTATTGGACTCGGCTTGCCGGTGTTCATTAAGTTCGATGATATCGAATATGGTTTGCGCGCCAAGGAGCATGGTGTTCCAACAATCAGCCTGCCTGGTGTGGCCGTATGGCACATGGGCTGGCACGATAAAGACCCTGCGCGCGGCTGGGAAGAGTATTTCACGCAACGTAATCGTTGGATTTGTGCTTTACTGCATTTCCCCAACGCCGCGAAACACAGTGCTTTCCGCATGCTGTACGAAGAGGCGCATCTAGGTATGCGCTTGTTGTATTCAGGCATGAAACTTAATCATATGGCCCTCTCTGATGTACTGCTTGGCCCAAGCCACCTCATTGACTCGCTTCCTACCAAGCTCAACGAAGTCCGGAAGGCTCGCGAAGGCTTCGATGACAGCACTACCTATGCCGACCCATTGGAACTCCCCGAACCTGCCGATCATTTCCAACGCAATTGGGCACCGCGACCCGCAAGCACCGTCACTAAGATGGGTATGCAGGCAGTACTGAAAGCGCTACGCTCTCGTGGGACTGGAAAAAGCGACAAGTCTCCCCAAGTTTCCATTCCGGCAAGGTTCTCCATCTGGCCGGCTTTCCTCGGTGTGAATTCAGCGATTGTCACCACGCCTGACGGCGATTCGGTGTCCTGGTTCCGGCGAGACAGCAAGTTGTATCGGCGCAATATGCTGCAGTGTTTCCGCCTGACCTGCAAGCTCATGAAAAACTGGAAACGGTTGTCCCGTGAGTATCGCGAATACGGCATTGCATCCATGGAGACATGGGAGCATATCTTCCGGGACGCCTAGCCACAGTTATACTGCGCTGAAAGGTCAATAACCTAAATGATGTTTATGGGGTGTATACGCCGAATGCGTATACACCCCATAAACAATATTGCCTACATCACTTAGTGAAGTATCGTTGCCACCATTCGGGAGACACCATGGTGGCAAATGCCTTGCGGTACTGACGTTGGTATGTGCGCCAATTTGCAATGACTTTGACATACAATCCACAGGCACGGATGAATCCAGTGATAGCACGCACGGGCTGCCGTGTAAGCAGGATTCCCTTGCGGCGATCGGGATCCACGAATACAGCGGAGTCCATAAGCCCCAGCGCGCGCCAATGATCGGAAGCGTCGTCTGCAACCAGCACCAATGAATCCAACTGGTCTGCAGGCACAGTATGAGTACTATGGCCGTTGTCAATAAGACAATGCACCTTGGTGGGTTCCATGTATCCATCGATTACAGCACTTCGATTTGCTCGAGGTGGCATAATCTGGTGCAAACCGATGCCGAGAATGGCCTCTGCACGCGAAAGATCGTGTAGGTGAGCGAATTTCTCATCCTGGGCACGTAACGTATCCGGCAAATCCTCTACAGGTACCATATTTGAATCGGCGAATCCGCTGCGAATCTCGCGAATCTCTGGGAGCTTCGTCTCCAATATGGTTCCCACATGCTCAGGTCCGGCTATAACATCTCTCATAGCTGCCTGGTGAAGAGCCACTGCCGAATACCGCATCTTGGCGGTGGCGGATAAGGTGAAGCGCACCATCTCTTTCAATATGTTGCGCTTATACTGCTGGTTCGCGTAGAGAAGCCCCATGATAGTTCGGTTGCGAATGTGGTAGTATGCCTGCCAATCCAGTTGGTCATCCTTATCCACAAAGGACTGATGCCATAGGCACACACCTGGCACAGTAACCGTGCGGTATCCAGCTCGCTGGGCACGCACACCGTATTCCACATCATCGTTCTTGATGAAGAACGGATACGAGAGGCCAATCTTGCGAATCACCTCAGTGGGGATCAGGCACATCCACCAAGCGTTATAGTCGGCATCCACGCGCCGATGCAGGTACTGCTTATCCAAGAATGACGTTGAAGCCAAATCATCATACCGAGACTCTTTCACTGCAGTGCCCCAACTAATGGTCTGAGGATCGAAGACCTCAGCCAATGCGCAAATTCTGGTTGGCTCACTCAGGAACAACATATTGCCACCTACCAGTGTAGGTTTCTCGCAATGGTTGGCAAAAGCAATGGCACGAGATACGGATTCCGGTTCCAGAACAGTGTCGTCATCGAGCAGCAAGGCGTATCCGCTTTCCCCGTGATGCTCAACCTCGTACATGCCTCGAGCAAAGCCACCTGATCCACCAACATTGCCCTGCTGAATGATTCGCAGCTTGTCTCCAAGTTTGACCTTCGCCGCCGCGAATCCTTCGTGTTCCTCCACTAAATTTGAACCTTGATCAACCACATATACTGCGTCGATAAGATTCATATCCGCCATATCCGCCAGAAGATTGAACTGGCGTATGCACCACTCCGGCTTGTTCATCGTGGTGATGGCGAGAGATGCAGTCAGATTGCGCTTTGCCGGAACTTCAGTCTGCCAACTCGCATCGGACAACGTCACGGAAGCATCAGCAGATGCCTCGATGTCAAACCACAGCCAGCCGCCCTTAGCCATACCATAAATCGGCACTGGAATCTGCACAACTTGAGGGCTTGTGGCAGTAGCGTTCACCGATTTCTTAGCCACAATATAATCGTTGGCATCCGCATCCGATCGATGCACCGTGACCGAGCCCTCACCAGCAACGGTGAGATTGAGCACGACTTGCTGCACATTAGTCCATTGAGCCCAGTAAGCGGCCGGAAACGCGTTGTAGTAGCTTGCAGTGGAATACGTGTGCTCTGGGGGAACCTCTAATGACGTACGACCAGTAATCTCCTTATGCAGTTCGGCGTTGCTCAAGGAGCCCCCAGAAGCATCATGTCCGCTGCCGTATATGGGAGCAGCGGCAATACGAAACTCCTCATCCATGCCAACGTTGTTCGAAGGAAACACTACACGCCAAATTGTTTCTCGCTGTGCTGTAAACATAAGAATGACCTTAGTGTCTCTTGTTGTATGCGATTTTGTTGGTGTCGATGACGAAGGTCTTGCGGTCGTTCTTGGCCATGACGTCCAGGATGATGCCGGCGATGATGAGCAGGAGCCCCGTGATGACCAGCATCACCGCGCCGATCAGCGTGGGGAAGTGGGTGACCACGCCGGTCTTGGCGAACTCGAGGGTGACGGTGCCGCAGAGCACAATGCCGACGATGCCGATGATTAGGCCCAATCCGCCGAAGAAGGGGAGGGGCTTGTATTCGCGGATCATGCGGAAGATGGTGCTCATGACCCTGATGCCGTCACCTACCGTGTCCAGCTTGGATACGGAGCCTTCCGGCCTGTCGCGGTACTGGATGGGCATTTCGAACAGACGCAGGTTGTTGTTCAGCGAGTGGATGGTCATCTCGGTCTCGACCTCGAAGCCGCGCGAAAGCACGGGGTAGGTCTTGACGAAGGTGAAGTTGAACGCGCGGTACCCGGTCATGATGTCGGTGACGTGCGCGCCGAACAGCCCGTTGATGGAGCCGCGCACCAAACGGTTGCCGAAATTGTGGAACGGGCGCTTGTTCTCCTGGAAGTATGTGGAGGAGAGGCGGTCGCCGATGACCATATCATAGCCTTCGAGCACCTTGGCGACCATGGCGGGCGCGGCGTCGGCCGGGTAGGTGTCGTCGCCATCTGCCATGACGTATACGTCCGCGTCGATGTCCTCGAACATGGCGCGGATGACGTTGCCCTTGCCCTGGCGCGGCTCCCTGCGGACGATCGCGCCTTCGGCCTCGGCGATCTCGGCGGTGCGGTCCGTGGAGTTGTTGTCGTACACGTAGATGGTCGCATCCGGCAAGGAAGCCTTGAAGTCACGAACAACCTTGCCGATGGTGACCTCCTCGTTGTAACAGGGAAGAAGCACGGCAACAGAAAGATTCTGATTCTCAAACTGGTCAGACATGAACACAACTCTACGCTTCATTATTCTTACTGTTTCTCAGCAATACAGCCAGTGATGCCGAAGAACAATGGAAGAATAAAAGTCACGGGCAATAGATACCAAGCAAACACCAGAGGAGAAAGATACAATACTAATACATTGAAACCAAGTAAAGAGCCTGCTCCTACAGCAATCCATCTCTTTCTCGACATACCATAAATTAACAATAATAATGGAATATACGTCGCATAGTAGGCATATGCATTTAATATAGGATTTATGGCAATTTGTTGGCCTGCATCTGCCGCTCGCATAAGCAAGGATGATTTTTGACCTGTTCCTCGCATATCATGGAGCACATTTTCCGCACTTAAGGGCGGACGCACAAAACTGTCCCATTGAATCATATACTGATCACTAAATAATCCATCTGAATTAGACCCATAGAAGACACCCACTTGCGGGTAAAACCAACCAAGCATAAGGTTTCCGAAAGCCTTAACATATTCCCCCGGATTATGGACACCAAGTGAGACCCATGCGCCAATACCTTTGATCTTTTGCGCTATACTCGCTTCATTATTGATGGTCCATGAAGTTTCATCAATACGATAATTCGTGTATGTTTTACCAGCCTTGTCGATATTCAGTAAGCTGGATAAGGCACTACGTTCCTGAGGGGAAATACGCTCAGGTGATATAGACTGTATACGCGCCACGGGCATCATAATTAGGCCCATAACTTCTTTCCCCGGGGAAACCTCGGCATGAGTAACTCTCACTAGAGCAGGTTCAATGATGCCCTGCGCAAGCACCATTGCTATAATCATGCTTGCGACCACCTTCAAGCGATTCTTCTTAACGCTTGCAACGAGAACACAGAAGGCACAAAGAATGGCCACAGTAGCAGTTCGTTTACTCAGCATGCATAACGCAACCAGAAGTACTAGCATAACGCAAACAGGCCGACGATGGAGCACCTTCCCACGCGTAAGGAATATCTCAACGTAAATAATTGATAGCGGTAGGAGAAAAACTGTGTGTAACGAATCTTTCGCCATTGTAGGAACTGCTCCTACAATAGCCGGGCAGAAAGCAAAAAAGAGAAAAATAGCCAACAAAAGAGAACGGGCAGCACCAATCTTTCGCAAATAGCATAGTACTAGCATCACTCCGATGGCAAAAGAAAAGGTTTGCACCAAAACATAAATGCCTAGTCCTAACAACACATGATGAAGTGCAAAACCTAGCTCCCAGAAAAAACCAAAAACTAAAGTGTCAAATAACGGATGTTGAGTATAGTAAAAATGATAGCCAGAGCTTTGCATAAACTGCGCAATTGTATCATCCCTCATGACACCAGGCCAACACGTGATAACCCAAGGCAACCAACAAAATATCACACCAATGAGACAAACTAGGCCATATTTCTTTATGCTCGTTGTAAATGATATTGCATCTTGCGTGGCTGCCCAATAATCAACACTCATCACACGTTGTCTCAGAGGGAGCGAGGCTGAATCACCATTTTCAACTCGCGAACCAGTTAAACAATCGAACCAATGGAATATTAGATACGCTATTAACCAAGACAGTAAGCCGAATACTGCAGCATACGCTAATGATCGTTTTGATCCGCCCTGTGACCCATCATCCACTGCTCGCCCAATAAGCACGAGTAACATAATTATGAACGCAAATACCCAAACAGAGATATTTTTATTATTGAGACGAAGTTTCAATTCTCGTAGCATCTATTCCACTTTGTCTTGAGTTCAAATATTAATTATCGAATCGTCTACTTGCGTCATAGTCAATGCGCGATCACTCAATAATGCATAGTTCCGATTTCGCTCATCTTGAATGACGAATGTACAGGCATTCTCATCAACAGCAACACCAACTGCATCTGTTTGCTGATCATCATTGGGATTAGGAATGCGCAATGAAGCTATGAGTCGAAATTCACCGTTATTAAAGATATTCAGTGGAATATCAAAAACCGCAACATGGTGACCGTGGTCTTTCATTTTGAATGTCTTCATCCCAGTATCGTATGAAATACCACCACGACGAATATCATGCAATGCAATGGCTATATAAAAATCATCTGGCTCATCATACTGGTATTCAACAGCAAATCGAAATGTATCTGACGACTTGCAAATCCGCGGTGAGATGGCATACGTACGTAAAATCGGGCAGCGTTCATTCAGCCCGTTGGGATATCCTCCACGCTCTTCGCGCTTTTGCTGTTCCACAGCCTCCTCAGCATTGAGATTCGCCAACGTATATTGCTGAGACACAGTCTCCGGATCTCCGATAGCTTCAACCTCACCGTCGGCAATCATCATTGCTCGAGAACAGTATTTCCTTACGGAATCCATGTCATGGGTCACTAAAATAACTGTCTTATTAGCATCTTTCTTGATTTCCGTAAAGAACTCATCACATTTACGCTGGAATGCCTCATCACCAACTGCCAGCACCTCATCAAGTACGAGAATGTCCCCTTGAGCCTTAATAGCCACAGAGAAGGCCAGCCGTACCTGCATGCCCGAAGAATAGTTCTTCAGCTTTTGGTCCATGAAGTCTTCGAGCTCAGCGAATGACACGATATCGTCATACATCGCATCAACTTCTTCTGCGGTGAAACCCAAGAGACTGCCGTTCAGATATACGTTTTCACGACCAGTCAATTCAGGATTAAACCCAACACCCAGTTCGATGAATGGCACCAGCTTTCCTTTGACGCTGATGCTGCCCTGATTCGGATAGTAGATTTGGGAAATAATCTTCAGTAATGTGGACTTACCGCCACCATTACGTCCCACAATACCAAAGAACTCACCCTGATGAACTTCAAAAGAGATATCTTTCAAAACCTGTTGCTGACGATAGCCCTTGATACCTTTTGTCCAATTGATGAATGCTTGTTTAAGACCTGTGGCCTGTTCCGTAGGCAACTTAAAATGCTTAGAAACATGATTCGCAGCCAATACAACTGGAGCCTTGGTGTAATCGACTTTTGGTTCTTGCTTTTCTCCCGATTCGGTCATCTCACATCACCTCCGCAAACTGGCGGCTGTTACGCCGGAACAGATATACACCTAGCCACAACATAAACACTGTAAACACAACGGGGAACCATTGAATCAGGGGATTATGGAACTGGTTCCAGATCGTAGGCTGTGTTTCTGGAGCAATCAGATTATGGCGAATGTCCTGAATGGACTGAGCAAAGGGATTGACGAGCTCCAATCGAGCCAAATCAGCAAGTAGACCGCCTTGTGAAGTGACGTAACTGAGCGGGTAGATAATCGGCATACCGTAAAAGATGAGCTGTTGCAGAACATCCCAGATATGGGCGATATCGCGGTAATACACGTACATTGTCGACATGATTAGCGTGATTGCGAGAGCAATCGCGTACAACTCAATAATGTTGAGTGGGAGCAACAATACACGCCATGTGAACTGTACATGCAAGATCAGAGCGAACAGCAAAACTACACCAAGGTTGATGATGTAGCTAATGAAAGCACCCATCGTGGCGGATACAACAACAATGTAATTAGGGAAATGTATCTTCCTCAACAGATCGCCACGATCGACCACTGAACGAAGCCCCACATTTGTGGATTCAGTCACGAACTGCCAAGAGCTGATGCCGAGCAGCAGCACAACCGGATAAGTGGGCGTACCATCTGACATCCTCAAGAATTTTGCGAACACCAAATACATAACGCAAAACATCATCAACGGCTTAAGCACCGACCATGCGATACCGAGGAAAGACCCCTGATAGCGCAATCTGAAATCGGTCTTCACCAGTCCGCGCAACACGACCCACGCATACTGGTAACGCGCCCTAATACTGTCCAATACATTCTTCACAGCACATAATCGTATCAGTCAGACGGAATCTACTTACTTGTAGCTGTTCAATCTTCACAGGCATCCCTTCGCGGCAGAGCTTTGCGGAATTTTGCAGATCTTCGAGGCCGCCGAAAACAATAGAGAGACGCGCCGTCATTGTTGTAGTCCACATATATAGACAGTATTACTATTTTACTAGTCGGTTTCCCTTTTCCCAGATAGGAATGGTATGTCCTTCCTCAACACGATTGCAAAGCACCTTCCCGCTTCCAAACGCGCCGTTGCGCAGACTCTTAATGAAGTCAAGATGCTTCGCGAACATGTAGATGTATTGTACGGGCAGCTCTATGCCCGAATAGAACAAGCCGATTATGGTATCAACGACAATTTGAACTACAAGGTCGACACCATTCTCACGCCGCATCTCAATGATTTGGGAACAGCACTAGACGCGCATGATGCGCACATGAAAATATTTGCATGGGAAAACTATCGGCACAAGGGAGAATCTCTCTCAGCGGCTAAGCAGCGCTTTTTCATGTCGCTACCACCCGCCACGGGAAGCACTCGACTATTGCAGGAAGGTTGCGCACAGCTTATGACAGAGTTCGACCAACTCTGTCGAGACAACAACCTTCCATACTGGCTTGATTTCGGTTCATTACTTGGAGCTGTCCGCCATCACGGATTTATCCCGTGGGACGATGACACCGATCTTGGCATGATGAGAGAAGATATTGATCGTCTACAAGGTATTGTTCAACATGATTCTCGATATCGACTATCTCTGGTCTATGACGCAATCGCTTTTTGTCGGCAAATTCGTTTCATGTCTTCGGATACATCAAACCCATGTTTTGTGGATATTTTCATTTACGATTACACTGACTCCACCGCTATAGAAGTGTACGACCGACGTCAACATATTCGTACCGAATTACTTGATGCCCTCAGACAATCTCAATTCCGGGCATGGCATGACCTTGTGTATCTTAGCGAGACCTCCGATGGAGCAGCAGAAATTCAGCAGGTCTTTTCTCGCTATCAGAGGGAAATGGAAGAAAGCGGCATCGTGGTGTCGAAGGAGAATGCTTCCGGCATCATGTACGGCATCGATAATGTCGACAACTCATCTGTTCGTCTGTACAAACTTGATGACATGTTCCCCACAACATGTCTGACGTTTGAAGACCACGAGTATCAAGCACCTCATACTCCAATGACCGTACTCACCCGTAACTACGGTGATATTTATTCGTTGCCTCGTGATATCAACAGTCATTTCATACATGTTGATCCTGCACTATTACAGCAGGACAACGTACAGGAATCGATCCAAGACTCTCTATCAGAAATCCCAATTAGCAAGAATGAGGAATAATCATGCGCCGAGTAATCACTTACGGAACCTTTGATCTTCTTCACTACGGACATATCAATCTGTTGAAACGAGCCAAAGCCTATGGCGACTACCTAATCGTTGGTCTTTCCACAGATGAGTTTAATGCCGGTAAAGGAAAGAAGGCATACTTCTCATACGATCAGCGAAAAGAATTACTCGAGTCACTGCGTTACGTCGACTTAGTCATTCCCGAACAAACATGGGAACAAAAAAGGAATGATATCCTGCTATATCAGGTGGATACATTCGTAATGGGCTCGGATTGGGCCGGGAAATTTGATGATCTTAGCGACATTTGCGATGTAATCTATCTGCCGCGTACACCCGAGATTAGTTCCAGCAAAATCAAAAACGATCTTGAGCATAGAAATTAGATGAACTGGGGGTGGTGCCGTTTTCTTGGACTATGATCCGAGGAGGAAACGGCCATGGCGAAGTACAGCAAGGAGCAGCGTCGGTGTGCGGTTGAGTTGTATGTGCGGTACGAGTGCTGCGCTGCGGATATGGTCCGTGAGCTGGGTTATCCCAGTCGGGAGGCGTCGCGCATGTGGCATCGCGACTGGCTCGAGGAGCAGAGGACGGGCGTGCCGTCGACGCGCGGGGAGCGGTATGCGCGCTACACGACGGAGCAGAAGCGCGCCGCGGTGGACCATTACCTGACGCACGGGCGGCGCGCGAGCCGCACGATGCGCCGGTTGGGGTATCCGAGCAAGGAGGTGCTGGCCGCGTGGATCGACGAGCTCGCGCCCGGCGAACGCCATGTCAGGTGTTTGTGTTCAATTAGTTGTTGCGGGTTTAGTCACGATGATTTTTCGGGTTTAGGCAGAGCATGCCGACCACGGAATGGTCTTAACTGGATGGTGCTTGTATCTCCGCCAGAAAGGACCGGAAAGGATTATGATCAGCATGCCCCAAGTACAGTCTATCCGTCGTTTGCGGCGGAACGGGGAATCCGTCGCGTCGATCGCGCGGAAAACACATGTCAGCGAGCCGACGGTGCGTAAGTACCTCGCGAAGGAGGATCTGTCGGCCGTGCCGTCGGTGAGAAAGCCGCGCGCGTCGGTGATCGACCCGTATCTGCCCGTGATCGAGCAGTGGCTCGCGGAGGATCGCGCGAACTGGCGCAAGCAGCGGCATACCGCGACCAGGATCTGGGAGCGGTTGAGGGACGAGCATGGCGCGGAGGTCTCCCTGTCCACGGTGACGCGGGCGGTGGCGCGGCTCAGGCGTGAGTTCGCGGCGGAGCGTGATGAGGCGTTCATGGATCTGGTATGGCATCCAGGCGAGGCGCAGGCCGATTTCGGCGAGGTCGACGTGCTGTTGCGCGGCGTGGTGCAGCGGATGCATCATTTCGTGCTTGATTTCCCGTATTCGAACGTCGGTCTGGTGCAGTTGATGCCGGGCGAGAACGCTGAGTGCACGTGCCTGGCGTTGCGCAACCTGTTCGAGTGGCTGGGCGGTGTGCCGGAGCGGATCGTGTTCGATAACGCCGCCGGCGTGGGCCATAAGGGGTACGGGGAGCGCGAGCCGCGCCTGACGCACCTGTTCCAGGCCTTCCAGGCGCATTACGGGTTCGATTGTTCGTTCTGCAACCCGTATTCCGGTCATGAGAAGGGCGCGGTGGAGTCCAAGGTCGGCATGGTGCGGCGCAAGCTGTTCGTGCCCCGGCCGAGCGTATGGAGCCTGGAGAACTTCAGCGCCGGGCTGCCGGACCGGTGCCTGGAGCTGGCCACGAAACCGCATTACCGCAAGGACACGGAGGAACGTGGCCTGTTCTCCGAGGACCGTGCGGCGCTGCTGCCGTTGCCCGGGAAGCGTTTCGACGTGGTCACGTGGCGGCATATGAAGGCCGACCGGTACGGCGTGGCCGCGCCCGGGGACGGCATCGCTGTTCCGCGGACCGGGCGAACGCGGGCAGAGGGGTGATCGTGGGCCTCCGCGCGCTCGAGGTCGAGGTCCTCGACTCGTCGGGCAAGCATCTGGCGACCCATCCTCGGGCGTACGGCCAGGCCAGCACGAACAGCGAGGACCCGTCCATGCAGTTGGCGCTGCTGTGCAACAAGCCCGCGTCCTGGCCCAACAGCCGGGTACGTGACGCGTTGCCGGACCCGTTGCGGGAATGGCTGGATCGGCAGGACAGACAGACACGCAACGAGGCGCTGCAGACCCTCAAACGCGTTGACAGGGAATCCGGGTGGGCGAACGCGGTCGAGGCGATGCTTTCCATCCTCGAATCGACCGGCGGGGCGGACCGCGCCGGTGTCACACTGCTCGCGGCCAGGCTCGCCGAGGGCGTGGCGGGTATCGAATACGACGATGACAGGCCGGATCCGGGTGAATACGACATCGCGTTCACCGCGGACGTCGGCGTGCAGGAAGGCGGGCGATGAACACGAAGACGGACGAAGGGCTCTACGAGAAGGCCCGCAAGCTGTTCATCTCCAAGGCGAGCATCGACGAATTCGCCGGCTGGGCCACGCCCCGCCAGGTCGACGCCGTCCACCGCCTGCTCGACACGGAACTGGCGAACAGGGAACGCGCGAAGCACGACAGGCTCCTGCGCCGCGCCCGGTTCCCCGTCGTCAAGGGTCTCGACGGCTACGACTTCACGAACGTCAGGCTCCCCGACGGCTACATGCTCGATGAGCTCCTAGGGCTCGGTTTCATCCCGCGCGCGCAGGACCTGGTGTTCTACGGCAAGACCGGGCGCGGAAAGACACATCTCGCGATCGGGCTGGGCATGAAGGCGATCGACATGGGGCTGGGCGTGCGGTTCCATCAGACCGCCGAGCTCGTCCTCCAGCTGGGCAAGGCCAAACGCGACGGCACGCTCGAGACGATGCTCCGGGACATCGGCCGTGCCGACCTGATCATACTGGACGAGTTCGGCTACGTACCCTTCGACATCGACGGGGCGCGCCTGCTCTACCAGATCATCGCGGGCAGCTACGAAAGACGGAGCATCATATTCACCACGAACATCGAGTTCAGTAAATGGGGCACGGTCTTCGCGGACGACAAACTCGCCGCAGCGATCATCGACCGCATCGTGCACCACGGGCGGCTCCTCGAGTCCGCGGGCCAGAGCCGCCGCGTCAGTGAGGCCCTCATGTTCGGCAGGAACACCTCCGCGCAACCGGAAAAATAAGGAAAATGCATGCAACTGCCTAAACCCGAAAAAAATACATGACTAAACACGAAACACCGACTTGACGAAATACAGGATCTACGCCAAGCCGCAGAGGATCCTGGATCTCAGGCAGTACCTGCCCAGAGGCAAGCGGCGCCGCACGCGCGCCAAGGGCAGGAGGTCGAAGGGGCCGCGCATCCCGATGCGCGTGCCCATCGCCCAGCGGCCCAAACGTGTCGACTCGCGGCATGAGTTCGGCCATTTCGAGTCCGACACCGTCATCGGCACGGCCCCCTCGAAACGGTGCATCGACACGCAGGTCGAACGCAAGAGCCGCCGCCTGTTCGCCCGCCTCATCCCCGACAAGAGCGCGCCGGCCACGGCGCGCGCCGAATACGACATCTACAAGGACATCCCCGCGCCCGCGAGGATCGACCGCACCTGGGACAACGGCACGGAGTCCTCCTGCCACCTGCTCGTGGACGAGGCCCTCGGCATGCTCACCTACCATGCGGACCCCTACTCCTCATACCAGCGCGGCACGAACGAGAACCGCAACGGACGCATCCGCCGCTACCTGCCCAAGAAAACCAATTTCGACGGCCTGACGGACGAGGACCTGCAGGCCATCGTGGACGAGATCAACGACACCCCCATGAAGGTCCTGGACTGGGAAACGCCCAACGAGGTTTGGTATCGAGAGCTCGGCAAGGTACTCTCGAAGACAAGCCACCCAAAGACGAGCGTTGCACTTACAAATTGAATTCGGGCCTTGATGACACTGAAGATGTCACCTCCAACGGCTCTTTACGACCTCGATTGCATTCATTAGGTCATTTCTTCGTTCATTAGGTCGGAGGGTGCTGAAGCCATCCCTTGGAACGGCGGGGTTTCAAGGGCCGCTCCGACCAAGGACCGACCTAATAAACGTCAAACCGACCTAATGAATAACTCCGATACCGGATTATGAGCAACACAGCCGCAACGAAATGCGCCGCACAGGCTTAGCCCGAACATCGATTCGGGTTCAAGCCAGTGCGACGCAGATCAACTTCAGGTATAAGACCTGTATTCAATTATTGGGTTGTTATTAGCCTAGGGGCAATAGCCTCACGTCAGGCACGGCGCTTGCGCCAGATAACCAGACCGGCGCCAGCCGCGCCGAGCACAACTACGGCCGCAGCAACGGCAGCCACCGCACTACCCGTGGGGGCAGTGGTAGTAGCGTTCTTCTGCTGCTGGTCGGGCTTCTGGTTTTGCCCAGGCTTCTGCTGACCGGGCTTCTGCGGTTCAGGCTTTTCGCCGCTATCCTTCTTGGCGAGACCATCGTGTGCGGCAGTGAGTTTGTTGAGCGCAGCGGTCACCTGCGGTGCGGTTGCGGCCGGATCCTTGACTACCTGCTTTGCGGCAGCAAGTGCATCCGCATATGCCTTCCACGAATCAGCCGTGTAGTCGTTCTGGTTGAGCTTCTCACTCTCAACAGCGGCGATCTTGTCGGCAAGAGGCTTGCGCTCCTCATCGGTGGCAGGCGGAACCGGAGCCTCGGGCTTAGTTACCGTGACTTCGACGGACGCGGACTTGTTCTCGTCAACCGTGGAGGTGGCGGTGATGGTCGCCGTACCTTCGGCAACGGCGGTCACCTTGCCATCCTTGTCCACAGTAGCGACCTTCGCGTCGGAGGACTTCCAGGCCACGGTCTTGGCCGCATCACCGGTCACCTTCACCTCGGCCGACAACTGGGCAGTATCACCAGCGACCAGCGCCAGCTTGCCATCCTTGACACCATCACCGGAGACGGCAACGGAATCCACAGACGGAGTCGGGGTCGGGGTCACGGCTTCGCCCTTGCCGAGATTGATGTTGGCGTAGTCGGACTCATTTCCGGCGGCATCCTGCGCATAGAAGTGCACGTAAGTGTCGTGGTCAGCGGAGAGCTGCACCTTCACCTTGTCCTCGTCGGTGTAGGTGCCCCACATCGTGTTCTCGTTGGACTTCGGGTTGCTGGACGGGCCGGTGGAGTACAGCACACGGGTCACGCCGGAGCCTGCGGCACCGTCATCAGCGGTGAGAGAGACGACCACATCGTTGCCGTTCTTGCTCTCCTGCTTAGCGGTGACCACCGGCACGTTGGTGTCGACCTTGATGGTCTGGGAGACCTCGCGGCTGTTGTCGTTTTCATCGGTGGCACGGGCGGAAATGGTCACGGAACCCTGCGCGGTCACGCTGATCGGGCCCTTGCCACTGGTCCACTCGCCCTTGCCGATCTTGTACTCGATCGTCTTTATCGGCACGGTGGAGACGCCGCGCTGCGCGGTGATGGTGAACTTCGGGGCAGTGGTGTACCAGCCGGAGCCGGGGGCCGCGGAGTCGAAATCGATAGCAACAATCGGCTGGGCTTTCGGGTCGGAAGGCGCGACGACGAAGAACGTGCCTTCCGCCTTGATATTGCCGACACCCTCGATAGAACCTTCCACGAAGCCGACCTGTTCGGCTTCAGCATACTCGGCGGCCGGGATACTGTCCCAAGTCACTTTGTGACCCGACTCGACCGAGCCGTCAGCGTAGGTCAGCGCCACGGTATCCTGCAATACCGGCTTGACACCGGGAGCGGTGATGGTGGAGACGTACTCCGCGTCGGTCACCTCGGTGTTGAGCTGGTCGTAGACACCAATAGTGGCCGTCGCCTGACCGGCCGCAACTTTGATGTTGTCATAGGTACCGGCAGCAGTAGTGCCCTTGACTTCGGCGGTAGTACCAGCTGTAGCATAAGCGTCGGCCGGAACGGTTTCCCAAGTCACTGGAACCTTAATGCTGGGACCATCTTGAGGTGTCGCCCACACTTCTGCAGGCAACTTCGAGGTCGGGTCCACGCCCGGCGTGGTGCGCACGGCAACTTGCTGCACGTCTAAGAAAGCACCTGGGTCGCCCGGATCCACTGGTAGTGCAGCGCTGGTACCAAACACCTGCCACTCAGTGACGGTAATACCCTTGTTGTCATTGGCCTTCTTGTTCACCACAAGCTTCATGGACTTGGTGGTGACCTGGTCGAAGGTGTAGGTATACGGACCATACACCGGGTTGGTGGCGTCGAGCTCGTCGTCGGCGGGGAATGTCTTGTCCACCTTCAGGTTCGGCACGGTCTCGTACTGGCCGGAATCAGCATTGAGATACTCAATCGAGACATCCTTGGGCAGCGGCACGCCACCATCACCGGTCTTGACGTTCGTCCAGTAGTAGCCCACAGACTTGGACGTGGTCACGGCGCGATTCCATGTGTAAGTGGCAGTTTCGCTGGCACTGGTGTTGCCCCAAGTGCCCCAACCGCCATAGCTGGCGTTGCCGTCCAAGCTATCGTCATTGATGGCAGCAGTGCTGTTCCAGCCAGTGACATAGCTGACCTGAACGTCTGGTGCATTGTCGTTGCCTTTTTCTGCATTGAGCGCAACATTCGTTTCAGCGTCGTCCGCCAGTGCACTCGGCGCGGCCGATACGGAGAAGACACCGCCAGCCAGCAGCGTGGCCGCAGCTACGAACAGTGCGGCGAATCGTTTCGCCACACCGCCCTTCACGGCCGAAGTAGTGCTTTCGATGGTCATAATATTCTTTCTGTTAGGCGTTATGGTTTGTATCACTCATCTCCCGCCGTGTCGTGCACTACGGGAGACGGTTTGGTCGCAGGAAAACGTCAGCTCATCTTGGCGCGAGCGGAGGCAAGCAGAACCACCTGACGATCACGACTGGAAAGCAGCCCCTCGTCTTGATAGGTCTTCGTGACCTCCTGCACCTTCTTGATGAAGGCGGCACGGTCCTTGAACGGCGCGCCCGCCCAGATGTCATCCATCAGCGTGCTCTCGCTACGGTCCTGTGCAGCCGGGCGCTTCGGGTTCAGCACATCGGTGAGCTTGCCTGCGAAGCCCACATACTCGTCCTTGCGCTGGAAGTACATGTGGTACGGGGTGTTGTCGCCGTTGTAGGCGGGCTCGAACTCGTCGCCGTCAATGATGAAGTAGTTCTTCGTGCCTTCCTTCTTCTGTACGCCCAGTTTGATGGTGCCATCCAAGCCGTTGCGCTCGTAGAAGCCGCGTTGGATGAACTTGGTGGATGGGTTGAGCGCGTTGAGCACCGTGGGACCGTAGAACAGCGTCTGGATGTCCTTGCGGTCATCAGTCGACTCGGTGCGCAGCTGCAGCGGGATGGTGACGACGATCTTGTCCCCGACCTTCCAGCTGCCGGCCACGGTGGCGTATTCGCCAGCGGTGACGCCATCTATAGCCTTGCCGTTCACCTCGATCTTCGCACCTTTGCTCCACGCGGGGATGCGGATGCGGAAGGTGACGGCGCTCTTCGGCGCGGCCGTAATGGAAATCGTCGAGGTCTCCTCCTCCGGATAGTTGGTTTCCTGTGCGAGCTTCAGGCCGGTGTCGGTCCAGTCGAGTGTGGAAGCTGTGAACAGATTGACGTACAGTTCCTTGTTGTCCGTCGAGTGGAAGTAGATGGAATCCTGGTACTTCGAGTGGCTTTCCAAAGCGGTGCCGCCACAGCAAGTGCCGATGTTGCCATCACCATATTCCTTCTGCGTAGCCGGATTCACTGGGTACATGTAGCAGTTGCCCGGCGTGAGGGCCGTGCCGGAATCGAGGTCACGGGACTTACCTCCGAGAATATGGTTGAGAATCGTGCGCTCATAATAGTCCATGTAGGCAGGTTTTTGTTCGATAAAGAACAGATAGCGAGCCACCTTGAGCATGTTGTATGCCGCGCAGGATTCCGCGTTGCGCTTGCCGATATCGCCGGCCACAGTATGTGCCGGCCCCCACATCTCGCCTTCGCCAGTACCACCGTGAGCATACATACGGCCGGGCACAATCATGCCCCAGTACCCCTCAACGGCCTTGAGATAACGCGCACGAGCATCAGCATCGATATCCGCGTCGCCCATGGCCGCGTCTTTGGCGTAACCGACGAACTGTGGAATGTGCTGGTTGGCGTGCAAGTTGTTGAGGATATCGACACCAGCACCACAGTTGTCAATGAGCTTGTCAGTGTCGAAAAATGCGGAGGCCTTAAGAAATTCGCTACGGTCCTTGTCCTTGGAGACGTTGTACAAATCCACCAGCGAATCATTCATGCCGCCGTATTCACCACCGATGTAGATGTCCCACATCTTCTGCAGCTGGGTTTTGGTGCATTTGCTCAGACGCGCATAGGTCCAATGTCCGATGCCTTCAGCCAGGTCGAGCGCGTCGGCATTACCGGCAAACTCGTAAGCGGCAATCAGACCGGCAAGAATCTTGTGCTCCGTGTACCACGGTGCCCAAATCTCGCCATAGGGAGCATATTCCTCCAATGCCTTGAACTGCCACTCGCCATAGGCGGCAAGGAAGCCGGGGTGGCTGTAGCGGGCTTTGCCGTTATACTTCATCTCGCGCAGGGAATCTCGGCATTCCTTCAGGCCGGAGACGAACTCGTTGATCTTGTTGAGAATCGCTTCCTCCCCCGTTTCGGCATACGCTTGGGAGAGCATGTGCAATGCATGTCCGGCAAAGTGGCCGCGCAACAGACCATCAGCACCGTTCTTGTTCTGGCCACGCGTGTATTCGGCATCGCCCCATTGCTGTTCAACAGCCTTGTCTAGCGAGCCGCTGGGGAAGTTCTCCCAGCCACCGGAAGGCTGCGTCGTGTTGTCCTTAGGCAGCAGGTTCGCCTGCGCACGGAAGCAAACCAGCCAGCGGTCTACCGGATAGTTGCGTGCATAGTCGAGCATCCCTTCCTTGGCACGATCGAACACGCTGTTCGAGGTGATGGCGACGTTCCGCAGAGGGAACGGAGCTACCTTCCAGCCCGGCAGAGCGGGCGCGTCGGTAATGGTCTTCGCGCTTTTCGTGGTGCGCTGCGCTGCGGGAACGGCCACGCCGCCCGCGCCGTTCGCGCCCGTTGCACCTGCCGTGCCAGCGACGGATGGCGCTGCCTGCACCGTTGTCACTCCTGTACCCAATGCACTCGCCACGGCGATGGTGCCGCCGATGGCGGCCGCGCCTGCGAGCACAGCACGGCGAGAGATGCCGTTTGTTGCTTCCGTTGAACTCATCTTGCTCCTTCGTTGGACTGCCGCGCGTTCATTGCGAGGCATGACGGACGAAGACACTCTGCCGCATTCGCAACCATTCAATGCACTTAATCCATTCAATGGCCCGACGACGCAGGTAAGATGCGTCAGTGGATGGCACACACATACTCGGAATCGTCTGGTACTGCCCCCGGATTCAACTTGTAAGTGCAACGGCTGGTTTCGGGTCGGCTTGTTTTGATTGTAGCTTGGCCATCTCCTCGTCCCATACCTCGTTGGGCGTTTTGTATCCGAGGAGTTTCATGGGGGTGTCGTTGATCTCCCCGACGATCGCGTCGAGCTCGTCCTGCGTGAGATCCTCGAAACTGGTTCCCTTGG